>Ga0160428_1000903_pt1 | contig 26963 bp, 31 predicted proteins | sample SolpanmetagenomM_FD_108198 | JGI IMG/M metagenome (GOLD analysis project Ga0160428, IMG submission 108198) | Solar panel surface microbial communities from Lawrence Berkeley National Laboratory, California, USA - M | ecosystem: Engineered > Built environment > Solar panel > Unclassified ... | reverse complement strand
CGGCAGGTTCTGCCGGATCTTGGCGATGGCGTCCTTGACGTCGTTGGTCGCCCGATCCTGGTTCACCTCCAGGCGGAACTCGATCGTGGTGGTGGAGGTGCCCTCCGTGATGGTCGACAGGATGTGCTTGACGCCCTTCACCCCGGCCACCGAATCCTCGACCCACTTCGTGACCTGGGTCTGCAATTCGGAGGGGGCCGCCCCCGACTGGGTGATCGTCACCGAGACGATCGGGATGTCGATGTTCGGGAACCGGGTGATCGGCAGGGCGCGGAAGCTCACCAGCCCCAGGATCATCAGGACCAGGAACAGGACCACTGAGGGGAGCGGCTTGCGGATCGCCCAGGCGGAGACGTTGAGGCGCATGCTTCTGTCCTACCGCGGGGCCGCGTCGGCCATGGGCGCCGCCATCGGCGTATCGGTCGACGGTACGGCACGCACCCGGTCGCCGTCGCGCAGGAAGCTGCCGGCGCGGGCCACGATGCTCTCGCCGGCGGCGACGCCCGAGCGGATCTCCGTGTAGCCCTCCGAGGAGAGGCCCGTGGTGACCGGCCGCGCCTCGACGCGCCCGTCCTTCGCCACCAGCACGCTGGCCCGGCCGTCCGCCGAATAGAGCAGGCTGGATACCGGGACCGCGACGCCCGTGCGGCGGGCCACCTCCACGTTGCCGCGGGCGAAGGCGCCGATGCGCAGGGCCGGATCCTCCCCGAGCCGGATCCGGACCTTGCCCAGCCGCGTCGCGCGGTCGACCTCGGGATAGACGCGGCGCACCTTGCCGGTGAGGCGGCGGCCATCGTCGAGATCGAGGCTCGCCGGGTTGCCGACCTGAAGGCGCGCCAGCGACGTCTCGGGCACCTCACCCTCCAGTTCGATCTCGCCCCGGGCGATCAGGCGGAACAGCGGCTCGCCCACTGCGGTGGCGGTGGCGCCGATCCGGGCGGTGCGGCGGTTGATGATGCCGGCTTCCGGTGCGCGGATGTCGGCCCGGGCGCGCCGGAGGGCGATCTCGGATCCCGAGGCCCGCGCGGTCGCGAGGTCGGCCTGGGCGGATTGCAGCCCGCCCTTGGCGGCGGCGACGCGCCCCTCGGCCCCCTGCGCCGCAGAGACGCGCTGTTCCAGCACGGCCGCGGTGGCGTTGCCGGTCTTGGCGAGGGCCTGGGCCCGCTCCAGCGCCTGCTTGGCCTCCACGTTGGCGGCCTCCGCCTGGACGATCTGACTCCGCGCCTGGACGATGGCGGCCTCGGCCCGGGCGACCGCCGCGGCGTTCGAGGCCTCCTGGGTGGCGATCATCTCCAGCGACAGCCTAGCGAGCACCTGGCCCTTCGTGACGCGATCCCCCTCCTCGACCAGAAGGTCGGTGATGCGCAGGCCCTCGACCTCGGGGGAGACGAGGATCTCGTCGCGGGGCACCAGCGTCCCGGTGACGACGGCGCGCTCGACGATCTCGCGGCTCTCCGCCGGGACCACGGTGACCGCAGGCGCGATGGCGGCGGCATCGGGGACGGCGGCGGTCTCGACGGCGCGGACCGGCGCCGCGGCGAGCATCGCGAGCCCGCACAGGAGACCCAGGCGGGGCGCGCGCCAGCGGACGTACTTCACGACGGGAGCCTCACATGCGGTACGTGACTGGTATCGCCTCTCCCTCGCTGTGCAGGCCGGCGTTTTCATGGCGAGTTATCCTGAACACCCGCCAGCATAGCGCCGTCGGCGCGCGCCGTCCGCCGGACCTCGCGCCGCAGGTGAGGGCGCGACGCGGATCGTAGCAGTTTAGCTTTTTCAGGCTGCAACCGCGCTCCAATAGAGACGTTAACGGGACGATAGTCTTCTCGCGCCCGGGAAAGAATCGATGAGCATCTTTCAGATCAAGCAGACGAAGAGCGGCGCCGTGCTCTGGACCGGCGCGGCCGACAACGAGCAGACGGCCCTCGACGCCATGGCGCGCGAGGCCGGCTACCGCGACTTCTCGGCGCTGCCGGACGCCATCCGGGCCGACGGGATCGAGGCCGCGAAGCTCGACCTGAACGCCTGATCGGTTCGGCGGCCGGCCGCGCGGAACCGGTCGGGATCTCCGTCCGCGACGGGCGTTCCCGTCACCCGCAGTCGCGCTGCCCGATGAGCGCCTCGATGGTCGCCGCGCAGTCCCGCACGGCGTCCGGCCGGTGCAGCGCGCCGATCACGGCCGGGTCGAGGGCGAGCCCCGCCCGCACCAGCGCCGGCCAGGCGGCAGCCGGCGGCCAGCCCTCGTGCACGATCGCGGCGCCAAGCCGTGCCAGCGCTTCGGCCTTCTCGGTCTGCTCGCCATAGGCCCGCTCCTCCGGCAGGCAGATGAACCGCTTGGCTTGCCCGGCGGCCAGCGCCACGACGCCGTCGCCGCCGCCGCCGATCAGCAGCGACGCCCGGGCGACCCGCGCCTCGACGTCGGAGACCCAGCCGTGCAGGTGCAGGTTGTCCGGCGTCGCGCCGGAACCCGAGACCGGCCCCAGGACGTGCCATGGCCGGTCCGGCACGGACCGGGCCGCCGCCGCGAGGTCCGCGACGTGCCCCCCCGCGCCGCCGCGGCCGAACACCACGACGATGTCGCGGCTCGCCTCGGGCGGGGCCTGTGCCGCCGCCCCGAGGAAGCCCGCATAGACCGTCTTGGCCCGGACCCAGTCCGGCACCCCCGCGCCGTCGAGGGCTGCCGGGAAGGGGGCGAGGATCCGCGCGGCGCTCCGGAAGGCTTCGAGATGCGGCTGGTCGGTCCGGGTGCCGGCGAGCCGCACCACCACGGTCGGCACCGACAGGAGGCGCGCGAACAGCGCCACCTCCACCGAGACATCCACCACGATGAGGGCCGGTTCCGTCCGCGCCACCCAGTCGGCGATGCGCGCCATCCGGGTTCGCACGCCGGGATGGTTCAGGGGCGCGTAGTGCAGGGCTTCCGGCCGCCCGGCCGCGCCGTCCAGGCCGTCGAACGCGGCCAAGCCGTCCAGCGGGCGGTCGTCCGGCAGGTTGAGGATGTCGAGCCCGGCGGTGTCGAACCCGGTGAGCGTGCCGAGGATCGTGCAGGGCCGGGGCAGGGCGGACGCGACGATGCGGGCGCGCTGGAGGTGGCCTGCGCCCTGATGATGGACGTACCAGCCGATCCCGCGGGTCACGCGGCGTCCCGCAGGGCGAAGGCCAGTGCGTCGAGGTCGGCGAGCGCCTGATCGAGGGGGCATTCCGGCGCCGGCGGGCTTCGCGACTCGAGGATGCGGTCGGCCCGCTCCACGAAGGCGATGTCGTTGGGGCAGGCACCGACGGCGGCGAGATCGTCCGCGCCGAGCCCGAGTCGCGCACAGGCGGCGGTGCGGGCCGCGGGGGCGAGGTGGAACGCCCGGCGCAGGGCCGCCCGCCGCAGGATCAGGGCCTGCCAATGGGCCGCCTCGGGCAGGAGATAGGCTTCGCCGTCGCGGACGCGGACGCGGCGGGCCATCTCGGTGGCCATGCCGCCGGAGACCCGGCCCTGATGGCGCGCCGAGACCATCACCTGCACGTCCGGGCAATGGCGCAGGCGGGCGCCCTGGGCCCGCAGCAGCCCGACCAGCGCGTTGTCCTCCCCGCAGGGCAGCGGCGGCAGGCCGCCCACCGCCCGGTAGAGCGCGGCCGGCACGGCGAGGCTCGCCCCGGTGTGGTCGCCGTGCCGGGGGGCGGGATCGTGCGGCGGTGGATCGAGGATGTCCTCCAGGCGCCGGACGCCGGACCAGTAGCGCTCGATGCGCCCGTGCAGGGCCGCGAGCTCGGGATCCGTCGCGCCCTCGTCGTCGATCACGAGCCGGCCGCCGACCACGTCGGCGGCGCGCAGGGCGCGCCGATTGGCGGTGACCCAGTCGGCCGGCAGGCGGGCATCGGCGTCCGTGGTGAGCAGGATCCCGTCCGGTCCCGCCTCGGCGGCGAGCCAGTCGGCGCCGGCATCGAGGGCCATGCGCCGCGCGGTGCCGACATGGGCCTCCGGGCCGGCGAGCGTCACGTCGATGAGGCGGAGCGCCAGGGCCGCGAGGATGCCCGAAGCCTCCACGTCCCGGACCGCCGCGACGGTCCCGTCCGTGCAGTTGTTGGCGAGCACCACGACGCGCAGCGGCGCCCGGGCCGAGATGCCGTCCTGCGCGGCCAGCGAGGCGAGCAGGCGCGGCAGCCGCTCCGCCTCGTTCCGGGCGGGGATGCAGACCACGCAAGGGCGGGCCGCCGGGATGTCGGCATCGGTGGTCATGTCGGGTCTCCCGAGGCACCGTCAGGTTCGGTGAAGGAGAGGGGCGCCCGTTCGGGAAGGGCGCGGATGTCCGGTCTCAGCCCCGTCCGCCGGCGACGCGCAGCGTCGGCTGCGCCCGCTCGGCGCACCGCGCCATCACGGCATCGTAGGCGTCCAGGTAGCGTTCGGTCATGGCCGTGGCGTCGTAGAGCGCCTCGGCCCGGTCGCGGCAGGCCCGGCGCGACAGGCCGGCGGCTTCTCGGATAGCCACCGCCAGGTCCTGCGGATCGTCCGGACGACCGAGCCGGCCGCAGGAGGCGTCGAGGATGTCGGGCATGGCGCCCCGGCGGAAGGCGGCGACCGGCGTGCCGCAGGCCAGCGCCTCCGCCACGACGAGGCCGAAGGGCTCCTCCCAGCGCGGCGAGACGATCGCCACGCGGGCGCGCCCGAGATGGTGCGCCAGGTCCCGGTGCGAGAGGTGGCCGAGATGCGTCAGGTCCGGCCCGAGCCGCGGGGCGATCTCGGCGTCCCAGTAGGCTGGATTGAGCCGGGGGCCCGCGAAGGTCAGGGGCAGCCCGGCCGCGCGCGCCGCGTCGATGGCGAGGTGCAGTCCCTTCTCGGGCACGATCCGGCCGGACCAGAACGCGTAGGCCGGGGCATCGGCCCGCTCGGAGAACGCGAAGGTCGAGAGGTCGACGCCGTTGTCGACCACCTGCGCGCCGGGAACGATCTCCGCCCATTCCTGGGCCAGGGACGCGGACACGGCCAGGAAGGCCATGTCGGGATCGGCCTCCACGACGCCGCCGACGAGGGATTCGAAGGGCGGCGTGTGCAGCACCGTGATCCAGGGCAGGCCGAGCCGGCCGCTCTCGCGCAGCGGCAGCGCGTGCAGGGCGTTGTTGTGGACGAGATCGAAGCCGCCGGAAGCGACCATCTCCATCATCCGCCGGTAGGCATCCGCCTCCGCGCGGTCGATCGCCTCCTCGCGCTCCGGATCCAGCAGCGCATCGCCGGTGGGGTCGCACAGCATCACGGGATCGAGCGCCGGATCCGAGCCGCGGCTGGCGAACAGCGTCACGTCGTGCCCGCGCCGCTTCAACGCGACGGTGAGGAGATGCGTGTGCATCTCCAGGCCGCCGGCGTAGGGCTGGCCGATCGGGTACTTCAGATGTGCGAGGACAGCGATCTTCACGCGCGCACCGAATCCGGTTGGGTGGGGATTTCTGCCGCCCGCTGCGATCCGAAAGGACTTCTTTCCGCGGCGAGGGCGGCCGATATCATGCCGATTGTTTCTTCAACAAGCGTTGCGTTCCCGAGCCTGAAGCGACCGGAAACGTGGCGCTTGCCCGATCTCTAGGCCCGACGGCCTGAACCGAAGATGATCGAGATGGGGGGCCGCCCGTTCACCTCGCGCCGGCCCCGCGCGGTCGCCGGGCCCGCGGCGAGCTGTTAAGCTGAGACATCGCCGAACGCCCGAGGCGGTGCGGGCAGGGGAGGGGGCGTCGATGGGTCTTCCGGTGGGCTTGAGCGTCTTCGCGGTCGGCGTCGCGGCGCTCGCGATCATCACCCTGGCCGCGGGCGTGAAGATCGTTCCGCAGGGCTACGTCTACACGGTCGAGCGCTTTGGTCGCTACGCCCGCAGCCTCGAGGCCGGCCTCGGCCTGATTACCCCGTTCATCGAGCGCGTCGGCCGCCGGGTCAACGTCATGGAGCAGGTGATCGACGTCCCGAGTCAGCAGGCCTTCACCCGCGACAACGCCGGCGTCACCATCGACGCGGTGGTGTTCTATCAGGTGCTCGATGCGGCGCGCGCCTCCTACGAGGTCTCGAACCTCGATCTCGCGGCCACGACGCTGACGATGACCAACATCCGCACCGTGGTCGGCGCGATGGACCTCGACCAGCTGCTGGCCCACCGCGACGAGATCAACGAGCGGCTGCTCCGGGTGATGGACGCCGCGGCCTCGCCCTGGGGCGTCAAGATCAACCGGATCGAGATCAAGGACATCGTGCTGCCAGCCGACCTCGCCGGGGCCATGGCGCGCCAGATGAAGGCCGAGCGCGAGAAGCGGGCCTCGATCCTGGAGGCCGAAGGGCAGCGTGCCGCCGAGATCCTGCGGGCGGAGGGACGCAAGCAGTCGGCGATCCTGGAGGCGGAGGGCCGGCGCGAGGCCGCCTTCCGCGATGCCGAGGCGCGGGAGCGCTCCGCCGAAGCGGAGGCGGCGGCGACCGGGATGGTCAGCCGGGCGATCGCCGAGGGCGACATCGCGGCGGCGAACTTCCTGGTGGCGGAGAAGTACGTCGACGCGGTCCGGGCCATCGCCACCGCGCCCAATCAGCGGGTCGTCGTGGTGCCGATCGAGGCGGCGGCGCTGGCCGGGACGCTCGGCGGCATCGGCGAGCTCACCCGCAGCGTCTTCGGCGACGGGGCGGCGGCGCCCCGGCGTACGGGAACGCCGCCCAACGTCGCTCCGCCGCGGGCCTGACGCCGGTGACGCTCGCCACCCTCGCGGGGACCTTCGAGGCCCTCGGAGCTGCCTGGAGCTGGGTCATCGCCGGCCTCGTCCTCGCGGGCGCCGAGATCCTGGTGCCCGGGATGTTCCTGATCTGGCTCGGCCTCGCCGCCCTCGCCACGGGGCTCGCGACCGCGGCGGTGCCGATGCCCTGGCAGGGTCAGACCCTGCTGTTCTCGGGCCTCGCGGTCGCCCTGGTGGGGATCGCGACCCGCCTGCACCGGCGCGGCGCGGCAGCCGCCGGCGCGAGCCTGAACCGCGCGGACCGGGGCCTGATCGGGCGCGAGGGCGTGCTCGACGAACCGATCGTGCAGGGCGCCGGCCACATCCGCTTCGACGACACCCTGTGGCGCGTCACCGGGCCCGACCTGCCGGCGGGCGGACGGGTGCGGGTCACCGGGATCAGCGGCACGGTCCTGCGGGTGGAGGCAGCCTGAGCCGCGCGGGCGCGGTCCGGCGCCCGCGCGGCGCCGGCCTCAGACGCGCCTGCCCCGCCCGCCATGCGGATGCGGGCGGGTGACGCGCGCGAGCAGGATCCCGAGCCCGACGACCGCGCCCGCGATGGCGACCTTCTCGACGAAGCCCGCCCGGTTGTGCGCGAGTTCGGAGCGGATGCCCATCTCGGCCGGCACGTTGGGGATCCGGCCGCGCCCGACATCGTCGACCAAGCCCTCGACGACGTTCACCCGGTCGGCCGCCATCAGCATGAGCCAGTGCGTCCACTGGGACTCGCTGTACTTGAACGCCTGACGGCGGATCATGCCGCTGAGCCCGCGCGGCGGCGTCGAGGTGCCGAGGACGGCCGGGAGCCTGTTGTGCTCGATCGAGGCCAGGATCTCGACACGCCGCGTCTGCAGCGGCGGGCGCTCCCAGCTCATGCCCGTGTCGTCGTCGCGCGACCGATCCCGCATCGGGTAGGTGGGATCGTTGCGCGGGTCGGCGTCGATGCCCCAGCCGGGGATCGTCGACGGATCGATGGGAAGGTTCCTCATCCGCATCTCCTCACGCGCGCGCTGTCGGGGGAACGAGAACCGGCTTGATGCAGCCGTCGAGCTTTGCCGAGAAGATGTGGTAGGCGTCCGCGATCTCCTCGAGCGGCACCTTGTGGGTGATGAGTTCCTTCGGGTTCAGGCGGCCGGCCTCGATGTGGTCGATCAGCTTCGGCAGCAGACGCTTCACCGAGGCTTGGTTGGCCCGCACGGTGATGCCCTTGTTCACGACGTTGCCGATGGGGATCATGTTGCCGGTGGGGCCGTAGACGCCCACGATCGAGACGGTGCCGCCCTTCTTGACCGCGTTGATCGCCCAGTGGAGCGCGATGGCGGAGCCGCCTTCGAGCTTCAGCTTGGTGCCCATGAGCGTGTGCAGGGCGTTGCCCGCCGCGTCGCCGCCGACGGCGTCGATGCAGACATCCGGTCCGAGCGAGTCGGTCGTCTTCTTCAGGAAGACGACCGGGTCTTCGATCGAGCGGAAGTTGTACACCTCGGCGGGGCAGTACCGTCTGGCGAAGTCGAGCCGGTACTCGACGTGGTCGATGACGATCACCCGGCCCGCTCCGAACAGCCACGCGGAACGGGCCGCCATGATGCCGACCGGGCCGGCGCCGAAGACCACGACGGTGTCGCCCTGCTTGATGCCCCCCATCTCGGCGGCCTGATAGCCGGTGGGCACGACGTCGGTGAGGAGCACCGCGTCGTCGAGGTCCATCGTCGGGGGAATCTTGCACGGACCCACATCGGCGTAGGGGACGCGGACGTACTCGGCCTGGCCGCCGTCGTAGCCGCCGGCGGTGTGGGAGTAGCCGTAGATCGCCCCGACAGCGGTCGCCTGGGCGTTCGATTCGTGGCAGTTCCCGAACAATCCCTGCTTGCAGAAGTGGCACTTCCCGCAGGCGATGTTGAACGGCACGATCACGTGGTCGCCGACGGCGAGATTGTTCACCCCGGACCCTGTTTCCTCCACCACGCCAATAAATTCGTGGCCGAACGTCATGCCGACACGCGTGTCGGGCACCATGCCATGGTACAGATGAAGATCAGAGCCGCAGATGCACGTCCGCGTGACCCGTATTACGGCATCCTGAACGTGCTCGCAGACGGGAACTGGCTTGCGGTCGAGCCGGACCCTGTAAGGTCCGCGATAGTTCATCGCCAGCATGCTGAGGCTCCCACATCCTTTGACTGCGGGAACCGCACGTATGAGTCGAAGTTCCCGGGCCTCTCGCGTGCTGGAGATCGAGCGTGTCCGGATCGGCTCAGCGTCGGTGATGCGGTGCGTGGCGCCCAGGGCCGCGCGTCATCCGAAGGCCCCCACCTCGTGCTGGATGATCCCGGAGATCTCGCGCGCCTGGTCGAACATCCGGCGGATCGGCTGGAACAGGTTGGCGTGCTCGGCCTCGTAGGTGCCGACATCCCGCGGGCCCGCCGGCTCGCCGAAGTTGAGGCCCAGCGTCGGATCGGGGGTGACCGGGAAGATCTCGTCCAGGAGCTTGAGGCAGCCGTCGATGTCGAGGCGCAGGAAGCGCTCCAGCAGCTGCTCGCGGGAGATGCCGGCCTGCGGCCGGAAACCCGGGATGTGCACCGCCAGGAACCAGATCCGATGGATTAGGGCGAGCCGCAGGGCATGCAGCAGCGTCAGCCGCGCCGACATGGCGGGCAGGTCGGGTGCGGCCGCCGACAGGGCGAGCCAGTCGCGGGTCAGCCGGCCGAACAGGCTCCGGAGCGCGGAGGCGAGGTCGAGGCGCTCCAGGGCTCCGGCGATCACCACCAGTTCGTCCCGGCGGAAATCCTTCTGCGTGCGCCGCGCCCGCTCCAGCCACACGGCCGGGTCGAGGGTGTCGATGTAGGCGCGCAGCACGTCGAGGTCGCCCACGGATGCCGCGTGCTGCACCAGGCGGAAGGCGCGGGAGAAGCGCACCGAGTCGCGGCGCATGTCGCGGAACAGGTCCGGCCCGCGCTGCGCGGCGCGGCCGATCCCGTGCAGCGAGTTCGCCAGGAAGCCGAGCTGGTGCAGGATCGCGTTGTTGGGGATCGCCCGCATCTGGCGCGGGTGGGTGATCCGGGCCGGGCCGCCGCTGTCGCTCTGGCGCGCCACGGGCCGGGAGCCCGTGCGGTCGATCAGGCTCGGGCCGAACGTGCCGAGCATCGCGGCGTAGCCCGGGTCGTCGACCAGGGATTCCATGTCCTGGCGGGCGGCGGTGAAGAATTCCAGGGCGAAGTCCGGCTCGGAGTAGATCGGATCCTCCCCGGCTTCGGCGCGCCGCGGGTGGTCATTCAGGGCGTAGTCCGAGAAGGTGTCGTCCTCCGTCACGTCCAGCGCGTAGACGTGCTCGGCGATGCGGGCGACGCTGGCCTGGGCCAGCGCCTCCGTGCCGTACAGCAGGTAGCCGTCGGTGCCCTGGAAGCTCGATTCGAGCCGCACCCTGATCCCGGCCTTGCGGGCGCGGTCCCGCGCATCCTCGGGAGCCAGATAGGCGAGGCGGTCGCGCAGCGAGGTCGGGTGGGCGCCGCGCCCGATCGACTCGCCGTGTGTGTCGAAGATGGCGAGTTCGATGTCGGCCAGGCGGTTCTGGACCAGCATCTCGGTGATGCGCAGGCGCAGCCGCTCGATCCAGAAGGTGGCGGCGAGCTGGCCGACGTAGCGGCCCGAATCCGAGTAGCCGAACTGCACGGTCAGCCGTCCGATGCGCTTCAGGTACTGGCGCCAGTGCGGGTTGCGCAGGGCATCGTCGAGCACCTGGATGCCCTGCTCCAGGGCGCTCGCCGTCTCGAAGAGCGGCGTGATCTCCAGCTTGTCGGCGATGCCGTAGTGGCGTGCCAGCCAGAGGGCGGCGAGCAGCGTGTAGCCGGTCTCGGTCTCGGCGATGAGGAACCGCACCGGATGGGTGCCGTCGACGTGCTTGAGGATCTGGGCGATCGTCATCATCAGCCGGGCGGCCGAGGCCCGCTCGGCGGCGAGCGCCCCGAAATCCACCGCCACCGGCCGGACGTCGTTCAGGAGCGCGTGGATCGTGGCGAGGTGCGAGCGGCGCCGGGCCGCATCGGTCGGCTCACCCTCCAGGTCGATCACCCGGCGGACCGCATTGTGGATCTGGCTGGCGTTCAGCCGGAAATGCGGCAGGGCGTTCGACAGGCCGTGCGTGGCCACGCCCGAACGCAGGACGGCGATCCGGCGCTGGTCGGCCGCATCCCCGGCCGCCTCCAGGGCCTTGGTCAGTCCTGAGATGAGGGCGCTCGCGTCGGTCTGGGCGCGCTCGCGCTCGATGATCAGCGCCAGGGCGAACCGATGCACCGCTTCCAGCGACGGCTTCTCGCCGAGGCGCGGCGCCACCGCGAGCTGCCGGTTCACCGCCGCCAGCGCCCCCTCGGCCAGGGCGCGGACCTCGCGGCAGGCCGCGATCTCGGGCAGCTCGCGCATCACCCGGTCGAACTGCATCCGCTTCGAGATCAGCCGGTAGCGCAGGGTGTCCCACCAGCCGATATCGGTCCGCCCGTCCGTGTCGCAGCCGACCCAGCTGGCGATGGCGAAGGGGCGCGGCGTCAGCTCGGTCCAGCTCTCCGGCCAACGGGCGCGGGCGGCGTCGAGCAGGGCACCGTTGAAGGCGTCGACGGCGAGGCGGCCGTTATTGGCCGCCGCGCAGGCCTGCTCGAACTCGACGTCCAGGGTGATCGGCGCGTCCGGCCGGGTGGAGAGCGCCGCCGCCCGCGCGATCAGGCCGGCCCGGGCGGCCTCGTCCGGAAGGCTTGCCGCCTGGGCCAGCAGCGTCGCCACGGCCCGGGGCATGCCGAAGGTCGGGTGTGCCGTGAACACCACCGCGAAGGCGATGCGGTTGATGAAGCCCCTGAACGCCTCGAAGCTCTCGGGACGGTCGGGCACGGCCGCCACGAGGCGCGCCGGGATGGCCGCCTGCGGATCGGATGATGCGGCCGGCTCGTTTTCCAGCCCGACATAGGCCCGCAGCCGCGCCGCCCGCGCGGTCAGGGCGGCGGCGCGCAGCCGGACGAACAGGCCCTCGAGGTCGCCGAGCGAGATCTCGTTCCGGTCGAACCGCCGCGTGATGGCCAGGGTCACGGCCAGCACGGGATTGCGGAAGGGATCCTCCCGGGCCTGATCCCGGGCCGCCTCGATCAGGCCGAGGAGATGGCCCTCCAGCTCGTCGGGCTCGCGACTCGGCTCGTGCTGCATCGATCGATCCCGCTTCCGGCCCGCCCGCATCTACCCGGTCCGCCGCGCCACGCAAGGAGCGTTCCGCGCGGGGCGGGCTCCGGTGGGGTGACGGCGGCCCTCCGCGCGGGTTAGAGCATCGCGCAGCATGGAGCGGCTGCTGATCTTTCTGGCGATACTGGTTTTCGCCGTCGCCGTGGTGGCCGCCGTCGCCATGGTGGCCAGGGGCCGGCGCGCGCCGTTGCGTCTGGACGCCGAACTCGACGTCGAGGACGAACACCTCGTCATCGGTTCGGTCGGCACGCGCCGGAGCCCCATCGACCGCACGGCGCAAATCATCGATCCGCACGTTCTCGACCTGGAAGCGACCGAATTGGAACCGATCAGAATGCTCGGCTGCGCGGAACGCGCCGAGGCGTCGCGGCGCGGTCGTCCGGGGGACGGCCGATGAGGCGGCTGGTTCGCCTCGCGGCCGGGCTGATGCTCGCCGCCCCGTTCGGCCTGACGGCCGCGCAGGCCGCCCCGCAAGCACCGCCTCGGCCAGCCCAGGCGCCCACGCCCCAGCCCGACGGGCCGCCTGCGGCCCCCGCGCCGGCGGCACCGCAGGCCGCGCCGACTCCGGCGGCCGGTCCCGCGATCGAGCAGCCCTGCGGGGCTCAGGCGGCTCGGTTCGAGAGCGGTAAGGGTTTCAAGATGGTGATCACCCGGGCCGGGCAGGTCCGGACCACCAACCCGCTCCGGCCGCTGACACCCGAGGTCAACGAGGTGCTGCAGGTCGTCATCGCCGGGAAGGTCGCAACCGCCTACGGGCCGGACTTCAACACGCTGCGGCGCGGCAGTGCGGCAGCGGCGATCGAGGCCATGCTGGGCGGTCCGATCCGCTGGCAGCCGACCCTGCCGGTGCTGCCCGACGCACTCACCATCGTGGCCGAGGAGGGGGCGCCCCTGGCGCAACTCGCCTTCAAGGCCTGCGAGGCGCCGCCTGCCGTGAAGGCGCCGAAGGCGGAGGCCCGCAAGAAGGCCCCCGCCCGGCGAACTCCCGCGCCGAAGGCGGCCGAGAAGACGCCCCCCGGCTTCTCCATGCCTCAGGGGGCGATCGGCGAGTAGGTGGCTACTTCTGCTTGGCGATGACCTTGTCCTTGATGCCGTCGTACACGCTCTCCGGGATGATCTTCTTGGACACCAGATCATCCTTGCCGCGATAGGGACGGCCCTTGACGATCGCGGCCGCCCGCGCCGCGCCGATGCCCGGCAGGGCGTCGAGTTCCTGGGGGCTCGCGCTGTTGAGATCGATGAGCGCGCCCTTGGCGGCGTTCGGCGGCCCGGCCACCGGTGCGCTCGGCGCCGTGGGCTTGGCGGGCGCCGTCGGCGTGGCCGCGCTGGGTGCCTGCGGCGCGGGGGCCTGAGCCAGCGCTGGCGCCGTGATCAGGCTCGAGAGCAGGGCGAAGAGGGCGAGGGTCCTGGTGGGGGAAGCCATGGTGATACTCCCGAGGGTCACGGCCCGCGCCGCGGCGCCGGCACCGCATCACTGGGCCGTCCCGCTTGAACCCGCGCTTAACGCCTGCGTGTGACGGTTGTGCTCCGGCGCCTCTAGCCAGGGGCCGACCCCGGCGCTATAAGCGCGCCCTCATCCGTATCCCGCGGTGTGCGTGGCGATCCTCGATCGAGGAGCCGCCCGCGCGCCGCTTTGTTCGCGGCGTCACGAAGGATCACTGCCATGGCCGTTCCGAAGCGAAAGACCTCCCCCTCCCGCCGCGGCATGCGCCGCTCGGCCGACGCCCTGAAGGCGCCGACCTACGTGGAGGACAAGGATTCGGGCGAGCTGCGCCGTCCGCACCACATCGACCTGAAGACCGGCATGTACCGCGGCCGCCAGGTCCTCAAGGTGAAGTCCGCCGAGGCCTGAGCCCGGTGCGGCACCGGCCGTCCTCCGGGACGTGCGATACGGGTGCGACGATCAACCGGTCATTCCGGGATAGCCGAGGCGGTCCGGGATGACGGCGCTTCGCCATCGAGGCGTGGCCCGCTCTCGGGCGGCCCGACGCCGGTGAGGCGCCGCATCACGCGAGGCGCCGCGCGGTCTCCGTGTAGCAGGCGGCGGCCATCCGGGTCCGCTCCAGCCGCGACGGAAGCAGCGTCGGGTCCCCGGCCGTGAGCAACTGGGCGACGAAGCCGGCGCGGGGCTTGCCCGCGGTCGAGCGTTCCGCCGCTGCGGTGCCGCCCGCTTCCTCCGACTGCCCTCCATCGATCACGACGAGTGCACGCGCGGCATCCTGCTGCGGGCGCGTGCCTGCCTGGGGCGCGCTCTCGGTGGCCTCCGGCACCGCGCGCGCCGGCCTGATCTGTGCCGGGCCGACACGCCCGCCTGTTCCGATCCGCACCATTGCAGCATCTCCTGCACGTTTCCGTGCCGATGGTGCAAAGGTGGGGCCGGCGTTTACGAATCGTCAACCTTTTATGTCGCCGTGCCCATCGGAAATTATTTCTTCGCGAGGGCCTCGAGGCGCTGCTGCATCTCCAGCATCTGGCGCTTGAGGTCGTCCAGCTCCCCGCCGGCGTAGGACGCCGCTGCGGGGACCACCGGGGCGTTGGTCCCCGCAGCCGGCGGTGTGAAGCCGGTGAACATCTTCATGGCATCGCCGAAGAAGTTCATGTTGGCGCGCACCTGTTGCTCGATCGCGTTCTGGAACGCGGCCGGGCCGAAGCTGTGGGCGAATTTTTCGCGCAGGCCGTCCTGATCCTTGGCGAAGTTCGCCATGGAGAATTCCAGGAAACTCGGCACCATCGTGCGCATGCTGTCGCCGTAGAAGCGGATCAACTGGCGCAGGAAGGCCACCGGCAGCAGGTTCTCCGCGCCGGCCTTGTTCTCCTGCTCGAAGATGATCTGCGTGAGCACCGACCGGGTGATGTCGTCGCCGGTGCGCGCGTCGTAGACGACGAAGTCTTCACCGTTCTGGACCATCGTGGCGAGGTCCTCCAGCGTCACGTAGGTCGACGTGCCCGTGTGGTACAGGCGCCGATTGGCGTACTTCTTGATGACGGTCTGGGTGGCCTTGACGGTATCCGCCATCGGGAACGGCCTTTCTGGACTCGGGACCTAGGGGCGTTGCGGGCACGCGATGCGGCACGGCGGAGGCCGTCTTCGCGCCCGCAGCACGATCCTTAAGGCCTTCCAAGGGCGCAGAAAACAGCAAACTGCAACTGTTCAGCGCAGAATAATGCAGGCGATCACGGCCGCTCTGCGCCATTTCAGTCTCGCGATCGCGTCATCCCCACCTTTTCGCGTCCTGTTGCGCAACCTTGACTTCGCCGATGCGGCGCCCTTCATCCGAAGTCCGGCATCAGAGCGCGCCCGGACAGTGGAAGGCGCGCCGGCTCGTGAGAGGAGAACGTTCACATGGCAGGCAACGAAGAGATCGTCATCGTCGGCGCCGCGCGCACGCCGGTCGGCTCGTTCGGCGGCGCCTTCGGCGCGGTGCCGGCCCACGAACTCGGTGCCACGGCGATCAAGGCCGCGCTGGAGCGCGCCAAGGTCTCCCCCGACGACGTCGACGAGGTGATCTTCGGCCAGGTCCTCACCGCGGGCGCCGGCCAGAACCCGGCCCGTCAGGCGGCGATCAAGGCCGGCATCCCCGAGAAGGCCACCGCCTGGGGCCTCAACCAGGTCTGCGGCTCGGGCCTGCGCACGGTCGCCATCGGCATGCAGCAGATCGCCAACGGCGACGCCAAGGTCATCGTGGCGGGCGGCCAGGAATCGATGTCGCTCTCGCCCCACGCGCAGTACCTGCGCGGCGGCCAGAAGATGGGCGACCTCAAGCTCGTCGACACCATGATCAAGGACGGGCTCTGGGACGCCTTCAACGGCTACCACATGGGGCAGACCGCCGAGAACGTCGCCCAGGCCTTCCAGCTCACCCGCGAGCAGCAGGACCAGTTCGCGACCCGCTCGCAGAACAAGGCCGAGGCCGCCCGCAAGGAGGGCCGGTTCAAGGACGAGATCATCCCGGTGACGATCCCCGGCAAAAAGGGTGACACCGTCGTCGACACCGACGAGTACATCCGGGACGGCGCCACCATCGAGGCGATGGCCAAGCTGAAGCCCGCCTTCTCCAAGGAGGGCACGGTGACGGCCGCCAACGCCTCCGGCCTCAACGACGGCGCCGCCGCCCTCGTGCTGATGTCGGCCTCGGAGGCCGAGCGTCGCGGCCTCACCCCCCTCGCCAAGATCAAGTCCTGGGCGACCGCCGGCGTCGATCCGAAGGTGATGGGCACCGGTCCCATTCCCGCCTCCCGCAAGGCCTTGGAGAAGGCCGGCTGGAAGCCGTCCGACCTGGACCTGATCGAGGCCAACGAGGCCTTCGCGGCCCAGGCGCTTGCGGTGAACAAGGACATGGGCTGGGACGACGCGAAGGTGAACGTCAACGGCGGCGCCATCGCGATCGGCCACCCGATCGGCGCCTCGGGCGCCCGCGTCCTCGTCACGCTGCTCCACGAGATGAAGCGCCGCGATGCCAAGAAGGGCCTCGCCACGCTCTGCATCGGCGGCGGCATGGGCGTGGCCATGTGCATCGAGCGGGCGTGATCGTTCCGTAACGCCCGCCCGGTCGGGAATTTAGACTTAAGACCAAGTTCACAAAAATTCGCGTGCGGACGCCATCCGCACGCGGCATCACGTGATGCGAACAGGAGGAAACAATGGCTCAAGGACGCGTCGCCCTCGTCACGGGGGGCACCCGCGGTATCGGGGCTGCAATCTCGAAGCGGCTCAAGGACAAGGGCTACCGGGTCGCGGCCAATTACGGTGGCAACGACGAGGCGGCCAATGCCTTCAAGGCCGAGACCGGCATCCCCGTCTTCAAGTTCGACGTGGGCGATCTCGCGAGCTGCGAGGCCGGCATCAAGGCGATCGAGGCCGAGCTCGGACCGGTCGAGGTGCTGGTCAACAACGCCGGGATCACCCGGGACGGCGCCTTCCACAAGATGGATTTCGAGAAGTGGCAGGCGGTCATCAGGACCAACCTCGACTCGATGTTCACCTGCACCCGTCCGCTGATCGAGGGCATGCGCAACCGGAACTTCGGCCGCATCATCATCATCTCGTCGATCAACGGACAGAAGGGCCAGGCCGGCCAGACCAACTACTCGGCCGCCAAGGCCGGGGTGATCGGCTTCGCCAAGGCGCTGGCGCAGGAGAGCGCGTCCAAGGGCATCACGGTGAACGTGATCGCGCCCGGCTACATCGCCACCGAGATGGTGATGGCGGTGGCCGAGGATATCCGCAACAAGATCATCTCGACGATCCCGACCGGTCGCCTCGGCGAGGCCGACGAGATCGCGCACGCGGTCGAGTATCTCGCCAGCGACGAGGCGGGCTTCGTCAACGGCTCGACGCTCACCATCAACGGCGGCCAGCACTTCGTCTGATCGCCGAAGGGGCGCGCCGGGCTCGGGCCCGGTGCGCCCACTCCGTGGCGGCAAGGGACGCCGCGCCCGACGCGCGGCGATCCGGCGGGATGCCCGGCATCCCGTCGTTTCCGGAGCCCCGCGGGCGAACTCGCACGCCCTCGCCACCGTTCGTGCCGGATCTCGGCACGTCGCGCGATCCCGGCCAAGGGATCGCCGTATCCGGACCGGCATGTCCCGCGTCCCGGGAGGACGAGGCTCCGGCGGGCGTCATCCCTGGCCTGACCGGCACGCGCGGACCGTGCCTCCGCCAACCATGACGACTTCCCTTCCCGGGCCGGCGTTGGCCCGGCACGCGGGACAACGGGTATTGCGGGCAGCGTTCCGCGCCACCGTCCGCGTGCTCTGAAACACGAACAATCCGAGCGATCCCGTATAGGTCTCCTTCCGTCGCGTCGCGGATGCTTCCGCGGACAGAAGAACGGGGCTGCGGGCATCATGAAAGACTGGTCCGATGGTGCATCCGACGTTCACCCTGTCGGCGCAGTGTGGATTTGTTCTTCGTCCGCCGCGCGTCGTCGGCCGCCGGCCCTCGCCAAGCTCGGCCCCGCCGCGGCCTGCGTCCCGGGGCTGGCCGCCTGCGTGACCCCGCAGGAGCGGCACGCGCTGGATCGGAACCAGTGCTACGCCTTCGGGTTCGAGACCGAGACCGACGCCTTCGCCGTGTGCATGATGGGGCTTCACCAGCAGCGCGCCATCGCTGAGGCCACCAGCAGCCTGTCCTGGCAGGCCCAGCTCGCCGAGCAGAACCGCCGCCGCGAGGCGCAGCAGGACCTCTACAGGATCGCGAGCCTGCAGCGCAGCGGCGACCCGCGCTTCCCGGTCTGCGGACCCTCGTCCGACGGCGGCATGGATCGCCGGACCATGACTTGGTACGGCGCCAACTGCCGCGCCCGCTGACCGCGCTTCCGGAGAAGGTCGATGTCGGACACCGAAGCCCGTGTCCCGGGCGATGCGAGCAGGTTGATCTTCGCCACGACGGCGATGTTCGCGGCCACCATCGGGATGATCACGCAGGATTGGGGCTTTTTCTTCCTGGCGATGCTGGGCAGCGCCGTCCTGCAATGCGCGATCTACATGCCGATCCAGCGGTGGCTCGGATGGAAGCCCCTGGATCTCGGCCACCTGGGCCATCTCGCGCTGCTGCTGCTCGTGCCGTGAGACGCCGATCCGCGGTGCCGCCCCGGTGGCCCGCCCCTTTCTCCCCCAGTCTTCCCGCCGAGGAGGCGCCCATGACGCTCGCCCTGATCATCGCCGGCATCCTCATCGTCACCCTGGCGATGGCCGGCCTCTTCTCCCTCGCTGCCCTGTGGGCCGATTGAGCCGCGGCCCTACGGCACGCCGACGCAGTTGGCGTAGAAGGTCGCGGTGGCCGGCCAGTCGGAGAACACCCCCATGACGCCGACCTGCCCGTGCAGCACGTCGAGGAGCCGGAGGATGTCGCCGTCTCCGGTCACCACCGGCTTGATCGACTGGTAGTAATAGCCGCCGCCGTCCTTGAGCGGCCCCGAGCGCTCCAGCGACCATGCGATCAGGCCGAGACCGGCCGCCTTCGCCGCGCGGGCATAGGTCGAGGGCTCGATCGTCGCGTCCGGGCCGGGCCGGACCAGCATCCAGAGCGGCGGCGCCAGGATCCGCACGCCCTTCTGCGCCAGCTCGGCCATGCCGGGCGTCCAGGTCGCCGGGTTCTCCGGATCGAAGCCCTTGGTGGTCTCGTCGCGGTTGTCGAGGAAGATCGCCTGCCGGCCGAAATCGGGGTCCTTGTCCAGCCAGTACAGGATATCGCGGAGCTGGAAGCTCTGCGGAAAGACGTCGGAGGCCGGGATGCCCGCCTGCCGGTACTCGTCGATCATCTGCTGGGCGTACATGTCCTGGGTGTAGGACCCCTGGAACGGCATCGCGACCTGGGGTGCCTTCAGCTCGGGGGTGAACTTCCGCCCCATGCCCTTCACGATCGCGATGTACTCCTTGTGGGACATCAGCGTGCCGGTGCCGGCGTAGAGGTCGGTGCGCCAGCGCGGCGTCGCGTTCATGTAGGCAGCGACCGTCGTGGCCTCCGGGTCGGCCGCATCCATCTTGCCGGTGAGCGACTTGAACTCGTCGAGGGTCAGGTCGCTGGTGCAGCACTTGGCCGAAGCCTTGCGGCCGGTGGCCGGATCGGCCGGCTCGAAGCCCTGCGTGCACTGCGCGGCGAGCGGGGGCCGGGCCAGGATGTCGGTGGTCGTGTGCAGGTCGCACTGGCTGTGGCGGCAGACGAGCTGCCGGTCCTTGGTGAAGGCCACGTCGCATTCGATGATCCCGGCACCCATCCGGTCGGCGGCGATCAGGCCCTCGCGGGTGTGCTCGGGGAACATGAGCGGGGCGCCCCGGTGCGAGATCGAGAAGGTCCGCGGCGTGTAGGTCCGGTCGACCCCGCAGGCGGCGAGCTTGTCCTTGAGGGGGCCGGGCTTGAGTTGGTCGACGAGGTAGAAGGGCCGGGGGCCGAGCTGGGCGGCCTCACCGGCGAGCCCGGGGCCCGCTGCCAGAAGCAGCCACAGCCCGATCATGATCCCGCGCATCGCGAACCTCCCGTTTCGGGCCGCCGGTAGAGCGAGACGGTGACGGAGGCGTGACCTCGCCTCGCCGACTCGGTACCGCCGTGATAGCCGCGGGCCATGGACGAGTCCGCATCAATCTCCGCCGCGCCCGCGCGGAGCGCATCCGCCACGCTCGCGGGCTTCGGCGCGATCCTGCTGTGGTCGCTGCTCGCCCTCCTCACCGCAGCGTCGGGGGCCGTGCCGCCGTTCCAGCTCGCCGCCCTGACCTTCCTGGTGGGCGGCCTCTGCGGCTGCATCACGTGGATCGCCCGGCCGGCCCGCGCCCGGGCGCTGATCCAGCCGTGGCCGGTCTGGCTCCTCGGGGTCGGGGGGCTGTTCGGCTACCACGCCCTCTATTTCAGCGCCCTGCGACTCGCGCCGCCGGCCGAGGCCGGGCTGATCAACTATCTCTGGCCGCTGCTCATCGTCCTGTTCTCCGCCCGCCTCCCGGGCTCCGGGGGGTTGCGGCCGGGCCACCTCGCCGGAGCGGTCCTGGGCCTCGCCGGCGTCGCGGCCCTGTTCGCCGGCCGGGGGGATCTCGGCTTCGCCGCGGGTGCGTTGCCGGGCTACGCGGCGTCCCTGGCGGCGGCGTTCGTCTGGGCGGGCTACTCGGTGCTCTCCGCCCGGGTCGGGCAGGTGCCGACCGATGCCGTCACCGGGTTCTGCCTCGTCACGGCGGCCCTGAGCCTCGTCGGCCATGTCGCCTTCGAGGCGACGGTCTGGCCGGCGGACGCGGTGCAATGGGGCGCGGTGCTCCTGCTCGGCCTCGGGCCCGTCGGGGCCGCCTTCTATCTCTGGGACATCGGCTGCAAGCGCGGCGACGTGCGGCTGCTCGGTGTGACGGCCTACGCGGCGCCGGTGCTCTCGACGCTGATCCTGGTGGCGGCGGGCTACGCCGATCCGAGCCCGGCCCTGGCGCTCGCCTGCCTGCTGATCGTGGCCGGGGCGCTCACGGCGGTGCGGGCCTCGTGGGCGGTGCCGCGGGCCTAAACCCGGGGCGTCGGCCGCCAGTCGGGCGGCGCCATCTCGAAACCCGAGAACTCGAACCCGGGCGACACCGTGCAGCCCACCAGGGTCCAGGCGCCGAGGCTTGTGGCGGTCTGCCAATGGCCGGCCGGCACCACGCAGTGCGGACGCTGTCCGGCGGCGAGATCCGGCCCGAGATGCCGGGCTTCGGCGTCGTGGCCGTTCGGGCTCGTGGTGATCACCAGCGGCGCGCCCGCGTGCCAGTGCCAGATCTCCGTGGCATCGACCCGGTGCCAGGCGGAGACCTCGCCGAGGTCCAGGAGGAAGTAGATCGCGGTGCCCACCGAGCGGCCGTCGACGGTGCGCGGGTCGCGGAACGTCTCGCGGTAGTGGCCGCCCTCCGGATGCGGCGTCAGCCCCAGCGTCCTGATCACCTCGGCCGCGTTCATCCTCGCCTCCCTGTCCGCCGCGTCGGCGCGAAGATCCCGCGGCTTGCGGGCACTTGGCACCGATGCTACCGGCCGAAAAGCCTCAAGGTCCGAGAAAGATGCCGAGCCCCACCGTACGCCTCCACCGCGGCGACCTGCCCGCCGACTACGACGCGGGCCGGGCGGTAGCCATCGACACCGAGACGCTGGGCCTCAACCCGCACCGGGACCGGCTCTGCGTGGTGCAGATCTCCACCGGCGACGGCACCGCCGACGTGGTGCAGATCCCGCAGGGCGGACCCGAACCGGTGGTGCTCAAGCGCGTCCTCGCGGATGCCGGCGTGCAGAAGATCTTCCACTTCGCGCGGTTCGACGTGGCGGTCCTCTACAAGGCCTTCGGCGTGATGCCGCAGCCGGTCTACTGCACCAAGATCGCCTCGAAGCTCGCCCGGACCTACACCGATCGGCACGGTCTGAAGGACGTGGTCCGCGAACTCGTCGGCGTCGACCTGTCGAAGCAGCAGCAATCGTCCGACTGGGGCGCCGAGACCCTGTCCCAGGCGCAGCTCGACTACGCGGCGTCCGACGTGCTCCACCTCCACGCGGCCCGCGACCGGCTCGACGCGATGCTGGCACGGGAAGGGCGCACCGACCTCGCCGCCGCCTGCTTCGCCTTCCTGCCGACCCGCGCCCGCCTGGACCTGGACGGGTGGCCCGAGACCGACATCTTCGCGCATACGTGAGGATCCGCGCCGATCCGGTGTGGAGTGAGACTTTCCTGCCACCGCGCCGCGATGCATCGCTGCTAGGTTGCGAACGTCGGGGCCGCCGAGTCCCGGCCAGACCCTCCTCGCCGGTCACTTTCCCGATCAGGCCGGCGAGGAGGGTCCGTCGATCGCTCAGGTCAGCGTCCGGGCACCCGTGGGCGTCATGATCCGTGCGCTCCAGCGCGGGCCGGGGCCGTCCACGATTCTCGGGGAATCGGCGAGTCCCAGCGCGGCGTGAAGCTGCCCCGCGCCGCCCGGATCCGGATGGGTCAGGAGAAGCGCCTCAAGGCGGGCGCCGAGGTCCGGCATCGACGCGGCGGGGTTCCCGCGGGGGCCCCAATCCATCACGTAGGGCGCGGCTCCATCCGCCGGCCAAGCCCCGTCCGGGCGCACGCCGAAGCGCCACGCGAGAGCGCCGCGGGTCATCGTGGCGGCCTGACCGAGCAGGTCGCGGTGGGCGGCGAGCACGCCGTCGAGGTCGTCCGTGCGGGCGACGAGGCCGCGCAGCCGCCGGCCCGCCTCCCAGTCGGCCCGCACCTGCGCGGTGTCGCCGAGGCCGAACCAGCGGGCGCGGGACGGCGCGGGCGCCTCGGGATCGACGGCGATCACCTCGAGGAACAGGGCCTCGCCGAGGCGCAGCAGGTGATTGCGCGTGCCCATCTCCCGGTGGCGGCCGCCCTCCGGCATGGCGAGGCCGAGGCAGTCGCGGACATGCGCGACGCCCGCCGCGAGGTCCGGCGCGACGACGACGAGGTGGTCGAGGGTGAGCATCCGGGTATCCGCCGTACGGAACGGGGGTGGGACATGCCCACCCCCGTCCGCCGGCAGGGGCCGGGCATCGCGCCCGGCCCCCGTCGCCTTACAGGGAATAGTACTGCACGAACTCGATCGGGTGCGGGGTCATCTCGTAGCGCAGCACCTCGGCCATCTTCAGCTCGATGAACGAGTCGATCTGGTCGTCCGAGAACACGCCGCCCTCCTTGAGGAAGGCCCGATCCTTGTCGAGGCTGGTGAGCGCCTCGCGGAGCGAGCCGCACACGGTCGGGATCTTCTTCAGCTCCCGCGGGGGCAGCTCGTAGAGATCCTTGTCCATGGCCGGACCCGGGTCGATCTTGTTGCGGATGCCGTCGAGGCCGGCCATCAGCAGCGCCGAGAAGGCGAGGTAGGGATTCGCCATCGGGTCGGGGAAGCGGACCTCGACGCGCTTGGCCTTCGGGCTCTTGGTCCACGGGATGCGGCAGGAGGCCGAGCGGTTGCGCGCCGAGTAGGCGAGCAGCACCGGTGCCTCGTAGCCCGGCACCAGCCGCTTGTACGAGTTGGTCGACGGGTTGGTGAAGGCGTTGAGCGCCTTGGCGTGGCGGATGATGCCGCCGATGTACCAGAGGCATTCCTGGCTGAGGCCGGCATACTTGTCGCCCGCGAAGACCGGCTTGCCGTCCTTCCAGATCGACTGGTGGACGTGCATGCCCGAGCCGTTGTCGCCGTAGACGGGCTTGGGCATGAAGGTCGCCGACTTGCCGTAGCTCTGCGCGACGTTGTGGATGCAGTACTTGTAGATCTGCATGTGGTCGGCGAGCAGGGTCAGCGTGTCGAACTTCATGCCGAGCTCGTGCTGGGCCGAAGCGACCTCGTGGTGGTGCTTCTCCACCTTCACGCCCATCGACTGCATGGCGGCCAGCATCTCGCCGCGCATGTCCTGGGCCGAATCCTGCGGCGGGACGGGGAAGTAGCCGCCCTTGGTCTGCACCCGGTGGCCGAGGTTGCCGCCCTCGTAATCGGTGAAGCCGTTGGTCGGCAGCTCGGTGGAGTCGAGTTCGAAGCCGGTGCGATAGGGGTCGGCGGCGAACTTCACGTCGTCGAACACGAAGAACTCGGCCTCCGGGCCGACATAGATCGTGTCGCCGATCCCGGTCTGCTGCAGGTAGGCCTCGGCGCGCTTGGCGGTGCCGCGGGGGTCGCGGGCATAGGGCTCGCCGGTGGCCGGCTCCAGCACGTCGCAGACGATCGAGAGGGTCGCGGCCGAGAAGAACGGGTCCAGGGTGGCGGTCGCCGGATCCGGCATCAGGAGCATGTCGGACTCGTTGATCGCCTTCCAGCCGGCGATCGAGGAGCCGTCGAACATGGTGCCCTCGTCGAAGATCTCCTCGTCGATGAGCGACACGTCGAACGTGACATGCTGCCACTTGCCGCGCGGGTCGGTGAACCGGAAGTCCACGTAGCGCACGTCGTTGTCCCGGATCGTCTTCAGCACCTCGGCCGCAGTGGTCATCGTGGGCATCCTCCAGGGATCTGTGAATGATCTCTCGTCGCGCAACCGAGCGATGTCGGCCGCGTCAGCAAGCGGCGCTTGATATCCGGCGCGGGCGTACCTTGCCACCCGCGCCGGGTGGGAATCGGCGTTCCGGTGGAACGATCGGCCGCCGATACCGTCTGCTCGCGATTCCGTGATCGGCAGAGAGCGCAGCTAGGGCACTGTGTTCCCGCAGCAATAGCAATCCTGGCACGCTCCATGCAACAGCGGCACCGGCCGTCGTGGAGGCGGCAAGCCGTTCGCGTGTTCCCGGGTTGCCCAGGTCGCGCATCGATACGGACGAGAGAACCGGAATGACCAAATACAAGCTCGAGTACATATGGCTCGACGGGTACACGCCGACCCCGAATCTCCGCGGTAAGACGCAGATCAAGGAATTCGACAGCTTCCCGACCCTCGAGCAGCTCCCGATGTGGGGCTTCGACGGCTCGTCCACCAAGCAGGCCGAGGGCGGCAGCTCCGACTGCATGCTGAAGCCCGTGCGCCACTTCCCCGACCCGGCCCGCAAGAACGGCGTCCTGGTGATGTGCGAAGTGATGATGCCGGACGGTACGACCCCGCACGAGTCCAACAAGCGCGCCACCATCCTGGACGATGCCGGCGCCTGGTTCGGCTTCGAGCAGGAATACTTCCTGTACAAGGACGGCCGCCCGCTCGGCTTCCCGACCTCCGGCTACCCGGCGCCGCAGGGCCCGTACTACACCGGCGTCGGCTACTCGAACGTCGGCGACGTCGCCCGCAAGATCGTGGAGGAGCACCTCGATCTTTGCCTGGATGCCGGCATCAACCACGAGGGCATCAACGCCGAGGTGGCCAAGGGGCAGTGGGAGTTCCAGATCTTCGGCAAGGGCTCCAAGAAGGCCGCCGACGAGATGTGGATGGCCCGCTACCTCCTGCAGCGCCTCTGCGAGAGCTACGGCATCGACGTCGAGTACCACTGCAAGCCGCTCGGCGACACCGACTGGAACGGCTCGGGCATGCACTGCAACTTCTCGACCGCGTTCATGCGGGAGCATGGCGGCAAGGCCTATTTCGAGAAGCTCATGGAGGCGTTCAAGAACGCCCGCGAGGAGCACATCGCCGTCTACGGCCCGGACAACCACATGCGGCTGACCGGCAAGCACGAGACCGCCTCGATCCACGAGTTCTCGTACGGCGTGGCCGACCGCGGCGCCTCGATCCGCGTGCCCCACTCGTTCGTCAACAGCGGCTACAAGGGCTACCTTGAGGATCGCCGTCCGAACTCGAAGGGCGACCCCTACCAGATCGCCTCGCAGGTGCTGAAGACGATCGCGTCCGTACCGACCGAGGCCGCTGCAGCCGCGTAAGACGCGAGGGACGCCTCGGCGTGCCGGCAGGATCGACGGAGCCGGGCCCTCGGGTCCGGCTTCGCCGTTTTCCGGACGGGCGGACGGACGATCCGGGCTCGTACGGTGGGTGCGGATTGGCCCGCCGCGACGTGCGGCACCGGCATTCAGCGCAGGCCGCGCGGCACGCTCCCTCGGGATCGCGGGTGGCCGCAGCCCTCCTTCGAGGGACGCCGGTGCGGGCGTCCGACGACGCGGAGGGGGATGGGGCGGAACCCGCCGGACCGACCCCGACAACGCGCTACAGGTGCGGAGCCTCGCCGCCCGTGACGATTTCAGGGCCGGCGCGGACGCTCATCCTCGCGGATGGCAGCCTCATGATACCACGCGCCGCCCCCGATGCTGGCGGCCGGCGCCGGTTTCGCCTCCGCGATGACGCGGGGCGTGGACTGGGCGCGCCGGAACGCGGACAGATCGTAGATCTTGGCAGTCTCGCGCGGGTCCGTGACGGCCATCGCACATCCTCCTGCATCGGGGTCTCAGCGGCCGGTCGCGCCGGCCGTTCCCGATGATGTGGGGTGCGGAAGTCGGCACTCCATAGTGGAAAGCGCCGATGCCGGACATTCGTGCAGAGCGAAAACTTAGGCAGAACCCAAGCCGAGGCGCCAGAACCGCCTGTCAGATCGCGTCAGTTCCGGTCTCGCCGGTCCGGATGCGGATCGCTTCCTCGATGGTCGAGACGAAAATCTTGCCGTCACCGATGCGGCCGGTCTGGGCTGATTTGCGGATCGCGTCGACCGCGCCTTCCACCAGCGCGTCGGAGAGAACGATCTCCAGCTTCACCTTCGGCAGAAAGTCGACCACGTACTCGGCGCCCCGGTAGAGCTCCGTATGGCCTTTCTGGCGGCCGAAGCCCTTCGCTTCGATGACGGTGATCCCCTGAAGGCCGACCTCCTGGAGCGCCTCCTTCACCTCGTCGAGCTTGAAAGGCTTGATGATCGCTTCGATCTTCTTCATGCCGCTCGGGCCTGCGCTTCGGTGCCTGGCATTTCTAACATCCTCGTGACGCGTTCGCCATGCCGTTTTCTCGGCCTGCCGGACCATAGTGCCCGTTTGATGTGCGATGCACGCACATCCTTCGGGCTTTTCGCGGATTTCTGACTTGTTTTTAGTCAGGGCTTGATCGGCGCACGGGCAGGAGCGGGAATGGACATGCGGTTGCTGACGGTCGCGGCGATGAGGCGGGTCGATGCCGCGGCGAT
>Ga0160428_1000900_pt1 | contig 26990 bp, 24 predicted proteins | sample SolpanmetagenomM_FD_108198 | JGI IMG/M metagenome (GOLD analysis project Ga0160428, IMG submission 108198) | Solar panel surface microbial communities from Lawrence Berkeley National Laboratory, California, USA - M | ecosystem: Engineered > Built environment > Solar panel > Unclassified ... | reverse complement strand
TCGATGACGATATAGGTGCCGCCCGGCTTGAGCATCTTGAAGACCGCGGCGTCGACCGCGAGGCTCGCCGCCTCGCCGCCGTCATTGTTGATGTCGTGATAGTTCTGCGCCGTCCAGACGAGGTCGACGGGCCTGGCGGCGGTCAGCGGGCGGCCGGCCTGAACGTCGATCGTCACGTTGGCGAGCTTCCGTGCGGCGAGCGCCGGCGCCGCCTTGGTCGCATATTTCGCGCCACCCGACGGCCATAAAGCGATCACCTTGCCCTTGGGTCCGACGATGCCGGAGAAGATCCGCGTCCAATAGCCCTGCCCGGGCAGGAAATCGACCACCGTATCGCCCGGCCCGACGCCTGAGAAGGCCAGCACCTGGGCGGCCTTGCGCCGGTCGTCGTCACCGGCCTGATCGGCGCGCGCCGGATCGGCAAGTGCCGCCGCGATCGCTTTCTGGCTTTCGGCCTCGCTGTGCGTCTTCGCGGCGGCGACCGCCGCGACGGTTGCAAGCGAGACGATCGTTACCCTGGTCCAAGTTCGCATCGTCCCTCTCCTCCTGCTTATGCGCATTGGCCGCGCGGCGTCGGCAGCAGGATGGTATCGCGACGAAGCGATATCGTCGAGGGCTAGGATTCTAAACGTCGAGATTGGCGACGCTTAGCGCATTCTCCTGGATGAATTCGCGGCGTGGCTCGACTACGTCGCCCATCAGCCGGGTGAAGATCTCGTCGGCCACGTCGGCCTGGTCGATCTCGACGCGGAGCAGCGAGCGGTTCTGCGGGTCGAGCGTGGTTTCCCACAGTTGTTCCGCATTCATCTCGCCTAGGCCCTTGTAGCGCGAGATCGCCAGCCCCTTGCGGCCGGCCAGCAGGATCGCCTCCAGCAACTGGCTGGGTCGCGCGACCATCGTCTGACCCTTGGCGACCGGCGCCGGGGCGTCGTTTCCGCCTTCCTCCTCGGCATCGGCCACCGCCTCTTCGGCCTCCGCCTGCGCCGCCGCCGCCTTGGTCGAGACGAGCTTCGCGGTGTGCGCGTAGCTTTCCTGCTGCTCGATCGCCAGCGCATGCAGCTTGCGCGCTTCCGCCGACACGAGGAACGCCGCTTCGATGATGTGGTGATCGGTCACGCCGCGCCATGCGCGCTCGAAATGGATGCTGCCGTCTTCCGTCAGGCTGACCGTCCAGCGGGCCTCGGGGTCGGCCGCTTCCAGCCCCCGCGTGACCTCGGTGACATGCGCCAGCCGATCTTCGCGTGCCGCGTTCGGATCGAGCGCACCGCCCATCGCCAGCGCCTCGACCATCGTCGGATCGTAGCGCCGCGGGACGTAGCGCATCAGCGTGCGCATGCGGCGCGCATGATCGACCAGCGACCGCAGGTCCGCGCCGGATCGCCCGCCGCCTGCGCCTTCCAGCACCGTCGCGGCGACGCCGTTCTCGATCAGATAATCGTCGAGCGCCGTGTCGTCCTTCAGATACACTTCGCTGCGCCCGCGCGTCGCTTTGTAGAGCGGCGGTTGCGCGATGTAGAGATATCCGCCGGTGATGATCTCCGGCATCTGGCGATAGAAGAAGGTCAGCAACAGCGTGCGGATGTGCGCGCCGTCGACGTCTGCGTCGGTCATGATGACGATCTTGTGGTAACGCAATTTGTCGATCTTGAAGTCGTCGCGCCCGATGCCGGTACCCATCGCCTGGATCAGCGTGCCGATTTCGCGGCTCGACAGCATCCGGTCGAAACGCGCGCGCTCGACGTTGAGGATCTTGCCGCGCAACGGCAGGATCGCCTGGAAATGCCGATCACGGCCTTGCTTGGCGGATCCACCCGCCGAATCGCCCTCGACCAGGAACAGTTCCGACTTGGCCGGATCGCGCTCCTGGCAGTCGGCGAGCTTTCCGGGCAGGGAGGCGATGTCCATCACGCCCTTGCGCCGGGTCAGTTCGCGCGCCTTCTTGGCGGCTTCGCGCGCGGCGGCGGCATCGATGATCTTCGCGACGATCGCCTTGCCGTGCGCCGGATTTTCCTCGAGCCATTCGGCCAGCTTGTCGGCCATCAGGCTTTCCAGCGGCTGGCGCACTTCGGAGGAGACCAGTTTGTCCTTGGTCTGCGACGAGAACTTCGGATCGGGCAGCTTCACCGAGACGATCGCGGTCAAGCCCTCGCGCATGTCGTCGCCGGTCAGCGTCACCTTCTCCTTCTTCAGGAGCCCGGATTTCTCGGCATAATTGTTCAGCGTGCGCGTCATCGCCGCGCGGAACGCCGCCATGTGCGTGCCGCCATCGCGCTGCGGGATGTTGTTGGTGAAGGCCAGGACGTTCTCGTAATAGGAATCGTTCCACTCCAGCGCGACGTCGATCGTCACGTCGTCGCGCGTCCCCGAAATCGCCACCGGTTCCGGCATCAGCGGCACCTTGTTGCGGTCGAGATATTTCACGAACGCGGCGATCCCGCCCTCGTAATACAATTCGGTGGTCTTCAACTCCTCGTGCCGCGCATCGTTGAGGAACAGCCGTACGCCCGAATTGAGGAACGCCAGTTCGCGATAGCGATGCTCGAGCTTGTCGAAATCGAACTCGGTGATCTTGAACGTGGCAGGCGACGGGAAGAACGTGACGCGCGTGCCCTTCTGCCCGGTCGCGGCCGGGCCGACGATCTTGAGCGGGGCGACCGCGTCGCCGAACGCGAAGCGCATGTAATGTTCCTGCCCGTCGCGCCAGATCGTCAGATCCAGCCATTCGGACAAGGCGTTGACGACCGATACGCCGACGCCGTGCAACCCGCCCGACACCTTGTAGGCATTATCGTCGGAGGTGTTCTCGAACTTACCGCCGGCATGCAGCTGGGTCATGATGACCTCCGCCGCGGACACGCCCTCCTCGGTATGGATGCCGGTCGGGATGCCGCGGCCGTTATCCGTCACGGAAACCGATCCATCGGCATTCAGCGTGATGTCGATCCGGTCACAGTGCCCGGCCAGCGCCTCGTCGATAGCATTGTCCGAAACCTCGAACACCATGTGGTGCAGGCCGGAGCCGTCGTCGGTATCGCCGATATACATGCCGGGTCGTTTGCGCACCGCATCCAGCCCCTTCAGGACCTTGATCGAATCTGCGCCGTAATCGTTCTTATTGGGGTCTTCAGCCATGCCCAGCATATAGGGTCGCGAGGCCCGAAACGGAAGCGAAATGGGCCGCACGCCGTGGTGGCGTGCGGCCCGCGATGACGCACCGGCAGATGCGATCGGTTCGGCGCGATCGTTCGCCGCGCTCAGTTCGGCGCGGTGGTGACCGTCGTCGTCGTCTTCTCGGTCGTCGCGGCGCGCGCCGGAGCCGAACGGCGAACCGTCTTCTTCACGACGCGCGGTTGCGTCTTAACTACCGTGCGGGTTGCCGGAACGGCCGCGGTCTTGGTGGTTTCGGTAGTGACGATCGTCGTCGGCGCTGCCGCGACCGGCGCGGCGCGGGCCGCTGCCGCATCCGCCTGGGCGGCACGCGCCGCCTGCTCGGCGGCGGCGGCGCGGGCGTTCGCATCATCCGCCTGGGCGGTCGCCGCCTGGGCCTGCGCGTTGGCGGCAGCGGCCTGCTGCTGCGCGTCCACCGCCACGGCCGTGTTCACGTTCGCCGCGGCACTGCGGTTGCGCTCGGAGATGCCGATCGCCGTATCGGCAAGCTGCGAAGCCCGGTTCGCCTGGGCGATCGCCTCGTCCTTGCGGCTGCTGGCGACATCCTCCTCGGCCGTACGCAGTGCGGCTGCCGCTTCGGCCTGCAGGCGAGGGACCTCGCCCGTCGCACCGATCTTCGCGGCGGCATCGACCTTCGCGCGTGCCGCGGCGACGGCTTCGCGGGCGCGATCCATCTTGCCGCGAGCGACACCGGGGCTCGCCGCACCCAACATCATCGCCGTAGCGATCGTCGCGTTCAGCATCATTTTGTAGTGACGCATGATCATATCCTTTTTGTTCTGTTCGGCGCGTAACGAGTCGTATCTTCTTGCAGTTCCGTTACGGGTGCGATCCACCGAGGTTAACATCCCGTCCGGCGTTGCATATCCGTCAGAATCGGTCGGCGCGCTGGCCGAGCAAGGTCACTTCGACGCGACGGTTCTGCCGCATCCCGGCCGCCGTAGCATTCGTCGCGACCGGATCGGCCTCGCCATGTCCGACGACCGAGAAGCGCGCGCGCGTGACGCCCATCGCATCGAACGCGCTGCGCACGCTCGCCGCGCGGCGCTCCGACAGGTCCTGATTGTGCGCATCGGTACCGCGCGAATCCGTATAGCCGTCGATCGCGACGCGGACGCCCGGTTCGGCGCGAAGATAGTCGGCGAGCGGACGAAGCTTGTCGACCGCACCGGGCCGCAGCACGTCGCTGTCGGTGCGGAACAGCACGTCCTCCTGCAGGCGCAACGTCGCGCCGCGCGCGGTCTGGCGGAAGCCGTAACCGTGCATCGCGCCGCGGTCCCAGCGGCCGGCACCCGGACGGCCGCGATCTTCGACCACGACGACGGTATCGCGCGCACTCCAATCGAACCGATCGCGACGCGGCCCGGCGATCGCGGCGAAGGCGCGGTTCGCGGCCTGCGCCTCGCGCGGCTGGATGCGCCCATCGCGATTGTCGTCGAAGTTCCGCAGCACGAAGGCCCGCCCACGGTTGGTCGAGCGCAATTCCGGATAGAGCAGGCCGACGCCGGCGCCGACCAGCCGATAGTTGCGGTCGCCGGGCCGTCCGCCGCCATAATCCCAGCGATCCTGTGCCAAGGCGGGTCCGGCGACCGTCGTCATGGCCAGGACGGCAAGCAGCGGCTTGGTGAATGCGATCATACAATCTCTCCTCGACCCCCGCCGATATACCGGCAGTGCACGGCGGCGTTTGAACGGAGCGTGAGCCCGGCCGACAGCTTCCGTTCAGCGAACCGAAGGCCCGATCGTCATTCGGAACGCATCGCTGCCAAGTCCTTCGAACAACGCGTCTTCGGTTCCCGTCATCCACACCTGCCCGCGACCTGCCAGGCGATCGAACAGCGCCGTGCGCCGCACCGGATCAAGATGCGCGGCGACCTCGTCGAGTAGCAGGACGGGCGCATGGCCGGTACGGCGGGCGACCAGATCGGCATGCGCGACGACGATGCCGAGCAACAGCGCCTTTTGCTCCCCGGTCGAACATAACGCCGCCGCCTGACCCTTTTCGAGATGGGTGACGGCGAGATCGCTGCGATGCGGCCCGGCGAGGGTCCGCCCCGCGGCGGCATCGCGGCGGCGGCCCTGGGCGAGATCGCCGGCGAGGCGGCTTGCCAGTGCCTCGCCCGACCAGCCTTCCAGCGCCAGGCCGGCGCGCGCGAATGGACCCTCGGGTTGATCCGCCAGCGCAGCGGCGAGCGTCGAGACGGTATCGCGACGCGCGGCGTCGATCGCCGCGCCATGTTCCGCCATCTGCGACTCCAGCGCGCCGAGCCAGTCCGGATCGGGCGGGACATCCTCGCCGAGCAGGCGGTTGCGCGCGCGCATCGCCGCATCGTAGCGATTGCTGTGCACCGCATGGCCCGGGCTGAAGGCAAGCGTCAGGCGATCGAGAAAGCGTCGTCGTTCGCTTGCCGGTTCGGTGAACAACCGGTCCATCGCCGGCGTCAGCCACAACACCGTCAGCCATTCGGCCAGCGCGGTCGCCGCCGTGCCCGCCCCCTGGATGCGCACGATTCGGCGTTCGGGTGCGCCGGCCGCGGTTCCGGTCGCGATCTCGGTCGTGTCGATCAACGTCGCGGCGACGCCGAACCCGCCCGGCCCGTCCTGTCGCGCCATCTCGCTAAGTGGTGCGCGGCGCAGCCCGCGGCCGGGGGCGAGCAACGACACGGCTTCGAGCATGTTGGTCTTGCCGGCACCATTGTCGCCGGTCAGCACGACGAACCCCGGGCCGGGCGCGATGCTCATGTCGGCGTGATTGCGGAAATCGGTCAGGATCAGGCGGGACAGCATCGCCCGCTTCCTAGACCGGCCGGCGGCCCGTGGGAATTGCCCTTGCCTGCGCGCGCAACAGCTTACGCCGCGAGCTTTTCCTCTGCCGCATTCGCGTCGCGACGGTTGCTGAGATACGACGCCATCTCCGCGCCCAGTTCGCGCTGCGCATGCTGGTAGGCGACGGGCGTGGCGATGTTCAGGCGCTGGCGCACCGCGTCGATCGGTTCGTGCAGCAGGCGTTCGTAATCCTCGCCCGAGATCCACTTCGCCTTGCGGCCGTGGCGATACCCTTCCCATACCGCGCGGGCGAACAGGGTTCCGCCGGTCACGCGGATACTCTTCAGCGCGGCGGCGGCGCCGATGAACGCCCAGCCGAGGCCGCCGACCTGCGCATAGGAAAAGGCGACCAGCGCCGCCTCGCCCATGCTTTCGTCGGCCTTGTACCCGGTCAGCACATGCCAGATGTCGTGCGTGTCGCGCACGCGTCGGCCGAACCAGGCGTAAGGGTGAAGCATGTCCTCCTCGGCGTTGATGCGGCTGACTTCTGCCAGTCCGTCGGCGGAATAGCCGGTCGATTCGAGGAAATGATTGTACGCCGCGCCGACGGTTCCGGGCGCGAACTGCCGCGCGAACCCCGGCTGCGAGAAGACCTGCGCCAGTTCGGTCCGCTGATAGGCCAGGCGTCCGCCCTGTTCGGTGGCGATCAGCCGGGCATAGTTCATCGGCGAATTGCCGACGTTCAGCGCGCGCATGATGCGGAACACCTGCGTCGTATCGTCGCCATTCGCCATCAGCTTCCTGATCGCATCGAACGCGGTGCGCCAGTCGCGCCGGCCGGTCGTTCCGGGAAAGGGAGGAAGCTTGGCCATCTGAATCGCTCCTTACTTACAGAGGTGTAAGTACCATGCTGTGCCGCGCTGTCAAGATGGGCCGACGACCACGCCTTCGCCAGTGTTCTGCCGCAATCCACGTCTATGCCGGTGACGATGACCAGCGCCCTGCCCCGATCCGACAGCCTTTCGAGCGATTTTCCAGACGCTTCGTCCAAAAAGCTGCCGGGCTGGCAGATCGCGCTGCTGATCGTCGCGGCGATGATCGTGGCGGATCTATCGTTCCGGATCCGCCCGACCAACTATTTCGGCGGGAGCACGGACGATCAGCGCTATGTCGAGGCGGCGCTGTCCTGGCTCATCCACGGGCCGCACGCCGGAACGACGCATTGGTCGCTGCGCCATCCTTTGGTCCTGTCGGTAGCGGCCTCGTTCAAGGCGTTCGGCATTTCGATCGCATCGGTGCAACTGGTGCCGCGGCTCTATGCCGACCTGCTCGTCGGGCTGACCACGGGGTGCCTGGCGCGGTTCGCCACACGCCGCGCCGCCGGGCTGTGGCTGCTGCTCGCGTTGACGTCGCCGATCCTCCACGAAATGGCGACGAGCTGTTTCCCGGAAATGCTGGAACTGACGTTCGGCGCGGCATCGATGTGGCTGTTCTGGGTCGGGTGCAAAGGCAAAGCGGGGCTGCTGTTCGGATCCGGCCTGCTGCTCGGTCTGGCCACGCTGACGCGCGAGACGGCGATTTGCCTGCTGCCGATCTATGTCTGGGCGTGGTGGCGCGAGGGGCGTTCCGTGCCCCTGGCGGCGGCGTTCCTCGCCGGGTTCGTGCCGCCGATCGCGATCGACACGCTGTGGTTGTGGTCGATCACCGGCGACCTGCTGTACCGGCTGCACGTCGATCAATCGCATATCGGCATCTATAGCGATCACCTGCGCGGCGGCGTGTATCACGGCCGCGCGTTCCTCAATCCCGATCTCGCCTCGCGCTGGGTGCCGAGCGGCCCGATCAGCGTCCACTGGACGATCGATCCGGTGCTCGATTTCGTCCTCGACCCGCGCTTCGCGCTGATCTTCGTCGCCTGGGGCGTATTGTGGGCCGCCCGCGCGACGCGGCCGTCGCCCGGATCCGCCACAGGCCGCGCGATGCCGATGCTGCTGGCCGTCACGGTCGCCGCCTATGTCATCGTGACGTGGATCCTGACGCTGCGCCCGCAACCGCGCTATTACCTGTTCGCGGTCTATGCCGCGACGCTGGCGGTGGCGCTGATCGCCGCCCGCGCGCCTCGAACCACCATCGCGGCGCGGTTGCGGGCCGGCCTGCTCGGGCTGGTCGTGCTGAGCGGCGTCGTGACGATCTCGCTCTCGCCCGACCGCCAGCGCGACGCCCGCGTGATCCTGCCGTGGCTGAAGGCGCATCCGGGCTACACCCTGTATCTCGATCCGAAGGAAGCCGGCCGCCTCGCCTTCCCCGCGGCACTGGCCGGTATCAACCGCCAGATCGGCGCCGGTGCGCCGCCCGTCGGGGGCTTGCGGCTGCTCGTGCCGCGCAGCCCGGGCGCGCCGCCGGTCGACACGACCGATCCGCGCGTCTGGCAGGAGGTCGAGACGCTGACGCAGAACCGCCTCTTCCCGTACGTCAATGCGCCACGCCGGCTGGTCGTCCAGCGACGCATCCGGTGACCCGCAAACGGCGCGCAATAGCTTGAAGACCGGCCGCGAATGGTCTTCCTGTCGCGTGGCGCCTATCGCGGTCGCCTGAAACCGGGACAGACAGATGACGACGAACGATCCGACCATCGATGCCGGCTGATCGCCCGCCCGTACCGATCGGCGTTCCACCGCTCGACGGCGACGGGCCGATATGGCTGCAGATCCGGCGCGCGCTGGCGCTGGCGATCCTGACCGGCGATTGGCCCGCTGGAACGCGCGTCCCGACCGAACTCTCGCTCACAGAACATTATGCCGCATCGCGCATGACGGTGAACAAGGCGATGCAAAGCCTCGTCTCGGAAGGACTGATCGAGCGGCGCCCCAGGACGGGTACGATCGTGACGGCGCGGGCGCGCGAACGGCCGGTGCTCGAAATCTGGGATGCGGCCGACACGGTGCGCCGCGAGCGCCGGCATTACGGCTATCGCCTGCTGGCGACCGACATGCTCGCGGCAGACGCCCCGGAGCGCGCCGATCTCCCGACCGCGCCGGACGTGCCGATGATGCGCCTGGTGTGCCTGCATCTGTCCGACGATCGCCCGTTCCAGCTGGAGGAACGCCTGATCAACCTCGACGCCGCGCCCCGCATCGCGTCGCAGCCGCTGGAGGATGTCAGTCCCGGATCGTGGCTGCTCGCCAATGTGCCGTGGACCGAGGCGCGCCACCGCATCTCGGCGCGCGGCGCCACGGCGATCGTCGCCGGACATCTCGCGATCGACATCGGCGAAGCGTGCCTGGTGGTCGAACGCCGCACCTGGAACGGCCCGGTGCCGGTGACGATGGGGCGGTTCTGGTATCCCGGCGACGATCACCAATTGGAGGGCCAGTTTCGCCCATCCTGGTGAAGCGGGTCGAGCGCGTTCAGCCCAGCAGACGGACCGCAGCCTGCGCGAAGCGTGCGACGATCGCGTCGCGGGCATGATGCCGGCCGCCGCTCACCACCTGCCGTCCCGCCCGCCAGACACGGTCGACGCCCGGGCCGCCCCCGGCGAAAATCCAGCGGTCGAGCGCGGTGTCGCCCGTTCCCAAGGCATCGGCCGACAGCGATACGAGGTCCGCGGCGGCGCCGACCGCGATGCCGCTCTCGCACCCCAGCGCCTGCCCGCCCCCCGCCAGGGCACGATCGAACAGCGCGCGCCCGGTCGAACCGCCCTCCGATGCCAGCACGTTGCGCCGGCGCTGCGTCAGTCGCTGGCCATATTCCAGCACCCGCAATTCTTCCGCGAGATCGATCCGCACGTTGGAATCGCTCCCCACGCCCAACGTCCCGCCGGCCGCGACGAACGCATCCGCCGGGAACACGCCGTCGCCGAGATTGGCTTCGGTGACGGGGCAAAGCCCGACCGCCGCACCGCGTGCGACGATCGCCGCCAGTTCGCCCGGCTGGACATGCGTTGCATGGACCAGGCACCAATGCGCATCGACCGCGGCATGATCCATCAGCCACGCTACCGGGCGCTGGCCGGACCACGCGATGCAGTCGGCGACTTCGCGTTCCTGTTCGGCGATGTGGATGTGGAACGGCGCCCCCGGCGCGATCGTGTCGAGCATCGCCAGCTCTTCCGGCGTCACCGCGCGGAGCGAATGCGGTGCGATGCCGACCAATGCGTCGGGTAAAACCCGGACCGCATCGCGGCTCGCCTCGATCAGCCAGGCGAAGCCATCGAGATCGTGCACGAAGCGGCGTTGCCCGGCAGTCGGTGTGGCGCCGCCGAAGGCCGAATGCGCGTAGAATACCGGCAGCAAGGTCAGCGCGATCCCGGTCTCCGCCGCCGCGCCGGCGATCGCCGCCGCCATTTCCGCCGGATCGGCATAAGCCGCGCCGGACGGCTGGCGATGCAGATAGTGGAATTCGCCGACCCGCGTGAAACCGCTTTCCAGCATCTCGACGAACGCCATCGCGGCGATGGCGGCAAGATCGTCCGGCGTCAGTTCGCCGACCAGCCGGTACATCAGGTCGCGCCAGCTCCAGAAGTCGTCTTGCGCCGGGCCGCTACGCCGTTCCGCCAGACCCGCCATCAGCCGCTGGAAACCGTGGCTGTGGAGATTGGGCATGCCGGGCAGACCGGTGGCATGACGATCCTCGTCCGGCCGCGGCACCGCGCCGATCTCGACCCCGGCGATTCGCCCGTCGGCGATCGCGATCCGCACGTCGCGCGCCCAACCGCCGGGCAACAAGGCCTGATCGAACCAGATCGTCTGCATCCGCCCCTCCAAACGCACTGGACAGTAAATCCGGTGTATGCTTTTGTATAGACAATTACCGGAGACCCTTATGCGCTGCGACACGGTATGGCGGAACGCACGGCTCGCGACGATGATCGGCGATGGCGTCGGGAGTGTCGAGCGCGGCATCGTCGCCGCGTCGTCCGGTACGATCATCTATGCCGGGCCGGCCGAAACGGCGCCGCAATTCACGTCTGGCGAGGAGATCGATTGCGGCGGCCGCTGGATCACGCCCGGGCTGATCGATTGCCACACCCATCTCGTTCATGCCGGTACCCGTGCCGGAGAATTCGCCGCACGACTGGCCGGCGCCAGCTACGAGGAGATCGCCAGGTCCGGCGGCGGGATCGTGTCGACGATGCGCGCGACCCGCGCCGCGAGCGAAGACGATCTGATCTCCACCGCCCTGCCGCGGCTCGATGCACTGATCGCCGAGGGGGTCACGACGGTCGAGATCAAATCGGGCTACGGGCTGACCGCCAAGCATGAAGCCAAGATGCTGCGTGCGGCACGGCGGCTGGCGGACGAGCGCGACGTGCGTGTCGCGACGACCTTCCTCGGCGCGCACGCTGTGCCACCCGAATATGCCGGCGACTCCGATGGCTATGTCGAAAGCGTCTGCGCGGAGATTCCTGCCCTTGCCGCGGCGGGCCTCGCCGACGCGGTCGATGCCTTTTGCGAGGGGATCGGCTTTTCGCCCGCGCAGGTCGATCGCATCTTCGTCGCGGCGCAGTCGGCGGGACTGCCGGTCAAGCTGCATGCCGAACAATTGTCGGCCTTGGGCGGCGCGACGCTGGCGGCGCGGTACGATGCGCTCTCGGCGGATCATCTCGAACACGCCACGGCGGCCGATGTCGCGGCGATGGCGGCGGCAGGAACGGTCGCGGTGCTGCTGCCGGGTGCCTATTACTTCATGCGCGAGACGCACTTGCCGCCGATCGCCACCTTGCGCGCCGCCGGCGTTCCGATCGCGCTGGCGACCGATTGCAATCCGGGCACCTCGCCGCTCACCTCGCCCTTGCTGGTGTTGAACATGGCGGCGACCCTGTTCCGGCTGACGGTGGAGGAGGCGTTGCGCGGGATGACCGTCAATGCCGCCCAGGCGCTCGGGCTGCAGCATGAGATCGGCACGCTGGAAGCGGGCAAAGCGTGCGACCTGGCGATCTGGAACGTCTCCGAATTGGCCGAACTCGTCTACCGGATCGGCTTCAATCCGCTTCACTCCCGTATCAGGAACGGCCGATGATCTTTCGCCCCGGTGCCATCGCATACGATCAATGGCGCGCAATCTATCGCGGCGCGACGCTGCAGCTCGATCCGTCCTGCGCGCCGCGCATCGCCGCCAGCGCCGCCGCCGTTGCGCGGATCGTCGCCAACGGGGCGCCGGTCTACGGCATCAACACAGGGTTCGGAAAGCTCGCCAGCGTCCGCATCGACGCCGCCGACCTCGCCACGCTCCAGCGCAATATCGTGCTCAGTCATGCGGCAGGGGTCGGCGACAGCATGCCGGTGCCGACCGCCCGGTTGATGATGGCGCTGAAGCTCGCCAGCCTCGCGCAGGGCGCCTCGGGCGTGCAGCCGCAGACGGTCGCGCTGATCGAACGGATGCTGGAGCGCGGGCTGACCCCGGTCGTGCCCGGGCAGGGATCGGTCGGCGCCAGCGGCGACCTGGCACCGCTCGCGCATATGACCGCGACGATGATCGGCGTCGGCGAGATCATCGTCGACGGCGTGGCGATCCCGGCCGCACGGGCGCTGGAACAGGCCGGACTCGCGCCGCTCGAACTGGGCCCGAAGGAAGGTCTCGCGCTGCTCAACGGGACGCAGTTCAGCACCGCTTATGCCCTGGCCGGCGCGTTCGAGGCGGAACGGCTCTATCGTTCGGCGCTCGTCACCGGGATCGTCTCGACCGAGGCGGCCAAGGGTTCGGATGCGCCGTTCGATCCGCGCATTCACGCGGTGCGGGGCCATCGCGGGCAGATCGACACCGCCGACGCGCTGCGCGCGATGATGCGGGATTCGGCGATCCGCGCATCGCACCGCGAGAACGACGTGCGCGTGCAGGACCCCTATTGCCTGCGCTGCCAGCCGCAGGTGATGGGCGCGGTGCTCGATCTGCTGCGGCAGGCGGCGGGCACGTTGATCATCGAGGCGAACGGCGTCAGCGACAATCCGCTGATCTTCCCGGACAGCGACGGCACGGGGGACGAGGCGCTGTCGGGCGGGAACTTCCATGCCGAACCGGTCGCCTTCGCAGCGGACATGATCGCAATGGCGCTGTGCGAGATCGGCAGCCTCGCCGAACGCCGCGTGGCGACGCTGGTCGATCCCGCGCTGTCGGGGCTGCCCGCTTTCCTGACGCCCCGGCCGGGGCTCAATTCGGGCTTCATGATCCCGCAGGTCACCGCCGCGGCCCTGGTCAGCGAGAACAAGCAGCGCGCCTATCCCGCTTCGGTTGATTCGATCCCGACCTCGGCCAATCAGGAGGATCACGTGTCGATGGCGGCGCATGGCAGCCGACGGCTGATAGCGATGGCGGCGAACGTCGATGCGGTGCTCGGCATCGAATTGCTGGCGGCGGCGCAAGGCTGCGACTTCCATGCGCCGCTCCGTTCCAGCGCACCGGTCGAACGCGTCCGTGCCTTGCTCCGCGCCCGCATCCCGACGCTGACCGACGATCGCCACATGGCGCCCGACATGGGGATCGCGACGGCGCTGATCGCGGAGGGCGCGCTGCTGGAGCAGGTCGATCCGCTGCCGGGCCTCGCCGCATGACGCCGGACTGGTTGCACGTCGCGCGCGCCGACACCCCGTTGATCCTGGCGCTGCCGCATGGCGGAACCGTCCTGCCGACAGGGGGCTTCGTCTCGGAGTGGCAGGCGCGGCACGATACCGACTGGCATATCGCCGATCTCTATGCCGGGCTGGCCGATGCGACGATCGTCGCGACCGACATATCGCGCAGCGTGATCGACGTGAATCGCGACCCGTCCGGCGTATCGCTCTATCCGGGGCAGGCGACGACGGGATTGTGCCCGGTCACCACTTTCGACGGCGCGCCGCTCTATAACGGCGACGGCCCCGATGCAGACGAGATCGCGCGGCGACGAGCGCGATACTTCGACTCGTATCACGCCGCCCTGTCGGCCGAGATCGCCCGGTTGCGGGCCCGCCATCCACGCGTCGTCGTCTACGACTGCCATTCGATCCGCAGCCGCGTTCCACGGCTGTTCGAGGGCGACCTGCCGGAGTTGAACATCGGCACGAACGGAGGTGCAACCTGCGCGGCGGCGTTGCGGGACGCGGTCGAGCGCATCGCCGCAGCCTCGGGGCGCAGCCATGTCGTCGACGGGCGCTTCCGCGGCGGCTGGACCACGCGGCATTATGGCGCGCCCGACCGCGGCGTCCACGCGATCCAGATGGAAACCGCGATCCGCGCCTATCTGCGCGAACCGCTCGGCCCGGTCACGCCCGGGACCTGGCCGCCGATGTTCGAGGCCGATCATGCCGCACCGCTGCGCACTACGCTGCGCCGGATCCTTGCCGCCTGCCTGGAGTTCGCCCGATGAACCGACACGATCCTGCGCGTGACATTCGCGCCGCCACCGGCACGACGCTGTCCGCCAAGAACTGGCTGACCGAAGCGCCGCTGCGGATGCTGATGAACAATCTTCACCCCGACGTCGCCGAGCGGCCCGAGGATCTGGTCGTCTATGGCGGCATCGGGCGGGCGGCCCGCGACTGGGACAGCTACGACCGGATCGTCGCGGCGCTGCGTGCGCTGGAAGCCGACCAGACGTTGTTGGTCCAGTCGGGCAAGCCGGTCGGCGTCTTCCGGACGCATAGCGACGCACCGCGCGTGCTGATCGCCAACTCGAACCTCGTGCCGAAATGGGCGACTTGGGAGCATTTCGACGAGCTCGATCGCAAGGGGCTGGCGATGTACGGACAGATGACCGCGGGTTCGTGGATCTATATCGGCACGCAGGGCATCGTGCAGGGCACGTACGAAACGTTCGTCGAGATGGGCCGCCAGCATTATGGCGGCGACCTGTCCGGGCGGTGGCTGCTGACCGCGGGGCTCGGCGGGATGGGCGGCGCGCAGCCTCTGGCCGCGGTGATGGCCGGCGCGTCGTGTCTGGCGATCGAGTGCCAGCAGAGCCGGATCGATATGCGGCTGCGCACCGGCTATCTCGACCGCGCCACCGACAGCCTCGACGAAGCGATCGAGATCGTGACGAAGGCGACCGCCCCGATCTCGGTCGGGCTGCTCGGCAATGCCGCCGAGCTTCTGCCCGAGATGTTCGCGCGCGGCATCCGCCCCGATCTGCTCACCGACCAGACCAGCGCGCACGATCCGGTCAACGGCTATCTCCCGGCGGGCTGGAGCGTCGCCCGCTGGATCGCCGCGCGCGAACAGGACCCGGCCGGCGTCGCGGCGGCGGCGAAGGAGTCGATGGCGCGCCACGTCCGGGCGATGCTCGATTTCCACGCCGCCGGCGTCCCGACGGTCGATTACGGCAACAATATCCGGCAGGTCGCGAAGGACGAAGGGATCGCCGACGCGTTCGCCTTTCCGGGATTCGTGCCCGCCTATATCCGGCCGTTATTCTGTCGCGGGATCGGTCCGTTCCGCTGGGTCGCCTTGTCCGGCGAGCCCGAGGATATCTACCGCACCGATGCAAAGGTGAAGGAATTGCTGCCCGACAATGCAGCGCTGCATCGCTGGCTCGACATGGCGCGGGAACGGATCCGCTTCCAGGGATTGCCGGCGCGGATCTGCTGGGTCGGGCTGGGCGATCGTCACCGGCTCGGTCTGGCCTTCAACGACATGGTCGCGAGCGGCGAGTTGAAGGCCCCGGTGGTGATCGGCCGCGATCATCTCGACAGCGGCTCGGTCGCCAGCCCCAATCGCGAAACCGAAGCGATGCGCGACGGTTCCGACGCGGTCAGCGACTGGCCGTTGCTGAACGCGCTGCTCAATACCGCGAGCGGTGCGACCTGGGTATCGCTGCATCATGGCGGCGGGGTCGGTATGGGCTATTCGCAGCATAGCGGCATGGTGATCGTCGCCGATGGCACCGAGGACGCCGCCCGCCGGCTTGAACGCGTGCTGTGGAACGACCCCGCCACCGGCGTGATGCGCCACGCCGACGCGGGTTATGAAAGCGCGCTCGACTGCGCCCGCAGCAATGGCCTCGACTTGCCGGGCATCCTCTGACCGCGCGGATCCTTCGCTATGCAGATCAACCGGACGTGCCGTGGGCGAATGCCGGCGGATCGACGCGCCTGCTATGGTCAGACGGAGCGGGCGAACGCCGCATCAGCATCGCGCAGCTGGACCGACCGGCGGCGTTTTCGCTTTTCCCGGGAATGGCGAGATTGCTGTTCGTACTCGACCCGATCATGATCGAACTCGACGTCTGCGGTATACCGACCACAGTGCGTCGGTACGAAAGGCTGCGCTTTTCCGGAAGCGACCCGGTCGCCCTGCGCGCAGTGGACCGGCCGGGACGCGTGCTCAACCTGATCTGCCGCGCGGACCGATGGGCGTCTGGGATCGACCATGTCGGCGCCGACCCGGACCGGATCGGCTGGATGGTGCTGCAGGACGACGGCGATCTGCGCAGCGGCGACCTGATTCTCGGCCCCGAAGGCCCGCCACAGTCGCTGCCGATCCGCTTCGCCCCCGCAGCGACGCCGGCGGAAAGCCGCTAGTCCGGTCGCCTCAAACGCGGGCGATCACACCCGCATCGGCATCAGGACGTACAGCGCCGAACTCTTGTCATTCTCGCGGATCAGCGTCGGGGCGGCGGCGTCGGCGAGATGGACTTCGATCGTATCGCCATCCAACTGCCCGAGAATGTCCAGCAGATAGCGGCTGTTGAAGCCGATCTCGAACCCCAGGGCGGTATAGTCGCCAGGCACTTCTTCCGCCGCCGTGCCGTTTTCCGGGGAGGTGACCGACAGCGTGATCTTGTCGCGGTCGAGCGCCATCTTCACCGCGCGGGTCTTTTCCGTCGCGATCGTGCTGACGCGGTCGACGCCCTCTTCGAAGCTGCGCGGATCGATCTTGAGGATCTTGTCGTTGCCGGTCGGGATGACGCGGCTGTAATCCGGGAACGTGCCGTCGATCAGCTTCGAGGTCAGCAATGCCTGGCCGAGATCGAAGCGGATCTTGGTTGGCGACAGCGACACGCCGACCGACCCGTCGATCTCTTCCAGCAGCTTGCGCAATTCGGCGATGCATTTGCGCGGGATGATCACGTCGGGCATCGCTTCCGCACCGTCCGGCCGTGGCAGCGTGATGCGGGCGAGCCGGTGGCCGTCGGTCGCCGCTGCCTTCAGCACCGGCTGGGGATCGTCCGTCACGTGCCAGAAGATGCCGTTCAGATAATAGCGCGTCTCTTCGGTCGAGATCGCGAAACGCGTCTTGTCGATGATCTGCTTCAGCGTCTCGGCCGGCAGCTCGAACGACACCGGCAGCTCGCCCTCGGCGATGACCGGGAAATCGTCGCGCGGCAGCGTGCCGAGCTGGAACTTCGCCCGCCCGGCCATGATCGTCATCTTGCCCTCGGCCGCGGCGAGGCTGACCTGGCTACCTTCCGGCAGCTTGCGCGCGATGTCGAACAGCGTGTGCGCCGAAACCGTCGTCGCGCCCGGCTGGTCGACCGCCGCGGCGATCGTCTCGTTGATCTGCAGGTCGAGGTCGGTCGCCATCAGCTTCAACCCGCCCTCGGCGGTCGCCTCGATCAGCACGTTGCTGAGGATCGGTATCGTATTCCGGCGCTCGACCACAGACTGGACGTGGCTCAGCCCCTTCAGCAGGGTTGCGCGTTCGATCGTCGCCTTCATCGTGATTCCCCCGGGCCGCCGCCCAAATTTCGTTCCCGCCGAGCGTAAGGAGTCGGGGGTATTGACCGTCCCCTAACCTTAACGAAAAAAAGGGCCGGAGCAAGCGCCCCAGCCCTTCTTCCGCTGTCCGGAATTCGGAATGTCGGCCGTGCTTAGAAGCGCACGCCCACACCGGCCAGGACCTGATGGCGATCCAGATCGATGTCGTAGCCGTCGATTTCGCCGTAATGCGAGTAGCGATATTCACCCTTCACATAGGCGTTGCCGCTCAGCTTGCGCTCGATGCCCGCGCCGACGCGGAAGCCGTCGAGATTGTCGCCCTGCTCGATCCGTGCGGTGCCGACGCGATAGTCGGTGTTGAAGCGGGCGTTGGTGTAGCCGCCCTTCGCGTAGATCATCGTGTCCGGCGAGATCACGAAGCCGATACGCGCACCGGCATACAGGTCGCGACCGGCCTTGACGCGGATCGCGTCGCCCGTGGTCAGCAGGTTGGCATCGCGCGTCTTGATCGTCGAGCCGGTGATCTCGCCTTCGACGCCGAGCACGACACCGCCGACCTGCGCGTCATAGCCGATCGCACCGCCGTACAGCAGGCCGTCCTTGCCGTTCGAATTGTCTTTGCCGTCGGCGACGCGGTCATAGCCCAGGATGGCTTCGGCGCGCGCACCGGTGAACGGCGCCTGCTCGACCGGCACGTCCTGGGCGAAGGCGGGGGCAGCGACGCCAAGGGCCAGGGCAACGCTGGCGGCGGTGATAACGATCTTCATTGTGGTAACTCCATTGCGACGTTTCCCGCCGTTTCCCGGCTGGGACTGGCTAAATAGGCGGCACGATCGGTTGTTGCATGAACCTCAGATAAACGCGGAAATCCGTTGCTTTTGGGACACACGGGGTTGAAGGACGGGCGATGGAGACCAACGCCACAATGTCGCCCGATCATGGCCAAAGACGCGCCAAAAGACGGGGCCGCGACTTCATCGCAAGGCACGGAGAAACCGTCTTCAATGCGGCGAAAAGATTGCAGGGCGATGCGCCGCATACCCCGCTGACGCAGGCCGGATTTGCCCAGGCGCTCGAAATGGGCCGGGCGTTGCGACAGGAACTGGGGGCGAAACCGAAGCTGACCTTGTGGTCGTCGCCCACCGGGCGCGCGCTACAGACGCTCGCGGTGATCGCCGAACAGCTCGAACTCGACTGGCATGACGCGAAAACGGACGCGCGATTGGTGGAGATCGGCATGGGTGGCTGGGGCGGACGTTACTATGCCGATGTCATCGCCGAGGTCGGCCCAGTGTTCGATCCCGCCAGCGGCCTGTTGCTGAGTGCGCCCGACGGCGAGCGCTACCCGGACATCGCCACGCGCATGGCGTCCTGGGCTGCCGACACGGCCGGGGACGAAGGCGACCGGCTGGTCGTGATGCACGGCATATCCAGCCGCGTACTGCGCGGCGTTCTGACCTTCGCGCCGCATATTCCGGGGTTCGAGGCGCCGGCGCTGCCCGGACTGCCGCAAGGGTCGGTGGTCGAGATCCAGCGCGACGTGGAGCGGCTCGTGCATCTCGGCACGGGTGGCGGCGGCGCATGAGAGCGAAGCGCCAGCCGGCGGCGTCGAGGCTGGCGATCGCGGCGACACTCCTGGCGACGGCCACGATCGCGCAGGCGCAGCACGGTCCGCAGCCGCCCGCGCCATCGCCACGCGAATCGGTCGGCGTGTTCGATCGCTGGGGCGCCTTCATCGATGCGGTTCCGCGGCGCTGCTATGCGATCGCGCAGCCGGTCCAGGCCGGCGGTGCGTCGCGCTGGCGGCCGTTCGCCAGCATTGCGACCTGGCCGGGCAAGGGCGCCCGCAACCAATTGCACATCCGCCTCAGCCGCGAACGCGATCCCCGCGCGCGCGTGATGCTCTCCGTCGGGGAGCGGCGCTTCGCGCTGGTCGCCGGAAGCGCCGATGCCTGGGCGCCCGACACGCGCACCGATGCGGCGGTGGTCGCGGCGATCCGGTCCAGCCGCAGCATGAGCGTCGAATCTTTGAGCAAAGGCGGGCAACCCTTTGCCGACGTATACGCGCTGCGCGGTGCCGCGACCGCGATCGACGCCGCCGCTTTGGGGTGCGCCCGGCGCTAACCGCGCAGCCGGCACGACGGCTGCCGACACGATGGATCGGCCACTGGCGAAAAGCCGCCTTTTCCGCTATATGATGCGCATGCCCGATACCGCGACCAACCTCATGCCCATTCCCGGGCATTTCGATCCCGTACCCGTGCCGCGCGAATTTAAGCCGCGAGCCGATGGCCGGATCGACCTGCTCGGCCTGACCAAGATGGACCTGCGCATGGCGCTGGAGACGTCGCAGCTCGAGCCGAAACAGGCCAAGCTGCGCGCGAAGCAGGTGTGGCACTGGATCTACAATCGCGGCGTCACCGATTTCTCGCTGATGACCGACATCAGCAAGACGATGCAGCCGTGGCTGGAACAGCGCTTCGTGATCAGTCGCCCGGAGGTCGTCGAAGCGCAGGTTTCGACTGACGGCACGCGCAAGTGGCTGCTCCGCTCGGACCTCGATTCCAACGGGGGGACGCAGGATTACGAGATGGTGTTCATCCCGGATGCCGATCGCGGTACGCTGTGCGTCTCCAGCCAGGTCGGCTGCACGCTGAATTGCCGGTTCTGCCACACCGGGACGATGCGCCTGGTCCGCAACCTGACCCCGGGCGAGATCGTCGGTCAGGTGATGCTCGCCCGCGACGCGCTGGGCGAGTGGCCGAGCCAGCCCGAGGGTCGCATGCTGACCAACATCGTCATGATGGGCATGGGCGAACCGCTCTACAATTTCGACAATGTCCGCGACGCGCTGAAGATCGTGATGGATGGCGACGGGCTCGGCCTGTCGCGCCGGCGGATCACGCTGTCGACCTCGGGCGTGGTGCCGATGATGGCGCGGGCGGGCGAGGAGATTTCGGTCAACCTGGCGGTGTCGCTGCACGCGGTGACCAAGGAAGTGCGCGACGAGATCGTCCCGATCAATCGCAAATACGGCATCGAGGAATTGTTGCAGGCGTGCGCGGATTATCCGGGCGCGAACAACGCCCGCCGCATCACGTTCGAATATGTCATGTTGCGCGACAAGAACGACAGCGACGACGAGGCGCACGAACTCGTCCGCCTGATCAAAGACTATCAATTACCCGCCAAGGTCAATCTGATCCCGTTCAACCCCTGGCCCGGTGCGCCATACGAATGCTCGACGCCTGAGCGGATCAAGTCGTTTTCGAACATCATCTTCGACGCGGGGATATCCGCGCCGATCCGTACCCCGCGCGGGCGCGATATCGATGCGGCGTGTGGGCAGTTGAAGACGGCGAGCGAAAAGCAGAGCCGCGCGGAACTGGATCGGCAAGCGGAAGAGAAGCAGGCAGCCCTGGGCTGAGCCACGTGAATCGGCGCGACGGGTCCGAAGAGGCGCTGTCTTCGCGTTCGGCGCTGCGTCGGCAAGCCGTTCGTTTTTTACAAATTATCTGCGCCGTCTCGAAAGTCGTTTCTCGAGCCGAAGCGTAACAATCTCAGAATTCCGTGCAACTTGCGCGCGTGCCGGCCCGACTCTCGAAGGTTCCGCCAGAAACGAAAAATTTAAAACCCGTTTTGATTCTGAATTCGTTTGACCGTCATGAACATTTCGTTTTCCTTCATCGTCGATGAGCGGCCCATTCTCCGAAATTCCCGACAAGCATCCCGAAGAAAACCGACGCGAGCGCGCCGTTATTCGTTCCGGAGCCTTAACGCTCTTCCAGCGGCAAGCATTCACGCCGATACTGGACGTTATCCGCACGGAATTAGGTATTGCCGCCGCTGGCATTACGATCGTCCATCAAAACTCTGCCCATTTGATCGCCGCATCCGGTGCGCAGATCGGTGTGTATGACCGATCGACATCTTTGAGCGCCCACGCCATTGCTCAAGCGCAGGAATTGATGGTCATTCCGGATGCCCTGGAAGATCGAAGGTTCACGACCAACCCGGTGGTGCAGGGCGAAGACGGTTTGCGCTTCTTCGCCGCGATGCAGCTCGTCGACGACGACAAATTGCCGCTCGGCGCGCTGTGGGTCTACGACACCGAGCCGCGCGACGGGCTGTCGAATTCGGAGATCGCCAGCCTGCGGCGGATATCGCAGGCGGTGATGGCGTTGATGCACCGCCACGCGGTCGTCACGAGCGAATAGGGCAGCGGATCGGGCGAGGATATTCGGCGTCGCTGGCTATCCCGACCCGGATCGGGCTAACGCGCCGGCAGGCCTGAGGAGCGCCCCGACTTGGAAACGACAACGATCGCGCTCGCTCTGTGCGCCGGCATCATCGGCGGCGCGATGAATGCGCTGGCCGGCGGCGGTACCTTCGCCACCCTGCCCGCGCTAATCGCGCTCGGACTTCCGGCGAATGTCGCGAACGCCACGTCGAACGTTGCCCTGCTCCCCGGCGCGGCGACCAGCGCCTACGGTTTCCGGGACGAACTGGGCCCGGTCGGCGGGGTCGGGTACGGCATGCTCGCCGGGATCACCTTCGTCGGCGCGCTCGCGGGCGGCCTGCTGCTGGTCGTCACGCCGAGCCGTGCTTTCGACTTCATCATCCCCTGGCTGTTGCTGTTCGCCTTCGTCGTCCTCGCATTCGGGTCGCGTGCCGCCGACTGGCTCCATGCCCGCGTCTCGATCGGGCCACGCAGTCTCGTCGCGGCGCAGGCGCTGCTCGGCATCTATGGCGGCTATTTTGGCGGCGGCGTCGGGCTGATGACGACCGCGATCTACGGTCTGCTCGCCGGTGTATCGCCGCGCGCCTTGTTCGCGCCGCGCACGCTGATGCTTGCCGTCGCCAATGCCGCCGCCGCGATCATCTTCGTCGCCACCGGCCTCGTCGCCTGGGCCGCGTGCCTGCCGATGCTGGTCGGATCGATCCTCGGCGGATGGTTCGGTGCCAAGGTCGGAAGGCTGCTGCCGGCCAAGGCGGTACGCGCCTGGACCCTGCTCGTCACCGGCGTGACCACCGCGGTCTTCTTCGTGCGCGCTTACGGATGAGGCCCGGTCGGACGGCGCATCCTGAACAATTGCTCCTCGCCGATCTCGAAATAGTCGCCCCAACCGCCGCCGCGCAGGATCGGATGTGCCTTGGCGGTCTGGTACACGCCGTCCTCGATCAGCGCGGGATCGATATGGATGCCCACCGCCTCGCCCAGCACGAGCCATTGATCGAGTTCGCGTCCCTCCTTGGTTTCCAGCCGGATGAGCTGCGTCAGCCGGCATTCGAACGCCACCGGGCTGGCCGCGACGCGCGGCGGCGCAACGAGCCTGGACGGCATGGAGTCCAGCCCGGCGAGCGTGAATTCGTCCTGCCGGGTCGCGCTGGAAGTGGTGTTCATCGCCTCCGCCAATGGTCGCGTCGCGAGGTTCCAGACGAATTCCTTCGTCGCGGCGATATTGGCGACGCTGTCCTTCCAGCCCATCGACGAGAAGCCGATCAGCGGCGGCGCGTAATTGAACAGATTGAAGAAGGAATAGGGCGCGAGATTGCGATTGCCGGCCGTGTCGACCGTGCTGATCCAGCCGATCGGCCGCGGCGCGATGATCGCGTTGAGCGGGTCGTGCGCTAGGCCGTGACCGTCCGCCGGCTGGTAGAAATGATGCTCTGACATGGCGGTATCCGGTTCCGTTCGGGCGAAGGCTGTTCAATTCCGGCGCGTTAGCCGATAAGCAGGCCGCTGCCGACAGCGAACGCACAAGGGCGCAGATGCACGATCCGATCCATACCGCCCTGCCCGAAGCCGACGGCCTCGCCGCGTCGTCGGTTGCGACCGATCCACCGCGGCGCGTGTTCCGGCACCGGATCGAGACGCGGCTGTGGCATTGGGTGAATGCAATCGCGATCTTCGTGATGATCGGCAGCGGGCTGACCATCCTCAACGCGCATCCGCATCTCTATTGGGGTCCGTACGGCGCGAACTTCGACCATGCCTGGCTGGATACGCCGCGCTGGCCCGGCTATTTGACGATCCCGGCGAGCTACAACCTCGCGATCGCGCGCCGCTGGCATCTCACCTTCGCGCTCGTCTTTGCGTTCAGCCTCGTCTTCCTGATCGTCGCGAGCCTGCTCAACCGGCATTTCCAGCGCGATCTGCGCGTGCGCGCGAAGGACTTGCGCGCCGGCGTCCTGCTGCACGATTTCCGCGAACATCTCGCATTGCGCTTCCACGACCCGAAACGGCCGGAAGCGTATAACATCTTCCAGAAGCTCTCCTACATCGCCGTCCTCTTCCTCCTCATCCCGTTGATGATCTTTACCGGCCTGGCATTGTCCCCCGGCATGGACGCGGGGTGGCCATGGCTGCTCGACCTGTTCGGCGGGCGACAATCGGCGCGTTCGATCCACTTCATCGCGGCGGCCGGGCTGGTGCTGTTCACGATCGTCCATCTGACGTTGGTCATCCTCGCCGGGCCGCTCAACGAAGTGCGATCGATGATCACCGGGCGCTGGACCGTCCCGCCGGAGGACCGGAGATGACGCTCATTTCGCGACGGGCATTGGTCGGCAGTGCTGCGGCGTCGGCGGGCATGATGCTCTCGGGTTGCGACCGGCTGGCGCAGAACGAATCGTTCCGGAAGATCCTCTTCTCCGGCGAGGCGATCAATTACCACCTGCAGCGCGCGCTCGTGGACCGCGATGCGCTGGCGCCGGAATTCCGCCCCGACCAGATGTCGCCGCGCTTCCGCACCAACGGCACGGCCAATCCGGGCACGCCGGAATACACCGCGATGGTCGCCGAAAACTTCCGCAACTGGAACTTGAAGATCGGTGGTCTCGTCAGCCGGCCGGTCGCGCTGTCGCTCGCGCAATTGCGATCGATGCCGGCCCGCACGCAGATCACTCGCCACGATTGCGTCGAAGGGTGGAGCGCGATCGGCAAGTGGCACGGGCCGACGCTGAAATCGGTGTTGCAACTTGCCGGGCTGCGGCCGGCGGCGCGCTTCATCGTGTTCACCTGCGCCGACCTGTATGGCGGGCAGCCATACTACGAATCGATCGACCTGACCGATGCCTTCCACCCGCAGACGATCCTCGCCTGGGCGATGAACGATGCGGTGCTGAGCGTCGGGCACGGCGCGCCCATCCGGCTGCGCGTCGAGCGGCAATTGGGCTACAAGCACGCCAAATACGTCATGGCGGTGGATGCCGTGGCGTCGCTCGCCGGTGTCGGCCTGGGCAAAGGCGGCTATTGGGAAGATCGCATCGATTACGACTGGTATGCCGGCATCTGATTTCGCGCGGCGGGCCGGCTGAAGTTTTCAAACCGCTTTGGGTACGGTACGGAATCGCTCATGGCCTTGATCGATCTCTTTCTCGCTCGCCGCGTCAAACGTGGCCAACTCACAGTCCACCACGCCGATGGCAAGACTACCCGTTTCGGCACACCGGATGCGGCGTTCAAGGATGTGACGATCCGGTTCGCGGACCGCGGCGCGGCCAATTTCATCGTCCGCAACCCGGGGCTCGGCGCGGCCGAAGCGTTCATGGACGGGCGGCTGCTGATCGAACAGGGCGATATTCGCGATCTGGTCAATTTGCTGTCCGGCAATGGTCTCTGGGAAGACGGCGGGCGCGGGTTGAAGCCGTCGCCGGGGCGACGCGCCGTCGCGGCGGTGACACACCGGCTCAACCGCATCAACATGGCACGCAAGTCGAAGCGCAACGTGGCGCACCATTACGACCTGAGCGACCGGCTCTACGATCTCTTCCTCGACGCCGACCGCCAATATAGCTGCGCCTATTTCACCGATTCCGGCAACTCGCTGGAACAGGCGCAGGGCGACAAGAAAGCGCATATCGCGGCGAAGCTCGCGCTGAAGCCGGGCATGCGCGTGCTCGACATCGGTTGCGGCTGGGGTGGGATGGCGCTGTATCTGCACGAGAAGACTGGCGCCGAGGTGCTGGGCGTCACCTTGTCGGAAGAACAGTTGAAGGTCGCGCGGCGGCGGGCGCAGGACGCGGGGGTTGCGGATAAGGTTCGCTTCGAACTGATCGACTATCGCCACGTCACCGCCGACAAATTCGGCGGGCAGTTCGACCGCATCGTTTCCGTCGGCATGTTCGAACATGTCGGCCCGGCGCATTACCGCGCATTCTTCCGCAAGTGCCGCGAATTGCTGACCGCCGAGGGCGTGCTGCTGCTGCACACGATCGGGCGGATGGGACAACCCGGCGTGACTGACGACTTCACCGCGAAATACATCTTCCCGGGCGGGTACAACCCGGCGTTATCGGAAATCGTCCGCGCCTATGAAGGACTGCGCATGTTCCCGACCGACATCGAGGTGCTGCGGCTGCACTATTCCTACACGATCGACGCGTGGTACGATCGCACCGTGGCGGCGAAGGACCAGATCGTCGCGCTCTACGACGAGCGTTTCTATCGCATGTGGACCTTCTACCTTGCCGGTGCGAGCCAGGCTTTCCGATTCGGCGGGCTGTGCAACTATCAATTGCAGATGTCGCGCAGCCGCCTCGGCGTACCGATTACGCGCGACTATATGTTCGAGGGGGAGCGGGCGTTGCAGGATGGCGGCTGAAGGCCGCCGTCGCGTCGTTGACCGCAATCGGATGGACGGCAACGCCCGGTCCGGGGCGCTCAACGCCGTCGTTCTGGGTCGTCTCCGAGGCGCTCTTCTCGACGTCGCCCGGCAACCACCGGTCGATCCCAATACCATTTCGGAAGATGATCCCGAGCCCTGCACTGGTATCGTCCGGCTGCACCTCTCCGCCGCTTGCGCCGGGAGAACGATCGGCGCGTTGCGGATCCCACACGTCCTGCCCCGATAATTCTATCCGGGTAGGACGTCGTGATGTCAGTGCCCGGCTTGGGGACCCCGTTCGAGGCCGCTGGCCGCGAGTTGGGCGTCGATCATCGCCAGCAGCCGCTGCAACGCCGCCTCGTCCTTCGCCTCGGCGCGCGCGACCAGCACGTCCTGCGTGTTGGAGGCGCGCAGCAGCCACCAGCCGTCGGGCGTGTTGACCCGCGCACCGTCGGTCCGGTCGACATCGGCACCCTCGGCCTCGAGCCGATCGAGCACTTCCTCGACGACGGCGAACTTGCGACTCTCGTCGACCTGGAAGCGCATTTCCGGCGTATTGACCAGAGCCGGCATCGCGCCGCGGATCTCGGTCATCGACTTGCCGATCATATGCACCGCGCGGATCAGCCGGACGGCAGCATATTGCGCGTCGTCGAAGCCGTAATATTCGTGCGCGAAGAAGATGTGGCCGCTCATCTCGCCGGCCAGCGGGGAGTCGGTCTCGCGCATCTTGGTCTTGATCAGGGAGTGGCCGGTCTTCCACATCAGCGGCTTGCCGCCCAGTTCGGCGATGCGGTCGTACAGCATCTGGCTGGCCTTC
>Ga0160428_1000899_pt1 | contig 26997 bp, 13 predicted proteins | sample SolpanmetagenomM_FD_108198 | JGI IMG/M metagenome (GOLD analysis project Ga0160428, IMG submission 108198) | Solar panel surface microbial communities from Lawrence Berkeley National Laboratory, California, USA - M | ecosystem: Engineered > Built environment > Solar panel > Unclassified ... | reverse complement strand
TCAGGGGATTATCTACTTTGTTGGTCGAAGCAAGCGCAAAAAACGAGGTGCTATTAATCAAATTGGAAGCCGCCGCCGAAGTGGTGTAGCCGCGTGGGTCGGCGGGCGAAAACACGCCGGCACTGCCAGCCGTGCTCCAAGGGCCACTCGGAGAGCTGGCTTTGGCTACGCGCAGGTTGCCAGGCACGTGTACTTCCTCGTCCTCTACGTCAGTATTGAAGCTCAACTGCACCGTCGGCTGGTTGAGGGTGCCCGACAGCAGTTGAATACGGTAGTAGCGGTTAGACGACATATTGGACATGGTAGGATCAAGCGTGCCTGTGGGGGCGCCGTTGAAGATTTCGGCCAGCACCACTGGGCTGGTGCTAGCTGCCTGCGTGATCGTGACGGGCCGGTAGCGGCTGCCCAGGCCCACCGGAAACACCCGGATGCTACCCGCCGTGTTGGGAAGGCTTATGGCTAGGCGGCCGGCCACGTAGGAAGTCGTGCTTGCCCCCACAATTGGCTGCGCAGCAGTATTGGTGAGCGATACGGTATTGCTGGTACCCGTGTAAATGAGGCCGTCACGCATGGTCAGCATGTCGGCAATGGTCACGTTGGTAGTGGCGCCAAGCATGAGGTAGCCGGTACCCACCTTCTGCACGTCGTAGAAGCGGGTGCTGCCAGTCAGCGTCCGGTTGGCGTCGGTGATGAATTGTACCAAGCCAGTGCCGGGGTCGAAGCTACCGCTATTGCTAAAGTTGCCCTGTAGCGAGAAGGTGCTCACGGCCGCCGAAAACGAGCCGCCAGCCAGGTTGCTGAAGCTACCCGCTACGCGCAGAAAGTTGCTGGTAACCCCATCCTTCACCTTGTACGTGCCAGCGTTTGAAAAGCCTCCGGCAATGTTAACATCCCCGCTAGCCGCCGTGAAGGTGCTGCTAGCTGCGTTGCTGAAATTACCAGCCGTAGTCAGCTTGCCTACGCCAGCGGTGTAGCTACCGCTGTTTGTGAACGTCGTGTTCACGGTGAGGTTTCCGGTGCCGATGTTCGCGTTGTACGTGCCGCTGTTGTTGAGGGCTGCGCCCACGGTTACGTTGCCGCTGCCAGTATTCACCGTGCCGCTATTGGTGAAGTTCATACCAATGCTCGTGAGCCCCGCACCCAAGGTAAGCGCCCCACTGTTGGTGAGAGAAGCTCCAGTAGCGAGTGCCCCATCGTTGAGGTTGAAGGTGCCATTCATGGTGGCCTCGCTGGTGGGCGAGGTCATAGTGATGTTTTGGCTAGTAGGGTTGTCAACAGTGGTGCCGGCAGCTACCGTGAGGGCGCCGTTGATGGTTAGGTCTAGGTTGCTCAGCTGCTTGCCGTTTCCGCCCGAAAAGGTTAGGTTGTTGTACGTGTCGCGAGCGGGCAGTTGCACGGCCCCAGTATAGTCGACGCTACCCCCATTGCTTGCCATAAACGCGGCGTAGTTGCCGGCCGGGAACAAGGCCGAGCCGATGCGTAGGGTGCCGGTACCGGTTACGGTGTTGAAATTGTTGGCCCCGTAGGTACCCAGGTCCAGCGTGCCCTGCAAGAGCAGGTTAGCGGCGCTCCGGCTGGCGCTGACCGAGGTGATAAGGTGCCCGCTGAGAATTACTACCGGATTGGCTAGGGTAGGGAACGTGCTAGGTAAGGGCGTCGAGTCCGTGCCATCGGCGTTGTTGGTCCAGGCCGAGGCGTCGGTCCATACCGCTCCGGCCGCGAGGCCCGCCGTCGCGTTGCGGCTGTAGAAGGTAGGCACAACCCCAAACTCTGAGGATTCGGCGCCTGTGTAGTCACCAGCAATGGTGCCGGCCGCACCCGAGTAGCTAGGGTTGCTGAGTGTGTGAGTAGCGACAGTTACCGAGCTGGCAGCAATGCCACCCACTGGGGTCCAAGCGCCGTTATAAAAGCGTCCCACCTTGTAAAGCGACTCATTGCCCACCACATCGTTGGCGCCGTACGTGAACTGCTGGCTCACCGTCGGGGAAACTAGGGTGCTGCTCACTTTCCAGTAGAAAGTTATTTTATTGGCCCCCGTGCCGGTGGTAGAAGGGTGCGCCAGGTCGATGGGCTGCACCGTGATGCTGCCCGCCGCCGCGTTGGCGGTCACATTCATTTGTACGGGAGTGTACTTGGCAGCTGCTCCCACCGGAAAGGTGAAGATTGAGGCGCCGCTAGGGTAGTTCTTGCGCAGGCCTAGGTCGGCCACAATGCCATTGGTGCGAATAAAGTGCGTGGCATCGGGGGTGCCCGCCAAGGCGCCGGCAGCGGGATTACTCAGCCACAACAGGTTTGAGCCGATGGTGAATACACCGCTGGTCAAGGTCAGCACATTCGTGATTTCCTGGTTAGCCGTGGACGTAACCCCCGCGCTGTTGTTCAGCGTCACGTTGCCAAAACGGCCCGTGCCATTGCCGCCAAGGTTCTGGTTGGTAGTACCCGCCAGAAGCAAGCCGCCCGTGCCAGGGCCGCCACTGGCGTGCGTGGAGGAGTTCAGCACATCGCCTAGGGCGGTGATGGTTTTGCCGTTGTCGTCGAGCGTGCCCTTTGCCAAGTTCAGCGTGCCCGCCGTTAATACATTGCCACCAAGCTGCAAGGTGCCTGTGGCTTGCGGATTGTTCAGGGTCAGGCTGCCAAATACAGTTAGGTTGCTGGCGGTACCTGTTAGCTGTTGCGTGCCTACCCCCCCTACGAAACTCGTAGTCTGCGTCGTCGTAATCGGTTGGAAGCCGCCCGCGTTCAGGGCCGTGCTGGCCGAGGTATTGTTGTTGACAAGGTGTTGGTAAATATTCAACCCCAGTCCGTTGGCATTAAAAAACGAATTGTCGTTGCCGATGGTTAGCGAGCCTTTCAGCGTCAGTGGAATCACGCCCGTTAGCAGGCCAGTGTTGGTGTTCGTGTTGTTGGCGCCCGTTTCAACGCGCAGGTCATACAGCGGCACCGTCGAGCTCACACTGATAGCCACGTTGCCCACACCAGATGCCGCGTTGCCGAGCACCACCGTGCCGGCGGTTACTACCGTCGAGTCGGGGGCCAGGTACAAGTCGGCTGTGAGGATGGGGCTCTTGTTGTTGGAGCGGTGTAGGTTCAGGGTGCCGGCGCTCATGCGGAAGATGCTACCCTTCCCCTGCACTTCAAACAGCCCACGCTCATTATTTTGAACAGCCGTAGCGCCCTGGCCGTCGATATCGATAGTGCCCCCGCTTTGGTCGAAGCGCAAGGCGCCGTCGAGGTTGGCTATGGTGCGGCGAATCTGCCCGTTCACATATAAGTTACCGCCCATCACTTTCAGGCTAGGCGCCCCGGCGCTGGCGTACTCCAGGTCATTGCCGATGTTGCCAGCAGTACCTACCCGCAGCGTACCCTGTAGCACTTGCAGCTGGCCCGCCAGCTTTAGGTCGGCGGCCGCATTATTGTTGGTAGCTACCGTCACAGTTCCCCCGCTGGCGTCTACTGTCAAGCCAGCATTGTCGGTAATGAGGTAAGGCGTGCCTACCCCGTCGTGGATAGTCAAAGTCGCGTTAGGCTTAGCAAAACGCAGCGTACCGTTGGTCAGGGTTAGCCAACCGTTGGGAGGGGTAGTGAGCGAGCCCGTTCCATCCAGGTGCAGAATAGCAGTTCGGTCTAACCCTTTGTTCACTGTGAGCGTGTACAGGTCAGTCAGTGTTCCTGAACTAGTCAGGTTGGCACTCTGGCTATTGAGAAACGTAAGGCTGGCAGTTTTGCCGGTCATGTTGAAGTCCAGCGTACCGTTGTTGATAACGGAACCACCCATAGTTACGGTGTTGGCAACTGCTGCTCCCGCGCCATTGGTGTCGAAGGTGGCCCCGGAGCTGAGCTGTAGGTTCGTGTCTAGCGTCAGGTTGCGGGCTGTGCCATTAGAGAAGTGTAGCGCACCGGCTTGTACCGCTAGCAGCGAATCAATCCGCAGGTCACCAGCCGCTGCACCGCTGAGGTATGAGTCGCCAGTGTAAGTCGGAGACGTTCCAACTTTTAGCTGCGCGTACAAGCGCAGATCTAGGTTAGGCAGGGTGATAGTTGAGCCCGCGATCGGGTTCAAAACTAACGTCTTATAAGAGTTTAAGGATAAGTTGGTTGCCGATGTCGTGGGCAGGGTTACTACCTGCGCGCCATTAGGGCTAGTCGATGTGTAGTATTCGACCGTGCCGCCTCCATATTGCAGAAAAGACCCAAAGTCGCCACCAGGGAATACTGTTGTGGTAACAGCTTTGCCACTGACTTTGGTGGTAGTACTACCTATGCGCAACGTTCCCGAGCCGCCGGGCTTGGAGTCAGGGAGGGCCCCGAAGTTGTGGCTGGTAAACCCTTGTACATTCAACACAGAGTTCCGGTCAATTACAAGCGAGCCAGCCTTCGCGGTATTAGCTGTCACTGTTACGGTATGGTAAGCGCCGTTGCTGGCCGAGCCAATGAAGACCGGATTGCCCGCGCCCGGCACCGTAGAAGCCTGAGCGCCATTGTAGCCTGTGGTGCTCCAGGTGGCGGGAGCTTCCCAGTTGCCGCTGGTGCGGCTGTAGAAAGCGGTAATAGGGCCAAAAGTGTCGGGCTCGCCGGCCGTAAACTCCCCATCGAAGGCATCGATGGCACTAACAGATATATATGACACGGAACTGCCGAGCGCCATGCCGTCGATCGAATACGTTGTCCACGCTACCGGCTGGTATTGGCCAGGAATGTAATTGTCCAGTATGCCAGTGGCATCAGCGTTGGTCATTGTGAAGGATTCATAGATTGACCCAGTAGGAATAGGGCCAAATCCTACGCTTCGTACCTTCCAATAATAAGCCAACGAATTGGTAGTGCTAGCTACGAAAGGGTTGCGAGAGTTGGTCGGACTTACGCTTACCTGACCAAACTTATCAAGAGGAGCAGACGAGGCTAGTCGGAGTTCGATGGTAGCGGGGGCATATCTTGCCGTACTACCTATACCGGTGCCTACCGGAAAAGTGAAAGTGTCGCCTTTGCCATAGGTTTTCTGTAATCCTAAGTCACTCTGATTACCAGCAGTCTGAATAAAGCACGAGGTCGAGAAGGCGTTACCCGGGCCTAGTGCTAGTGCACTACTTAATACGTTGCTAAGTGCCAGGCGATTAGTGCCAATAGCTAATATATTGGTGCTCGATAGTGTCAGCGTGTTGGCTACGCTCATATTAGCGGTAAGAGTGGCGGCAATGGCTCCCGCAGCAGCGGTGCTGTTTATCTTAAGGTTGCCAAATACCCCAGTACCGTCGCCACCAATTGTCTGGCCACCTCCGCCCTTTATTACAATGCTGCCCGAGCCGCCGCCGCTCGAATGCGAGGCCGAGTTAATTATATTACCCAGTACGTTGATAGTCTTGCCTCCGTCACTCAGCACCCCCTTGAGTAGCGATAGAGTAGCCGCGGCAGGAATAGTGTATGTGGTGACCGACCCTCCAAGCGTAAGCGTGCCGGCCGACTTATTCACCGTTAAGTTATTGAAAGTGCCTACACTTGCTGTGGCGCCGATGGTGCCATTGTTGACCAATAGCTGGTTTTGCCCGCCGCTAAAAATTGTCGTGTTCGTACCGGGTAGGTAGGTGCAGCCCGTGCCAATGGTGAGCGTACCCTGGATGGTTACATTCAAGCTAGCTGCATCAAACGTGGTGGGGTTTGTCGCGTCGAGCGTGAAGTTGTTGAGTACCGTTATTGGCTGGGCGGCGGTAGTAGCGCCCGAAGTGTAATCAGTAGGGGTAGTTTGTACCCCAACGTTAGCAAGGATAGCCTTGCTGGTAGTGCCACCCGAAAGGACAGGTTTCTTGATAGTGAGATTCCAGAGTGGAGCCGTGGTCAGAATCTTGCTATCAATGTTGCTATTAGGCAAGTATATCTCGATGGTGCCGCCAGAAACAATGGCATTGTTAGGGTTAACGCCGATATGAAATAAGCCGTCGGTACCGTTTGTGCTGGGGTTTTCTACCCGAATGGTGCCACCTGTCATGCTAAAAGACTGGGTGAGGTAGGGCATCGAAAAGCGCGCAAACTGGTCACTTAGAGTTGGGTTGATACCGCGACAATTAAACAGCCCACCCGTAATAATAAAAGAGCCGCGGTGCGTAGACGACGTGCTAGACGGCCGATACTTCTCTACCGTAGATGTGCCGCCTTCGATAAGAATTTGACCATCTTCCCGCATTACCAAGGCATCCGTAGTCAAGCATTCGAAAGAGCCAGCGCTCACACGCAGGGTGCCATAAAGAATGAAAGCCCGCGCATCCGCACTGTTATTTTGGATTGTGGCACCCGCCACCCATAGGGTAGGGCTTGTCGAGGTGGAGCCAAGATTGTAGAAGCCATTGTCGGTGCCCGTTCCTTGGGCAATACCGTTATGAATCTTAGGTAGCACAATGTTATTGCCAAGCTTAGTTACCCCAGCAACCAAGTCCAGGATGTTACCGGGAGAGGCATAGTTTAGATGTAAGTTGCCGGTTGCATTCAACTTGTTTACGGTCGAAGTCACGTTCAATAGCACTTGGCTGGCTGTGCCCTTGTTTACTCGGAGCTGGCTTAAGTCAGTAGGGCCATTGCAAGCGAAATTGGCATCCGTTGCCCCACCGAATGAAAGCAGGGCACTCTGCGTGTCATCGGTCCCGTTGTGCAAGTTTACGGTTCCATTGTTGACGAAGCTACCGTTAACGTTTAGTGTGTGTGACCCTACTACTGCCGACACACCCAGCAAGGTGCCGACCCCCACAGCCACGTTGCCCTGAATGGTAAGGGTACGGTTGGTGCTAGCTGTTTTGCCCAAGCTTAAGGTAACTAAGGGGCCAGTCGCAGTCGTATTCGTGCGCGTCAGCGTGAGGCTACCCATCAGCGTCAGGTCGTTGTCCAGTTGAGTAGTGTACGCCGTAGCTGTAGTGTTGAGCAGACGCAGGTTGTTGTATTGGCCAGATGCTGGCAATGGCAGCGCCGTGGGGCCAGCGGGCCAGTTATAGAACTCGACGGTCCCTGTAGTAGCGTCGTCGAAGTCGTTGGTTGTTACAGCTGGGAAATAGGGCCGGCCAATGCGTAATGTGCCTTGCCCAGCTAGTCGAGTTAGTGTGCTGGCAAAACCTGAGGTAGTGCTAGTCAGGTCAAGTACTCCGCCCCGTTGCACCGTTACATTGAGGCCGGTAGCTGTTACGCTATTATTTAGCAGCACTACAAAGCTGTTAGTTACTACCACATTATCGTTGACGCCCGGTATCCGTGCCCCAATGCTCGTCGAGCCTGTTGGGTCAGTCGTCCAAATGGAAGCATCATCCCAATTGCCACTCGTGCCGCCACCGTTAAATGTATACAGGGTCTGGCCCATTGCCAAGCTGCTCCATAAAGTAGCGAGTAATCCAAGTAGGAGTGTTCTCATAAAAAAAGCTACTAAAAAAATAATCGGTCAGATCATATTTCAACTTGAAAAACCTGCCCGAATAATAATATTATACTAAGTTTGCACTTTTAGGCGAGTATAAAAAATTAATTCCTTTAACAAAAAGAAATAGCTTGTTTATCTTAGATTATAAGATGTTATACAAAAAATAGTGCAATGTATTGGCCCGAGATGTGGATGACAAAAATTGCATAATTACATTATTTAATTTGCTTTAACACCCGTCGTTTGCGGTAGTGTTGCAACAGTTAAAATATAAGTACTATGATTATTGAATTTTGTAAGAACCGTAGATAGTGCGAGAACGCAGCCCGATAAACGACGCATAATGGAGCACTCAAGCTTACACTGAGTTTCCCAAAGTGTGAATTCTTGGGTAGCTACTTGGTAAGTGTGAGTATTAGCTCCAGAGTATCTGAAGACACAGTAGCTATGTGTTCAGCACAAGCAGCAAACCTATTGGTGACTTTTTAGCCATTACGCCTGTGCTACCACCAGACACGCCTCTTATTTATTCTAGCTAGAGTAGCCACTGCACAGCTGAGCTATTATAAGAGGTAGGGCATGATGCTCGCAGCTTCTGAATTAGACGGCAAACAAAAAGCCTTTCACCAATTGGGTGAAAGGCTTTTTGTTGCCGTGAAGAACTTTCAATAGTACCTGCTTACAAGTCTTGCAGCGTGGGCGTGTTTATCGACGGGCAATATTACGCGGGTTAGTAGTACGAGCCAATATTACGGGAACATCGCCGGTGCCACCCCCCGCCGAGCAGCTGCCTACTTGGTCACCGTGCGCCAGATGGGCTTGTAGGGCATTAATCGATACGTTGATGTCATGGCCATTGTGGCAAATCAGAACCTTCTCGTTTGAGCCGGTAGCCTTGTTAGGCTTGCCCGTGCCTGCAGCAAAAGGACTAGCTTGGGCCGAAGAGGCTAGGCCGAGTGCGCAGCACAGCAGTAATTGAACAATACTACGCTTGCTAATGGGGGAGTCAGAATTTTGCATGGTTATAGAGGCGGTAAGTTTAAAAATAGTTAACGGCTCTAAGCAGGAGAGCCGATTGTTTGGAGAAAGAACTTCGATGACAAAGTAACACACGTTTTTTTTCTCTTCCTAATAAAAATTATATTTTACAACTTAATCCATTCATAATTCAACTCAGCCTGTCATGCTATGTTAAATCCTAAAAATAGGCTTTCAATATGAGTAAGTAATTTATATAAGTAACTGTATTTTAGAAATTTAAGATAAAGATGTTATTGTTCATTATGCCTTTTTAAAAGATGGGTTTATTCTCTATGTTGGTTGTGGATATAAGAATTTTGTTCTATTCAATTGCGCTCATTAGTATGCGATACTTACAGGGCCCGCATGCTAAAATTAGTGGTGGTTGTTGTTCGCAAGCTCACGACAGGTTATCGGCAGTTCCATTTGCTTGCTAAAGTGCTTTTTTATACAATAAGATGATAGGCTGCATCTAAATCAGGTGGCCATCGAACACGCCAGTGTCTAGTTAGAAGACTTCACAATTCCGTGCTCTGTTAACAGCTGCCTCTTGTCATCTTGGCTACTAGCACCAACTCCAACTTTTTGTACGGCATTTAGCCAAGGCATAATGCAAAAAAATGTTAAATTGCTTCAAGAATATTGGGCTATCAGGGACTTTTGAGTGAGCAGAAGTGTCTGTAGTCTAGTAGCCACTTAACTGCCTAAATTTTATGCGCTTACTGCCTTTTGCTTGGTTATTGAGTGGCTCCCTAGCCCTCACGGCCACAACAGCTGTTGCCTCTGGCAATGGATTGCCAACTAGCTTGCCCACGCTTGAGCCACCCGCTAGCGCCGAACAATTTGTGAATGCCTGTACAAATCGCCTCGCCCTCTCCGACGAGCAGCGCACCGCGCTTCGCACGTACCTGGAGCAGGAAATCAACTATATGGCCGTGCAAGCGGCCAACCATTCGGCTGCCGAGGTGACCGAGCTCATCCCGGCTGAGCGCGCGCAGCTGCAACTGGTGGCTGGCAAGTTGCTATCGGCCGACCAACTGCGGCAATTTCGTGAACTGGAAGCCACGCCTAAGATGCGCGCCTACCTGCGCCAGATGTCGCTGGGAGAGTAGGCGCTATACCAAACTGCACAAATAGAAAGGCCGCCTATCTAGGCGGCCTTTCTTATTATTTGAGAGGGGGTAGGGCCTAGTAGGCCGGCCCACGCCCGCTGTTTTCGACCAGCTCCCGAATGGGTTCGTTAAAACCCTCGGCCTCGATGAGCTCTTCCAGGGGCAAGTGCAGGCGGTACTTCCAGAAATGCTGCGGATTGCTGGGCACGTTGATTTGCTCGTCGTGCGGGTTAGGGCGGCGCAGGTGCGTGTCCATGCCCAAGAAATCCTGGAGCGGGAAAATGGCCCACATGGCCGGCGAATGCAGGTGCTGGCTCAATACCTCACGCACTACCCAAGGTTCGCAGTAGTAAGGCGCCAGTTGGCGCCAGTGGCCCAGCGTGGTTTCGAAATAGCGCTGGGTGCGCACATGGTCCTCCTCCCACCAGCCGCGCAGGGTGCTCATGTCGTGGCTGCCGGTGGTCACTACCGAGAGGTAGGGCGCACTATCGGGGTGACCAAACTCGGTGGCCGGATTGGAAGGCATGCGCTGAATATTGAGGCCCAGAATGCCCAGCTGGTGCATCACGCCAGGCACCGAAGCGGGCACCATACCTAGGTCTTCGCCGCAGATGAGCATGTTGGTAGCGTAGCGCACGGCCGGCAGCTTAATGAGCCCCTGCTCGCGCCAAAACTCTTCGTGGCGGCGAAAGAAATAATCGACGTAGATGTCGTCGTAGAGCCGGCGGCGGCTCTCATCGTCGGCCAGCTCAGCAAAGCTAGCGGTCTTGTTTAGCGTGATGCGCGGGTGGTATAAGTCGTTGCCAGCGGGTAAGAAAAGCACCTCATTCACAAAGTGATACAAACCCGGCTGCACGCGCAACAAAAATTCGGCCTGGTCGGGGTGGGTAGCGACTTGCGCGTTGGTGTAGGCCTCGATGAGGCGCTGGCTGGCCACCTCGGGCTTGAGCTGAATGGCCCCGTGCTGGTCGGCCACCATAAACTCGTCGAACACCGCCTGGGCGTCATTGCCAAAGGTGCGCTCCAGCAGGTGCCAGCGGATGTAGGGCTCGCACAGTCGGCCGTAGTCGAACCAACCCAGGCGGCGCTGAATCTCGTCGCGGTGTAGGGGTAGGGCAGGGGCGAAGTGCCCAAGCAGGCCCTGCACCGTGTCGGCCGGCATTTCCCAGATGCGGAAGAAGCCCAGAATGTGGTCGATGCGCAATGCGTCGAAGTAGCGCGCCAAGTGCCCGAGGCGCTCGCGCCACCACTGGTAGTTGTCCTGGGCCATGCGCTCCCAGTTGTAAGTCGGGAAGCGCCAGTTCTGGCCGCTGGTCGAAAAGTCGTCGGGCGGGGCACCGGCCTGCTGGTCGAGGTGGTAGAGCTCAGGCTGCATCCAGGCATCGACCGAGTGGCGGTAGATGCCGATAGGCAGGTCGCCCTTGAGCACTACCCCACGGCGGCGGCCGTAGTCCACGGCGGCGCGCAGTTGCTGGTCGAGGTGAAACTGGGTGAAGAAATGCAGCCCAAACTCGTCGAAATCAGCCGCGCTTTCTGCCGTCAGCTGCTCCAAGTCGTGCGGGGCCCGAAACTCGGCTGGCCCCTGGTGGTAGTCGGCGGTGCCACAGCGCTCGCGTAGGGCCGAAAACGCCGCGTAGGGCACCAGCCAGCTCGCCTGCTCGGCCTTGAACTGCTGAAACTCGGGGTCGGCTAAGAACTGCTTCTTCTGCTGCTTATACAAGAGCTTGAGAAACTTCCACTTGGCGTTCATCACGGCCTCGTAGTCCACAAAGTCCTTGGCGTTCAACTCGTCGCGCAGCTGAGCTAGCTCGGCGCGGGCGGCCTTGTCCTTAAGCTCGGCAATGCCGTTGAGGTGCAGGTACTGCGGGTGCAGCGCAAACACCGAGATGGCAGCGTACGGGTACGAATCGACCCAGGTGTGGGTGGCCGTGGTGTCGTTGATGGGCAGAATCTGCACCAGGTTGAGGCCCGTTTTCTCGGCCCAGTCGATGAGCAGCTTCAAGTCCGAAAACTCGCCCACTCCCAAGCCCTTCTCGCTGCGCAGCGAGAATACGGGCATGGCCACGCCAGCCCCACGCCAGGGCTGGGCTGCGTAGCGAAAGCCCTCGTCGTGCAGCGCCGTGAGCGTGCCCGGCGCGGCCGCACCGGCGGGCAGCACCCGGTCATCACCGAGTTCGAGCTGCACCACCGCGTGCTGGCGCGGGTCCCAGAAGCCGTACTTGTAGCGCAGCTCGGCCTCTGGGTTTTGCAGGGCCAGCTCGGCCTGCCAGGTGGGGTAGGCGTCATCGGAGAGAATAAGCGGGTGGGTGTTGTCCCAGTTGCCCAGGGCGGGGTCCGAGCCCAGCACACACACCTGGTGGTGCGGGTCGACGCGCGGCGCAGCTAGCACAAAGCGTACGGTAGCTGGTGCGGCCACAGCGGCCACAGTGGCCGGTGCGAGCCCCGCCTTCTTGCCTTTGCCGGCGGCTTTTTTGGCGGGCGGGGGGGGGGTAGGGGCGGCCGGGTGGCCGGGCCGCCGAAACAGCGCCTGGGTGAAGGCGGCCGTAAACAGCTCGTTATCGGCCTCGGCAGGGGCACGCCAAAAGTCACGCACATCGAGTTGCGCGTAGGCCAGGCCAGCGGGCAGGGCCACGGTGCGGTTATCGCCCCACTCCCACACCACGCCGCCGCCCTCAATGAGCAGCACGTATTTGTAGGAAAGGGTAGCGGCCGCCTCGGCGGGCACCTCCACATCGGCGCTCCAGCGGGTGGTGGCCTCGTCGTAGTGTAGGGGCAGGGCATCGGCCAGCTGCCAGTGGCCCAGGGCGGGCAAGGAGCCGCACAGCACCAGGCGCTGGCCGAAGGTGGTGCGGTAGGGCAGGGAGAAACGGATAGTCATGAACGAAGCCAAATAAGGGCCGCAAGATACTGCCCCGGCCGCCGGCCCCGCCCAAAGCCAACGGCCGGGCCGCGTCCGCCGTATGCGGCAGGCCATCCGCGTCTTACCTTGCCTCCCACCTTAGTGCTGGCCACTGGCCACTCCCCTTCTTTCCATGCGTCTTTTTCTGTTAAGTACTTTACTCAGCACTAGCCTAGCGGCCGCTGCTGCGCCTCCCGGTTACCACGCCCCGCGCCGCTTTCTCACCGCCGGCAACCTGCCCTACCACCGCCTGCCGCTGCGCCTGAATGCCGGCGTGAACTTAGGCTACTACAACGGTGACCTCACTAACCGCTTGGGCGATAATAAATTTAAGGTGGGCCTGAACGTGGGCCTGGCCAAAACGCTGAGTCCGCGCCTCACTTTTGCCCTCGACCTGAGCTACCTGCACCTGGCCGCCAAGGACATTTACCCCCAGCGGGGCTACTCGTTTACCAGCAACAACGCGCTGCTTACCACCCTATTGCGCTTCAACCTGCTAGCCGACAGAAGCATGCTCATCGGCCCCAAGCACAAGGAGATGCCGGTGCTTCCATTCCTGAGCGCGGGGGTAGGGGCTATGCTTTTCAACCCCAGTGCGAGCCAGTACGGCTTCCCACTGGCGGCTGAAGCTAGGAACACTTATCCTGGCCTAGCAGCGGTGCTGCCGCTGGGCGGCGGCGTTACGCTGCGCGCCAGCCAGCGGCTAGCCTTCACGGCCGAGGCGCTTTACTACTTCGCCAGTACCGACCTGCTCGACGATGTGAAGCAGCGCGGCAACCCTAACTCGACCGACGACTTTGGTACCCTCACCCTCAAGGTAGAATACAGCCTGAGTAAGAGTAAGGGCAAGCTGTTGATACATAACGATTAGAAAGATCGTCAGCAACCCAAAAGAACGTCCTGCCGAGCATGTCGAAGCATTTCGGTCGCGCCACCGAGGTTAGTAACCTATGTGGCGTGACCGGGATGCTTCGACATGCTCGGCAGGACGTTCTTGGTTTAGTTCTTAAGTCACCTCCCTATCCCTTACTTCTTCAGCAAGTAGTCGGCGGCCAGGGTGGCCAGCGTCTTCACCCCCAGCGGAAAGGCGCTTTCGTCTACCTTAAAACCGGCGGTGTGTGGTCAGCTACGGTGGCGGGGTCGGCGCCGGGCGCCATGCCGCCCAAGAATATAAACAGGCCGGGCACCTTCTCCTGAAAGCAGGCAAAGTCCTCAGCGCCCATCACGGCCTTTATCTCGGTCACGTTGGCGGTGCCGGCGGTGCGCTGCAAGGTGGGCAGCATGCGCGCCGTGAGGGCTGGGTCGTTGTAGGTTACGGGCACGTAGGGCTCGATGCTGACCTCAGCCGTGGCGCCGTTGGCGGCCGAGATGCCGTTGGCGGTGCGCTTGATGGCCGCCCAAATCTGCTCCTGCGTCTTGACGCTCAGGGCCCGGATGGTGCCGCTGAGGGTAGCGTCGGGCGGAATGATGTTGTAGCGCACGCCGGCCTGCACAGTGCCCACCGTTACCACGGCGGCATCCTGGGCTAGGTCTACCTGGCGGCTCACGATGGTTTGCAGGGCCACGATAATTTCGGCAGCCGTCACCACTGGGTCTACACTGCTCCAGGGCTTGGCGCCGTGGCTGCCCTTTCCGATAACCTTCACCGTGAAGCGGTCGGAGCTGGCCATTTCGCCGCCCGGCCGGTACGTGAGCTGCCCCACCGGCGTGCTGGCCCAGATGTGCAGCCCAAAGATGGCATCCACCTTGGGTTTATCGAGCACGCCTTCCTGCACCATCAGCTTGGCGCCGCCTACGGTGCCGGGCAGCGAGCCTTCCTCGGCGGGTTGAAAAATGAACTTGATGGTGCCGGGTAAGTCTTTTTTCACCTGGCTCAAGACCTCGGCGGCGCCCAGCAGCATAGCCACGTGGGTGTCGTGGCCGCAGGCGTGCATCACGCCTACGGGCTGACCCAGGTAGGTGCTTTTCACGGTGCTAGCAAAGGCTAAGCCAGTGGCTTCGGTGAGGGGAAGGCCGTCCATGTCGGCGCGCAGGGCCACTACGCGGCCGGGCTTGCCGCCGCGCAAAATGCCCACCACGCCGGTGCGGGCCACGCCGGTTTGCACCTCCAGGCCCAGGCTCTTGAGCTGGGTGGCGATGAGCTGGGCGGTGCGGGTTTCTTCATTGCCCAGCTCGGGGTGCTCGTGCAGGTCGCGTCGCCAGGCTACTACCTTGGCTTGCTCGGCGGCGGCCAGCGTGGCAATGCGGGCGTCGAGGGCAGCGTTTTGGGCGTGGGCGGCGGGCGTGGCTAGGGCCAGTCCAAAGCTGGCCAGCAGGAGGGGGGTAGCGTTTTTCATGGCTCCCAAGGTACTGCCCGGCTTCGCTCCCTACCCCCGTCATTTTGCGAAAGAAGGAAACTTAATGTGGCGCTAACCACCTGGTAATGGGCGCGCGCTATGCGGCGGCCGCGGCTGGTGCCGGGGTTGGGCTTATTTTTGCGGTTTAGTACCCGACTATTTTTTTAACCTTTTCTCATGCGTGTAGTGCCTCCTGTTTTGGCGCCGCCGGCCGGCGCCGAGCCCGCCGCTGCCGTCGATGCTTGGCCACCGGCGCTGGCGCGGCCGGCGTTCCGGCGTAGCTGGCTACTGCTGCTGGTGCTGCTGTTTGGCGGCATTGTGCCCTATGTGCCCGTGTTTTTTCACTATATCCAGGGGCGGCCGGGTACCGTGATACCCGATGCGCTGCTGCCGCTGCTGCCGCGCCACGACGTGGCCATGCCCGTGTTTGTGCTCATGTATGGGGCGGTGCTGGGGGCGGTGGGCTGGCTCACGCGCCATCCTTACCTGTTTTTGCGCGGCTTATGGGGCTACTTCTTGCTGCTACTGCTGCGGATGCTCACCATCTGGCTCGTGCCGCTGGCGCCGCCGCTCGATATGCTGCCCATGCCCGACCCCTTTCTGGCCCTCATTTTCCACACCGACAGCGCCGAGGCCATTACCAAAGACCTGTTCTTTTCGGGCCACACTTCCACGGTAGTGCTGCTGGCGCTGGCTGTGCGCGGCTACTGGTGGCGGCGGGCGCTGGGGCTGGTAGCCCTGGCCATTGCAGTACTGGTGCTGGTGCAGCGCGTGCACTACAGCTACGATGTACTAGGCGCGCCGCTTTTTGCGTGGCTGGCCTACTGGCTGGGTGGCCAGGTAGTAGGGAAAGAGCTGAACGCGCCCACCCTGCGCTGTGCCTAGCCGGCCAGCGCATTCTTACCCATTATTTCGTTAGCCGAGGGGGGTAGGGATTTGCTAGCTAACTCTGTGGTAGAGCTGATGCTCGTTGCGTTAGCCCAGCTTTTCTTCTTGGGGTGCGGCGGCGGCCACCTGCGGTTGCAGCGGGTCGGCTGGGCCCCGGCCATGCCAGTTGCCCTTCCAATACCAGAGGCCAGCGATAAGCGAAATGCCCACGTTGGCTACCACAAACGACCACCAGATGCCGCGAAAACCGAGGTCGGTATGCCGCGATAAGTACCAAGCCACCGGAAACTGAAACACCCAGATGCCCGTGATGGTGAGTGCCATAGCCGAGAGCGTACTGCCTACCCCCCTAAACGCACCCGAAACCGTTTGCTGCACGCCCGTAAAGCACAGGCTGAGCGAGGCAATGCGCACAAACTCGACGGCCTGCTCACTCACCACCGCATCGCCTTTCAAAAAGAAAGCTACCAGCGGCCGCGCCGCTACCCATATCAAGCCACCTAGCACTAGCAAAACGACGAAGCTGACGCCCAGCGCGTAGTTGGCTGTGCGCAGGGCGCGGGGCAGGTTGCGGGCGCCCACGTTCTGGGCCACCAGCGTAGAGCACGCCAGCGAAATACCCAGCGCCGGAATAATGGCCAGCGCAATAATGCGCGAGCCAATGCCATACGTAGCCAGCACCGAGGTGCCAAAGCCGGCGGCCAGCGTCGTGAGTACTGACAGCCCCAGCGCCCGCGCCGACAAATCGACCGACGAAGGCGCGCCCAGCCGGAAGATGCGCTGTATCAATCCCCAGTCGGGCCGGTATCCCTTAAAGCTAAGCTGAATACCCGAGCGCCCGCGCAGCAGTACCACCAGGCCCGCCACAACGCTCAGCACCTGCGTGAGCACCGTGGCGGCCGCCGAGCCCGCCACGCCCAGGGCCGGCACCGGCCCCCAGCCATAAATGAAGAGTGGGTCGAGCCCAAAGTTGAGGGCCAGCGTGGCCAGGTTGATGTAGAGGGGAATCTTGACTTCGCCTACCCCCCGCATCAGGGCCTGAAACATGAGAAAACCGAAGTTGAACGTGAGTCCCCAAAACAGCACCCGCTGAAACTGGTTGGCCGGCTCGAAGATGTCGGGGCCGGCACCCATTAGGTGCAAGATGTAGGGCGAGGCGAAGTGCGCGCCCACCGTGAGCAGCAGCGCCAGCACCGTTTCGAGCCCTAGCGCCTGGGCGGCCACGTGGTTGACCATTTTCTGGTGCCGCGCCCCAAAGTTTTGGGCTACCAGCACCGAGCCGGCCACCGAAAAGCCCGAGCCCAGCGCGATAAGCAGAAAATTGACCGGAAAGCTGACGGCCACCGCGGCCACCGCCCGCGCCCCCAACTTGCCTACCCAAAAGGCATCGACCAGCTGGTAGCCCGTTTGCAACACGTTGCCAAACACGATGGGCCAAGCCAGGCGCAGCAGCGATTGTAGAATAGGACCTTGGATAAGATTGGGGCGGGCAGTAGCTGGGTTCATAGTAGGAGAAGCGGAGCCGGCTTGGCCCTGGCCCACCTTTACGGGAAAGCTGCCTCGGGCGCCGGGCCGGTAGGCTGACGCTACCTGGGGGTAGGGCATCTGGGTGCCCGCACGTGGCACCGCAGCCCGCCCAGCTACTACGTAGCCGCCCACCTATCGGTGGAGTTGCGCTGGCTGGGGCACCGTACTTTAGCTCGGCCCCACCTACTTGTGGGGCTGGGTGCGGGTGTTGCGCTGGCTGGCTCCAAGCGTGCTTCTGCCCCAACGTTTTCTTCCTTTTTTCCCTATCCACACGTATGGCCGGTAAACTCACTGGAAAAGTAGCTTTAATCACGGGTGCCAGCGCGGGCATCGGGGCCGCCTGTGCCCGCGCCCTGGCCGCCGAAGGCGCACAGCTCGTGCTCACTGCGCGCCGCGAAGACCGCCTCGAAGCCCTGGCTGCCGAGCTAGCTACCCTAGGCCCCAAGCCCCTTATCGTAACGGGCGACGCCCGCGACGAAGACACCGCCCGCCGCGCCGTGCAGGCCGCCCTGGATGGGCCGGGCCGCCTCGATATCCTGCTGAACAACGCGGGCACCGGTAACTACAAGGACCTGGTAGACACCAGTGCCGACGACTACGACGAGATGATGGACACCAATATGCGCTCGACGTTCCTGTTCACACGCCATGCCGTGCCGGTGCTCATTAAGCAAGGCTCGGGCACTATTTTGCTGCTCTCCTCAATGGCCGGCATCTACGGCTTTGCGGGCGAGGCGGTGTACTGCGCCACCAAGTTTGCCCAGGTGGGCTTTGCGCAGGCTCTCGATAAGGAGCTGCGCCCGCACGGCATCAAGGTGGGCGCTATTTGCCCCGGTGGCGTCAAGACTGAGTTTGCCCTGGGCCGCGGCCGCACCGAAACCAGCGTGGCCGAGTCGGGCATGCTGGAGCCCGAAGATGTGGCGGGTGCCGTGCTGCTGGCTTGCACGCAGTCGCCAGGCTCGCGCATCATCGAGATTCAGATGCGCACCATGCAGGAAGGCCTGACCTAGGGTTTAGTTGCCTCAGCTACGCAAAAAGACGCCGCTCCGGGCCCGGAGCGGCGTCTTTTTGCGTAGCTGAGGTAGCGGTGCGGTACTACACCTGGGCTATGCCACCGTCCACAAACAGCTCAGCGCCCGTTACATAGCTGCTGTCGTTCGAAGCCAGGAAGACTACAGCTTTGGCAATTTCGTCGGCCTCGCCGATGCGGCCTATTGGCGTCATGCTCACTATTTGCGCCTTAAACTGCGCCGTTTGCTCGGGCGAGCTAGTTACAGCGTTGAGCGCGGGCGTTTCGATAAGGCCGGGGCTGATGGCGTTCACCCGGATGCGACGCGCCTTGAGGTCAGCAGTCAGCGTGCGGGCCAGCGAGCGGATGGCGGCCTTGGTGGCGCTGTACACGCTGTTGCTTTCAAAGCCTTTTATGCCCACGATAGACGACATCAGCACGATGGCTGCTCCGTCGGGCAACAGGGGTAGCGCCTTTTGTACCGTGAAGAAGGTGCCTTTTACATTGATGTCGAACTGCCGGTCGTACTGGGCCTCCGTTACGGCGTCGAGGGGCGAAAGCTCAGCAATGCCCGCGTTGGCAAACAGCACGTCGAGACGGCCTTTTTGCTCCTTAATAGTAGCAATGGCTCGGTCGAGGTCAGCTAGATTGCTCACGTCTCCCTGAATGCCGAAAACTTGGTCGCCAAGTGTTTGCACGGCAGCATCAAGCTCAGCCTGCCGCCGCCCAGTGATAAATACAAATGCGCCTTCGGCCACGAAGCGCTGGGCCGTAGCTAGGCCGATGCCAGCGGTGCCACCCGTGACGAGGGCAATTTTACCGGTGAGTTTTTGATTGGTTTCCATAAGGGAAATGTGGTGTTTTTGATTGGTTTCGCAAAGAGACTATTGAAAGTCTCTTTATGTTACTAATGCCAATCATTTTGCCTCACAAACTGGTTACCTTGCCGTAACTAATGGTAACTGCAGCCAAGAAGCGCGCTGCTTCGCGGCGTACTGCCTGCCGCTTTCCTACCTGAAATTTTCCTGCCCCCCTATGCGCGACGCTGCCTTTTGCCTGTCTGATTGCTCTGTTACCCGCACGATGGGCGTGCTGGGCGGCAAGTGGAAGCTCATTATTATCTCGCATTTGGTGCAGCCCCGCCGCTTTGGGCAGCTGGTGCAGCGCCTGTCGCTCATCTCGCGCAAGGTGCTCACCGAGCAGCTCAAGGAGCTGGAAGAAGACGGCATCGTGCGCCGCGAAGCCTTTGCCGAGCTGCCGCCCCGCGTCGAGTATTCGCTCACCGACTACGGGCACACGCTGCTGCCCATTATCGACCAGCTGAGCGCTTGGCACAGAGCCTCGCCCGTGGCGGTTGCCGCTCCGGTGGGCGAGGCGGCGCCGCCCTACGCATAACCCTACCCCCCCAAACGGGGTAAACCCTGCTATACCAACCTAGCCTTGGCTGGGCGCTTCTCTATGATAAAGCATACCTATGACATGGGCGTGGTCGGCAATTGCGCCTTCCTGGGTCTCATTGGCACCGATACGGCCGTACGCTGGCTCTGCTGGCCGCGCTTCGATAGCAGCTTCGTATTTGGGCCCTTGCTCGACGAGCAGAAGGGCGGCGAGTTCAGCATTCGGCCGGCCGGCGAATTCACCTCGCACCAGTACTACGTGCCCAACACGAATGTGCTATGCACCGAAATCACGACGGAAGCCGGTAGCTACCGCGTCACCGATTTTGCCCCCCGCTTTCTGCAATACGAGCGCTACTACAAGCCGCTCATGTTTATCCGCAAGGTGGAGCCGCTGAGCGGCACGCCGCGCGTGCGGGTGGCGTGCCGCCCGGTAGGCCAGTACGGCGAGCAGGAGCTGACGCGCCGCCGCAGCTCCAACCACATCGCTTTTTTGGGGCTAGAAGAGGAGATTCGTCTCACTACCAACATCCCGCTCACCTACGTGCTCGATGAGGAAGACTTTGTGCTCAACGAAACTAAGTACCTTGTACTCACTTACGGCGCGCCGCTAGAGGCTGCGCTCGAAAGCACGGCCGAGCGCTTTCTCACCAGCACCGTGGCTTACTGGCGCAGCTGGGTGAAAAGCACCAGCATCGGCAATTTTCACCAGGCGCAGGTGATTCGCTCGGCGCTGGCCCTCAAGATTCACCAGTACGAAGACACGGGCGCCATTATCGCGGCCAGCACCACGAGCCTGCCCGAAGCCCCCGGCAGCACTCGCAACTGGGACTACCGCTTTTGCTGGATGCGCGATACGTACTACAGCCTCACGGCCTTCAACAACATTGGCCACTCGGAGGAGTTGGAGCGATATTTTCACTTTATTGCCAATATCTCGACTAAGGTCAAGGACAAATACCAGCCCCTTTACGGCATTGGCGGGCAGGTAGAGCTGGTGGAGAAGGAGCTGCCGCTGGCCGGCTACCTCGGCAACCAGCCGGTGCGTATCGGCAACGACGCCTACACCCACATTCAGAACGATGTGTATGGCCAGGTGCTGGTGGCGCTGCTGCCGCTCTACGTCGACCACCGGTTCCGTGACCCCGACCGCCCTACCCCCCTCTCGCTGGTCGAAGAATCGTTGCGCCTCATCGAAACCACCATGGACCAGCCCGATGCCGGCCTGTGGGAGTTTCGGCACATTGCCCAGAAGCACTGCTACACCTACCTGTTTCACTGGGCTGGCAGCCACGCCGCCTTGCAGGTGGCGCGGTCGCTGGGCAATAAGGAGCTCGAAGCTAAGGCCAGTCGCCTGCTAGAGCTGTCTGAAGAGCACATCGAGCAGTGCTTCGATGCCGAGCGCGGGGTGTATACCAACGCCATCGGCTCCGAAAACCTTGATGCCAGCACCATCCAGCTCATTACCATGGGCTACCTCGACCCCACCTCGGAGCGCGCCCAGCGCCACCTCGTGGAGCTGGAGAAGGAGTTGATGACGCCCGAAGGCCTGTTTTACCGCTACCGCCACCCCGACGACTTCGGCACGCCCGAAACTACATTTCTCATCTGCTCCTTCTGGTACGTAGAGGCGCTGGCCTGCGTGGGCCGCGTCGAAGAAGCCATCACTGAGTTTGAGCAGCTCGTCACCTACACCAACCACCTTGGCTTGCTGAGCGAGGACGTAGATGCCAAGACTGGCGCGCAGTGGGGCAACTTCCCGCAGGCCTACAGCCACGTGGGCCTCGTGAATGCCGCCTACCGCATCTCCAAAAAGCTCGACAAACCCAACTTCGTAGCATAAGTTAGGTTTAGCTAAAAAAGCCGCCGAGGGTTGGGCAGAAGCAAAGCAGGATAGATTTCGCTGCTTTGCTTCTGCCCAACCCTCGGCGGCTTTTTTGGTTGCCCTGGCCCTACCCCAGCAGCTTGCGCAAGAGTTGGCGCACCGCGGCGGGAGAGGCAATGTTGAAGCGTGCCAGCGAGCGGCCGCCGCCCACCTTCACGGTATAGGCCTCGGGGGGTAGGGCCCGGAATGTGTCCTCGTCGGTGCGGTCGTCGCCGAGGGCGAGGATGAAGTCGGCTGGGTAGCGGGCCAGCCAGCGCGACGTGGCCGTGCCCTTATTGATGCCCGAGTGCTTGATTTCGAGCACTTTGTTGCCTTCCATCACTTGCAGCTCGGTGTTGGCCGTCATAAAGGCGAGGTGCGTGAGTAGCTCACGGGCGCGCACTTCGCCCAGGTCGGTGTCGGCGCGGCGATAGTGCCACACCAGCGAGTAGTCTTTCTCCTCAATGAAGGAGCCGGCCGTGCGGGCCACGTACAGCTCCAGCACCGGGCGCAGGTCGCGCATCCAGTCGTTGCGCATAGTCTGAAACAGCTCCCACTCTTCGCCGGCCGCCCGCAGCCATACCCCGTGCTCGGTAATAAAATCGACGGGCAAATCGCCCAGCCACTTGTCGAGCGTAGTGCGGTCGCGCCCGCTAATAAGCACTACCCGCGTGTGGGGTACCTCCGTGAGCGCACGGAGCAGCAGGCGCAGCTCCTGGTCGGGGCTGGCGCGCTGCGGGTTGGGGTGGAAGCCCACCAGCGTGCCGTCGTAGTCGAGCAGAAGGAGGCGCTGCTTAGCCCCCTGAAAGTCGCGTAGCAGGTCGGTGGTCGTGGTTTCGTCGAGCATTTCGGTGGCTAGCGTGTGCTGCTTCATCTTGGTGTAAGCTAGCTGGTTCATGAAGAGCTTGGTCCAGGAGAACACGTTGTAGCGCTTCACCAAGGCCTGCATCGCCGTCATGCGGGCAGTTTGTTCTTCCTCAGGCATCACGAGCGCTTCGTGCATGGCCTCCACGAGCTGCCCCACGTCGGTAGGGTTGATGATGAGCGCATCGGACAGCTCGCGGGCCGCGCCGGCGCGCTCACTCAGGATGAGTACTCCGCGCTGGTCGAGGCGGCTGGCCACGTATTCTTTGGCCACCAGGTTCATGCCGTCGCGCATGGGTGTCACGAGGGCTACCTCGGCTAAGCGATACAGCGCTGCCAGCTCCTCCAACGGCAGCGAGCGGTAGAAATACAGAATTGGGTTCCAGCTAATAGTGCGGTACTGCGCGTTGATGCGGCCCACCAGCTCGTCGATTTCTACTTTCAACTCGGCGTACTGCGCCACTTGGTCGCGCGAGGGCACCACCAGCATAATCAGGCTTACTTGCCCACGCCACTCGGGGTAGCGCTGCAAAAGCAAGTCAAATGCCCGCAGCCGTTGGGCAATGCCCTTGGTATAGTCGAGCCGGTCGATGCTCGGAATGACGCGCGTATCGCGCAGTGCCTCTCGGTACTCTTCCTCGTGCACGTGCGCGGCCTCCGAGGCGGCGGCCTGAGCATAGCGTTGGTAGTCGATACCCATTGGGAAAGCATCGACGCGCACCGAGCGGGTTGGCGTTTCAATCTGCCCGTTTTGGGCGGGGTAGCCCAGCAAGTGCGTCACGGCGCTGAGGAAGTGCCGCATGTAGCCAAAGGTGTGAAAACCAATGAGGTCGGCGCCCAGCATACCACGCAGCAGCTCGGTGCGCCAAGGTAGCACGCGTATCAGCTCTTGCGACGGAAACGGGATGTGCAGAAAGAAGCCAATCGACGCCCCCGGCCGTGCCTTGCGTAGCATCTCGGGCAGCAGCAGCAGCTGGTAGTCATGCACCCAGATAGTGTCTTCGGGCCCGGCCTGGGCCAGCACGGCTTCGCAAAATTTCTCGTTTACCGCCACATACGCATCCCAATGGGTTTGCTCATATACCGCAAACTCGCTGAAATAGTGGAAGGTAGGCCAGAGCGTAGAGTTGCTGAACCCTTCATAGAAATCACGTATTTCGGCTTCCGTCAGGAAGACCGGCGCCATATTGTCTTCTTTCAGCTCTTGGCGGATGTGGTTTTCCTCGGTTTCATCCTGCACAAAGAGTCCCGGCCAGCCAATCCACAGATTATCGCCTTGGCGGTAGATGGAGCCAAGGCCAGTAGCCAGCCCGCCTTCGCTGGACTGAAACGTAAGGCCTTCGTCGTTGCGCAGGACTTTGGTGGGGAGACGGTTAGAGACAATTAAGGTGCGAGACATAGGCTAGTTAAGATGGTGAATCATTAGAGATACGCAGTATTCCCCTAAAAAGTCACGATTTGGCTTGCCCGTTTGCGCCTACCCCCTTCGCATTAGTCAAAGATGACCGTCTTGTTTTGGTGTACAAATACCTGCTCGTTGAGCACTAGCTGCAGGGCGCGGGCCAATACAATCTTCTCTACGTCGCGCCCAGCCTGGGCCATCTCGTGCGCGCTTTGGGTGTGGTCAATCGGAATGACGCTCTGGGCAATAATTGGCCCCTGGTCGAGCTGCTCGTTCACGAAGTGCGCCGTGGCCCCAATGATTTTTACGCCCCGTGCAAAGGCCTGCGCATACGGGCTGGCGCCCACAAATGCCGGCAAAAAGGAGTGGTGAATATTGATGAGCCGGTTGGCATAGGGCGCCACAAATTCGGGCGACAAAATGCGCATGTACTTGGCCAGCACCACCAGGTCGGGGGTATAGGCCGCCAGCTGCGCGAGCACCTCGGCCTCGTGCTGCTCGCGGCTGCGGCCCGCGTGCGGTAGGTAATGAAAAGGCAAGTCGAACCGGCGCGTCAGGTCGCCCAACACTTCGTGGTTGCTGATAACAGCCCGAATATTCGCATTTAGCTCGCCAAACGCGTGGCGCACCAGCAGCTCGCTCAGGCAGTAGTGCTCCTTGGTTACGAGCACCACAATATCCTTTTTGCTATTATCCGTCAGCCTGATGGAAGCCGCGGGGGGTAGGGCCGCCCGCAGCGCAGCCAGCAGCGCCGCCGCTTCAAACGAACCTGCAAACTCGGTGCGCATGAAGAATACGCCTTCCTCGCGAGCTACAAACTCGCTGTTGCGCACGATGTTGAGGCCCTGCGCATACAGCACACCCGTTACTTTATAAATCAGCCCGCGCTCATCGGGGCATTGCATCAGCAGCCAGTGGGCCATCAGGAAAGCCGCCCGGCAGCGGGCGGGTAAGTGGATGAGGCGGCAATATGCAGCCGCCTACCCCGGCGCTAGCGCTGCACCTCGTATTTCTGCTTAATAAAATCCAGCATCTCGCGCACGTGCTCGTCGGTTTTGTTGGCTTCTATCTTCCACAGCGCCTCAATTAGCAGCAGCAGCAGGCGGGTTTCCTTGTCGGGCTTGGAGTAGCCCAACTGCCGAAACGCCGCTTCTAGCCGCGCGGGCACCGGGCGCATAAAGCGCTCGTGCTGCTGCTGGGCCACTTCGCGGTCGGCCAGCCGGTACTGTAATTTCCAGAAGGCCGGCTCCTCGAGCACCAGCTTGTAGGGCAGGTCAATGACGCTGAGAATAAACGTCAGCGGGTCGGTCTCAGTCAATCCGCCCCGATTGTGCTCAATAATGCGCTGGTAGCCACTTTTGACTACGAAGTCAAGCAGTTGGTCCTTCGAGCCAAAATGCTTGAAGATGAGGGCCTCGGAAACACCGGCGGCCTTAGCAATCTGCTGGGTGGAGGTATTCTCAAATCCTTTATCCCCAAAAAGTTGCAGCGCCACATCGGCAATGTGTTGGCGGCGGGTAATCATATGCGGAGCAAAAGGGGGTAGGGCCAGGCTATCGGCCACTGCGGGCAATAAACGAGCTGCAAAGTTCGGGCATAAATACCAGTCAACCTTGCTTTAGGCCAATTTAACGCGAACAATGCCGCCTAATGCCTTCGCCGCCAAACAGAAACCGGCCGATTCGGAATTACCAAATCGGCCGGTTGAAAAACTTCAGACTCTACCAGGCCGGGGCGGGGCAGAGATACGGAACCAGGCGGGGTGGGACGACGACTGGGTAAACAGAGAGTGTTTGAACTGGCTGGGGTGGGACGACGGCCAGTTAAGTAGAGTGGGAGAGTGAAACCAGCTGGGGTGGGACGACAACTGGCTAACAGAATGAGAGAATGAAACCGGCTGGGGTGGGACGACGGCCGGTTGTCAGAATGTGGGGTTAATCCAGCTGGGGTGGGACGACGGCTGGGTATTCGAAGAGTGTAACTACTAGGTAACCGGGTGGGACTCGTTATCTGGTAGCGGGAGCAATATTACGACAAAAAAGTAAAACACGGTAAGTGTTAGCTCACCTTTTTGGGTGAGTAGACACTTACCTACAAATTTATCACTATAATATCCTGTAAATCAGAAAAATAAACTTATGTGTAAAATTATGGCATTTGTAAAAATTATTTTATTTCTCTGACAACTACTCTAAAAGCTGCTGTTTCAGTCTTAAAAACGGCCTGGTATAGAGAGGTGCTGGGTTTGCCTTGAAAACCTCGAACGGGAATGCAACGCGCTCATACTGACATAAAAAAGCCCTACCCCCGCTAGGGAGTAGGGCGCAAACGATGCCGGAAGCTATTGGCCTATCAGCCGTATGTGCTTTTCGTATATGGCAGCTAGTACCAACTATAGGCTGCCTATAGTAGCCAGTACTGCTAGCACTAGTGCGTAGCTTATTTTACCAAGTGCAGGAATCGCAGGTAGAAGGGAGTAGGGCTTTCGTTGCTCTTAGGCTGGTACTTACCCCCAATAATGGGTACGTACATAACGCGGCGGCGTGATTCGGGGCCTACTAAGGGCGACTGAGCCACGCGGTGCCACATGCGGCCATCGTGCACGGTAAGGTCGCCAGGCTCGGTTTCGACGGCCACCTCATTGGGGTCGTAGAAGACGTCCTTATAATACTTCTTGCGGAACAGCATCTTGCCTAAGCCCTGGTGGTGGGTGCCCGGTATCACGCGCAGGCCACCATTAGTAGCCTTGGTACCGTCGAGGTGTAGGCCTACATTGAGCATGGGCCGAATGCGCTTGCCGTAAAAAACATCGCGCAACGAGTCCGTATGCCAGCCCATCTGGCTGAATTCGGAGCCTTCTACGTTCACGTAGTGGTTTACGACTAGGCCATCGCGCTCATTCTCTCCTACTCGGCCACCGGGGGTTTCGAGTAGTGGAAATAAGGCCTCAAAACGGGGGTCCTGTAGTAGCTCGTGTAGCACAGGGCTATGCTGCGAAGCAAAGGCAAAACGCTGTACGATAGGCGAGCCATCTACGTCTTTGCCGTACTTAATAGGTACGCCGTTCACCTTCTCTACATTGTCGGCTAGCCAGTTGGCCTGCACGTCCTGTGTAGCTTTTAGGTAGGCCTGCACTTGCTCGGGTGAGGCGAAGGGTCGGAAATGTAGAAACCCGTGTTTAGCGAAAAAAGCCCGCTGTTCGGCCGTCAGTTCCTGGCCGAGAGTGAAGCGCGGATAATCAGATAAGGATGCCATAAAGGGAAAAGCTGGCGGAAAAACTCCCGGCTGC
>Ga0160428_1000898_pt1 | contig 26999 bp, 17 predicted proteins | sample SolpanmetagenomM_FD_108198 | JGI IMG/M metagenome (GOLD analysis project Ga0160428, IMG submission 108198) | Solar panel surface microbial communities from Lawrence Berkeley National Laboratory, California, USA - M | ecosystem: Engineered > Built environment > Solar panel > Unclassified ... | reverse complement strand
GTCTTAACTGAAAGCTGGCTTGGGCACCTCTCGATTGCTCACGCTTGTAGAGTAGCGCGCGAGGGACCTTCGTCTTCTGAGTCCAAACTGGGTATTGCCGTAGGGGATTGATGTAAGTGCGATATTTATACTACAGCTAGTAGATCCTACTGAGTGACTTCCCTCGGATTTACAACTGCCTTTCACCTGTACCAGATACGCTCTCGCCTGATACGAAGTTGTTTCCTATAGTCCTCTGACTAGTTGCCTTTCTACACCACCAAGAAAGTTCTGGTTAGCTGACCAGGACTTTCTTGGTGGTGTAGAAAGGCAGTCGACATCGTTGATCTCCAAAAATGAAGCGTTCGTCGTCTCATAGGGAGCATTTCGAGAGACAATACTGTAAAACAAGAGCCGACTACGACAAACAGCATATACACCTGTCATTTACTGAACCAGCTAGCTAAGAAAATCGCGAATGAATTCACTCGTTTCAAGCGGTCTTTCTTCCTGTACAAAATGGCCTGATCCTTTCACTTCTTTTAAGGTCAACTGGTCAACGTATGGGGGTAACGCATAAGAAAACAGTTCAAAGCCGGCAGGACCAGCGATACCCATTGTGGGCACTTCGATTCGCTTGCCCTTGATATCTTCAATGTCTTCAGCAAAGGCCTGATACCAACCATTGGAAGCTCGGATCGCGTCCTGACTGGCGTAAGCCTGAGCGTACACCTGCCTATCAAATGAACTGACGGCTGTCTTATCGACCAATAATTGATCAAAAAGCCAATCCTGCACCAAGTGGAAGCGGTTTTCCAGTAGCTGTTCCGGTAAGTGCCTGACTTGGTTGAAAGCGACCCACCAGGGGTGAAGACCCAGGCCGGTCGGCAACATGGGAAGCCTGTACATGTTCTCGTCAGGATGGGGAGTGTCTAACAAAATGAGCTTTTTTGTCTTGTGCGGAAAGTGGGCCGCGAAGCTAAAGGCCACCGCTGCCCCGATGTCATGTCCAGCAATGCTACTTCGCCCAATGCCCAACTGATCGAGTAAGGCGGCCACATCACTTGCCATCACCTTTTTAGAGTAGCCCCCCATCGGTTTGTCCGAACTGCCCATGCCCCGCAACTCAACGGCAATAACCTGATACCTGTCGACCAGCGTAGGCATAATTTTGTGGTAGCTCCACCAAGTCTGCGGCCAGCCGGGTAACAAAACGAGCGGCTCACCCTGACCACCAATAATATAGTGAAGTTGAACGTCATTAACCGTTAGGTAGTGGCTAGTGAAACCGGGGAGTCTTTTGACTAATTCGTTGTCGATGTTGGCGGCGTTAATTGATTGCACAGAGTTGCGAGTTAGCTATTGAAGGCCAATACTGCCTTTGAATGAGGCCCATGAAAAGGACTTGATGTCGTTGCGCGCTACGTCGCCGGCCTGGTGTGCTTCGATAGCGATGTCGACCATACCCCCGAACAGATTGTAGATCCAGGGAATGGATAGCTTAGAACTGATGGCGCCCTGTTGCTGGAGCTGCTCGACTAGCTTAAACCAGTTGGTTTTGACATCGTCGTAAGCCAGTTCCTGATTGTCGAGTAGGTCAGCGTACTGTTGCCGTTTGGCCACTTTCTTAACAAATGAATACTGGATCCCTACCTCTAAGGCCGCGTAGAACATGTTCTCCAGTTGAACCGCCGGTTGTTGACTACTCTGATAGGCTGTTATCATGCTGTGATTGCAAACCCGGAGCATGGTTTGTTTGCATTCCTGCAGGAGCGTATTGCGGTCGTTGAAATAGCGATGCACGGTTCGTCGGGTTACACCAGCCTGATCGGCAATGTGTTCGATGGTGGCTGATTCGTCGCTATTGAGAGCGACCACCGCTGCTTGAATGAGGGCTTGCCTCGTATCTTTCATGTCGCAAAGGTAGTATAAATTACACACAAATGTGACATTTTTTGAATAAGTCGGCCAGCTGAGAGTGGTAACTTAACACTCAGTCTAAAAGTCTTCACTATCAAAACGTTCCTCCATGTATCATGAGGAGCCTTTTTTAAGACAAGTGGAATACAAGGGCAGTCGTACGCGTGCTATGGATCAGGCGGTAACACAACCACTTTACCAGGGTGGTGTCAAGGTAAATTGGACAAGTGATCGCTGGTAATGGGCCCCAACTCGAAGTAGCCGGTAGCGCCAACCGGCCCCAGTCGCCCCGCCGGATCGAGCTAACCCGCCTGGCCTGTAATCCCGGCTTTTAGCCGCTCCTACCAGTTTAGTAGGCTGCCCACAACCTAGCTGGCTATTTGCAGCCGGCCCCTCGATGCCCCCAAACCACTCGCACATATCGTCTGACTTAATGGGGGTAGAGCCTGTCATCGCTATGCTGCATCTTCACGCGTTCCGCAAAGCTTATCATCAGCACTTGGTACTCCAGATTGACGCTTTTACCATCCGACCCGGCGTCTACTGGCTGCGGGGGCGCAATGGCTCGGGTAAAAGCAGTTTGCTTACTGCCCTGGCGGGCATCACCGCTTTCGAGGGGAACGTCCATCTGGACCAGGTTAGTCTCAGACAACAGCCCGTGGCCTATCGACGCCTGGTCAACTTTGCCGAAGCTGAACCCATCTTTCCTCCCTTTCTGACCGGCACCGAACTGATTCAACTCGTCAAAGCGGCCAAGCAGGCCCCAGCCCACCAGGAAGTCTTTTACCTGGAGAGCATGGGCATGAACGACTACGTCAACCAGCCCGTTGGCAGCTATTCCAGCGGCATGCTTAAGAAGCTTTCCCTGGTACTGGCCTTCCTGGGACAGCCCCGCTGCCTGCTGCTCGATGAGCCCCTGACAACCCTGGAAGTGGACGCCTTACCGGTGCTCTACGACTGGATTGCCCGCCTAAGCCAACAAACCCAGGCCGTGGTCCTGCTCTCGTCCCATCAGCCCCTGGAGGCCGGCGGACTGCTAACCGGGCCCGCTATTGTTGTGGCACAAACCACTATCCGCTTCACCGCATGAGCCGGCCCCTCACCCGCGTACTGATCAACGTGATCGCGGCCGACTTCTATCGCCAGCACACGGGCTTACTGCTATCGCTGTTTATCCTGCTGGTGAGCAATTTCTTTTATACCAGCGTCCTCAACCAGACCCACCTCACCCAACCCCAGATTATCCAGAATGCCCTCAAGCTGGTGCTGACATCGGTTAGTGAGCCCCTGGGTGTGGTGATTTTGGTGGGCATCTGCTGGCTCTATTGCCACAAATGTTGGCAGTATGTGACCGGCCGGCTTCACCGTCCCGATGTCTATTTTCTTCGGTACACCGCCACCGCCTTACCGCGACGACGCCAGCACCAAAGCTGGGCCTGGGTTCAGTTAATTATGATGCTACCCCTGTGGAGTATCGGGCTGTTTGCGAGCGTGATTGGTTTTCGATTCGGTCACTGGCTCGTACCCACGCTGCTGCCCTTGTACCTGAGTGGCCTAGTGGGCTACAGTGGCTGGCGCTACAGCCGCCTGCTCGATGCGCCCACCCAGCAGCCCTCCCCCGGTAAGCTGGATCGGTTCCGTGGTTGGCCCAAGCCGTTCTTCAGTTTATTTCTCTACGAACTAGTCCTCAACCGACGGCTCAGCTATGGCCTGGCCAAGCTGGCTTCGTTCGCTAGTATAGGCCTGGCGTACAGCATACTAGCGAATGACCTAACGGGGTTACGGCTCGTTGGTTTACTAAGCGTATGCAGCGCGGTGAGTCATGCCATGCTGCTGTATCAATCGAGTGAATTTGAGCGGTTTTATCTACGCTTTGGCCGCAATCTGCCCTACAGCCGCTGGCAGGTATTTGGTCAGCAGGGGGCCCAGTTGGGGGTTCTATTGCTGCCCGAACTGCTGGGGTTGGTGGGGGTTGGTGGCTTATCCGACGGGCTATGGGCCGGCAGCTTGCTGCTGGGCCTGAGCCTGCTGTTCCGGAGCCTGCTCTATCGGCTCGGCAGCCAGTCAGTCGTCTACCTACGATGGGTTTTTGGCTTGTTCATCGGTTGTCTGGTTGGTCTGCTGTTCGACTTAACGGTCTGGCTAGCGTTGGGTAGTATCGTCATCGCCGGGGCCTTGTCATATTACTATTATGAGCAGGTGTAACCACGCCTGGGCGATGCCGTGTTGACTGGATAAGGGGGTGCCGTTACGGGTGAGTTGCGCAGCCTAGTTCGGTAAAGACATCGTTGGTGTCACTAGTCGCTGTTGCTGGTTTGTGATTGGTATGGTTACTCGATGAGGTATTGCACCGTATCAACTTGAATGATTGTTGACACAAAACACCTTCACTAACGAACGGATTATGTTCGCCGGGGGCGGTTTCCCGGCCAAGGAGAGTGCGTCCAGTATGTGGTTGAGCTCGCTTGATGACAGGGACCGGTAGCGGGCTGAATCATCAACGAGCGTTTTGTGAGGATTTTGCTTGTTTGACGATTTACTATCTGCTGGGTGGCTCCTTGTCGGACGTACGATCAGTCAATCAGTTATATGGATTGAAGGCCTTGCCGACAGTATGAGTGCACACAAAAGCGCTTACACCATTATCAGTTTGCTGACCCTGACCTACAACCAACTTTCCCGTGAAAACGATGAAACCAACCTGGCTTATCTACCTGATCAGCCTGCTCCTTTCGGGGCCTGGTTGCAGCTACGCTCAATCCCCCAAGCTGGGATTGTTTACCGGCCACCAGGATATCGGTAAGGTGCGTCAACCGGGTGCTGCCCGCTATGATGCCCGAACCCATCAGTACCATATGGCCGGCTCAGGCTATAATGTGTGGTTCGATCATGATGAATTTCAGTTTATGTACAAACCCATCAAAGGCGACTTTATTCTCTACGCCCGGGCTGCACTACTGGGCAAAGGCGTGGACCCCCACCGGAAAGTGGGCTGGATGGTGCGCAGTAGTCTGGATACCAACTCGGCCCACATCAATGCGGTCGTGCATGGTGACGGCCTGACTTCGCTTCAATACCGGCCGACGACCGGGGCCAATACCCAGGAGATTCGCGCGACAATCACCCACGCGGACGTCATTCAACTCGAACGCAAAGGGACTACCTATACCATGCGGGTGGCGAAGTTCGGAGAACCCTTTGTGACTCAGCAGGTAACCGATTTGGCCTTGGGCGAGCAGGTCTACGTGGGCTTGTTTATCAGCTCGCACAACAAAGACGTGCTGGAGCAGGGGGTTTTCCGCGACGTCCGCATCAGTGTACCGGCCCCGGAAAGCTTAGTGCCCTACCGCCAGTACCTGGCCAGTAATCTGGAGATCCTGGACGTAACGACGGGCACGCGGCAGCTCATCTACACGAATCCCAACTCGATTCAGGCCCCCAACTGGACGCCCGATGGCAAAACCCTGCTCTATAACAGCCAGGGCCTGATGTACCGCTTTGACTTGGCGAAACGAACCCCTAAAGTTCTCCCCACCGGCGCGGTTACCAACAATAACAACGACCATGTGCTCTCGTTCGATGGCCAGCTGTTGGGGCTCAGCAGTGGGGTCAGTGAGCGGGGTGGTTCAGTGATCTACACCGTACCTGTCCGGGGCGGCACACCCACCCTGATTACCCCTCAAGGCCCTTCCTATCTGCATGGCTGGTCGCCCGACAAACGGCACTTGGTCTTTACCGGTTCGCGCCAGAATGAGTATGACATCTACCGGGTTCCCTCGGCGGGTGGTCCTGAAGTACGGCTTACCCAAGCCAAGGGGTTAGATGATGGGCCGGAATATTCGCCTGACGGCCAGTACATCTATTTCAATTCGGCCCGTACTGGCACCATGCAGCTCTACCGAATGAAAGCCGATGGTAGCGAGCAGCAGGCGTTGACCAACGGGGAGTACCAGGACTGGTTTCCCCATGTATCACCGGATGGTAAGTGGCTGGTGTTTCTGTCGTTTCTGAAGGAGGAAGTAAAAGCTGACGATCATCCTTTCTACAAGCATGTCTATCTGCGCTTGTTACCGGTATCAGGCCAGGGCCAGCCCCGGGTAATCGCTTACGTGTATGGGGGGCAGGGGACCATCAACACGCCTTCCTGGTCGCCGGACAGCCGGCGGGTAGCGTTTATTAGCAACACCGCCGAGGGCAGCCTAAGTCTGGTGGAGCAATAAACAATTCGATATGTGCGGTTCATCAAAACGCTCCTTCGTCTTAAATGGGAGCGTTTCTTGAGATAATAGACAGGGAGATAGCCTTCGATTAACACAGTGAATTACTTATTGACTAACCAGGCTAGCAGATAAATTACTTACTGAAAACTGCGCGGATGCAGACACCGCTTCCAGTAGGCCACAATCAAGCTCAGCTCCGACTGGATATCCGCAAAGCGCTGGCCTTTCATATGGTAACCTTGAATAGTACCCTGGTAGGCCTTCTCAACAAGTTCCTTGTTGGCCCAAGTGGAGAAGTAGACAAACGGAACGGCTTTCATGCGCAGAATAGGATCGGCATCAATCTGGTCACGCAGCTCGAAGCCGTCCATGCCCGGCATAATCACGTCGCACAAAATAACCAGCGGGACCTCATCAGTCGTTTGTAAATAGTCAAATGCCTGCTGACCGGTCTGAAAAAACCGGACCGGATTGTCAATGGAGGCCGCCTTAAGGGCTTTTACGACCAGGTAGTGATCGTCAACGTCATTCTCCACGTGAATGATCGGCATCTGATTTAAAAAATCAGGGTTGGTTAAATCAACCATTAGTTACTAGAAGCCAAGAAGTTATTAACGTACAAAAAATTAGTAATAGCCCATTAGGCGGGCAGATACACGCAGAAGGTGGCGCCATGCCCCGGCTCGCTATCGGCGGTGATCCCCCCGCCATGGTTCTCGACCACCCGCCGGCAGATGGCCAAGCCCACGCCCGTACCCGCATACTCGCCTAGGCTATGCAGCCGCTGAAAGACCTGAAAAATCCGGTCCAAGTATTTCTTGTCAAAGCCAATGCCATTATCGCTCACACTGATCTGATGATAAAACGCGACAATGGTCATAGGCTTAATCTCAGGGGGTAACTCGCTAGCCGGACAGTAGCGATAGCTCAGGTGAAGCTGGGGTAGTTGCCCTGGCTTCACAAACTTGATGGCATTGGTCAGCAGGTTTGTGAATAGCTGGCCTAACTGCGCCTTGTCGCCCCGGGCCGTGGGCAGTGGGGCCACCTCAATTTGAGCGCCTTTTTGCTGAATCGTTCGACGCAGGATCGACAATACATCCGTCATGATTGCGTCCAGGGAAACCGGCTCAAATGTCTGCTGGCGGGTCGAGATCCGGGAGTAGACCAGCAAGTCCCGCACCAGCATCGACATGCGTGCGGCCGCGTTGGCAATGCGCCGTAAATGATCACCCACGGCGGGGTCGGTATGCTTAGCCAGTTGCGAACCCAACAGATCGCTGAAGGCCTGAATTTTGCGCAGGGGCTCCTGCAAATCATGGCTGGCAATGTAGGCGAACTGCTGCAAGTTGTCGTTAGACCGTAGCAGATCATTGTTGAGCAGGGTCAACTCCTGGGTGCGGAGCTGGACCCGGTTATCTAAATCAGCGGCTAGTTCCCGGTAGCGTTGTTCGCTTTGCTGGAGCAGCTGCCGGGCCGTGTAGGCTTCGGTAACGTCCACGGCCATGTTCAAAATGGCGTACACCTGTCCTGCGGCATCCAGTAGAGGTTGGTAGACAAAGTTATACCACCGGGTCTGTAGCTGGCCGTCGATCAGTAGTGTAGCCGCCTGTTCAGCCGTACGGTACGTCTGTCCCGTGGCGTAGACGCCCTTCAGTAGGGGGATGAAGGGCTGATCGGCCAGTTCGGGCAACGCATCGGCTAAGGGTTGGCCGATGACCGCTTTGGTCTTGCCCCACAACTCGATCATGGCGTCGTTGGCCAAGGCAATGCGCAGCGCCGCCGTTTCGTAGACGGCAATGGCAAAGGGGGCATCATCAACCAGGCTGCGGAAGCGGTACTCACTTTTCTCAATTTCCTGGCGTGCCAACACCTGCGAGGTCACCTCCACGGCTAGAATGAGAATGCCGGTGATTTGGCCGTTGGTATCCCGGATAGGCGAATAGCTGAAGTCGAAATAGACCTCTTCCAGCCGGCCCTGCCGAACGAGTTTGGCCTGGACCCCCGTCCCATAGTAGGGGGTGCCGGTATCGTAGACGCCTTCCAGCAGTTGGAGAAAGGACTGTCCTTCCAGCTCAGGCAGGGCTTCGATGAGTAGCTTGCCAACGACTGAGGCGTCTTTGCCCCAGACCTCGAAGAGACGCTCGTTACCCACCTCGATAAGCATGTTCCGGCCTCTGAGTTGACCGATGGCCATGGGGGCCTGTTCGACAATGCTCCGAAACTGGGCTTCACTTAACTGTAAGGCCTGCTCAACCTGTTTTCGGTCCTCAATGTCCAGGCTCATGCCAACCCACTTGGTGATCTGCCCCGTTTGTAAATCGCGATAGGGTTTACCAACGTTGAGAAACCAGCGGTACTGCCCCGAGGCCGAGCGGTTACGCTGTTCGATCGTAAACGGCTTTTCGTCCCGGATGGCCTGCTGAAAAGTAGCTACCAGTCGTGGAGCATCGTCGGGGTGCAGATTGTCGTTGGCCACCTGCCAGGCCGTACCGGGATTGACGCTAACACCGCTGTAGTCAGCCCACCATTTGTTCATAAACTCGATCGTACCCACCGGATCGGTGACCCAGATGGCCTGCGGTAACGCATTGGCCAGCACCCGGAAGCGCTGCTCACTCTCCTGAATGGCCTGCTGGGCTTCCGTTTGCCGGGTGACATTCTGGGCCACGCCAGCGAAGCGGTCGAGCTGACCGTCGGGGTGGAAGTAGCTTTTGCCGATAAAGCGTACCCAGCGTAGCTGACCGTCATCGGCCCCAATGGTGCGGTAGGTGACATCGTACTGTCCGTCTGATTGCGGATTGATGGCCCATTCAACCGCTTGGTCTACCCGCTCTACATCATCGGGGTGGATATATTGAATGGCTTGCTCATAGGGCAGCGGGTTGTCCTGGGCAATGCCAAACAGCGCCCGGCACCGGTCATCCCAGATGACGAGGTTGGTGGTTCGATCCAATTCCCACACACCCAGACCAACGGCCTGGACGGCGAAGTCAATATCCAGCTGTTGCCGGACGATACTGCCCTGGGCTTCGCGTAAGGCCTGGTTAGTCCTGCGCAAGGCCAGCAAGCTCATTACTTGCCGGGCCAGGCGAGTTAAGGCATCCAGTTGATCGGGCGCGAGCTGGCGGACGTGCTGGTCAATCACGCACAGCGAACCCAGCGTATGTCCTTGTGGGTCAGTCAACGGGACGCCTGCATAGAAGACAATATTGGGCTGCCCGGTAACGAGCGGATTATGGGCGAAACGCTCATCTAAGCGGGCATCGGCCACGATCAGGGGGCCGGTAGGATAATTCAAATTGTGGGCGCAAAACGATTGATCCCGGGGTGTCTGTTGCAAGAACAAACCTTGTTCGGCTTTGAACCATTGCCGCTCGCCATCGACTAGACTAATCAGGGCAATTGGGGTCCCGCAAATCTGAGCGGCTAACTGGGTGATATCTTCGTATTCCTGTTCGGGCAGTGAATCGAGGATAGTATAACTCTCTAGTGCGGCAATGCGCTGGGTTTCCTCCGATGAGGAAAGAGGAGCCTTCATTGATAAAACGGGTGGGTAGACGACGAGTACATCTTGTAAAGATATTTAAACCATCCTGTCCATCAAGATGGGCATGTGCTACATTTTGTCTAGGATGTCTATAAAACGCCCAAATTAAGAAGCGCACCAATGCCAAGGCTTCTTCGTCTCACGGGCGAGCGTTTCTTTTAAGATAGCAGCTTACCTACACACGAGCCTCCTATCGTCGTCACAGGCACTGACTAACTTGATACCCGTGGCCTATTGCCCATCAACCATACCTTATAGGACATCCATGACTTTTGACTAAACCAAACCGTAGTTCGGCTAAATCGGTCCTACCAATAGTCCCCACCTTTGCACAAACAAAAACAGAACCATGAAGGCAATTCGAATTTATGAGTTTGGCGGGCCAGACGTGATGAAGCTGGTCGACGTAGAACGGCCGGTTCCTGCCGACGACGAAATTCTGGTGAAAGTATACGCCAGTAGTGTTAATCCGGCCGACTACATCGTGCGGGAAGGCGGTAACCAAGCATTACGGTCCTTCCTCAAATTGCCCCTGGGCCTAGGCTTAGACGTGGCTGGAAAGGTCGAAGAAGTCGGTAGCGCAGTCACTCAGCTAAAAAAAGGCGACAAGGTCTATGGCGTACCTAACTTTCCTGGCGATGGCAGTTATGCCGAATACATTGCGGCCAAGGCTAGTCAGTTTTGGATCATGCCCCAACACATTTCGTTTAATGAGGCCGGGGCGCTGCCTTCCTGTGGCCTCATCGCCTGGAATGGCATTGTGGATATGGGCCAAGTAAAGCCAGGACAGCGGGTATTGATTCATGGAGCGGCAGGGGGCGTAGGGAACCTGGCGGTGCAGTTTGCTAAAGCAAAAGGGGCTTATGTGATCGGAACGGCATCCGCTCACAACGTTGATTTTTTACGCGGGCTGGGGGCCGATGAGGTGATCGATTACCGCACTCAGCCTTTTGAAGACCTATTGCGTGATATTGACCTGGTGTTTAATGCTTCACCCGTTCGGGATGAGCAGCTCCGGTTGAAATCAGTTGAGGTAATGAAGCAGGGCGGTATCTTTGTGTGTACGCATCTAGATGAACCCTTCGCCCATGCGTTTTTACAGGCGCTATCGACCAAAAACGCGACGGCAACCATGGTTGGGGGAGGCAGTGTAACGACCTATACCTCATCCTTGGACGGCGTCACCCAGCTTATTGATGAAGGGAAAGTAAAAGCCGTTGTGAGCCAAGTATATCCCTTGCAAGAGGTGGCCCAAGCACACCGCCAAAGCGAAACCAAACACGTACGAGGTAAACTGGTGCTGGAAATACGAAACGAATCCTGAGCCTATGAAACGCTTTAAAACCATCAGCGAGTTTCTCCAGTTTCGGCAACTGCCCAGACCCGAGCATCCGTTGATCAGCGTATTTAAGGTGGAGTCCGTTGACAGCCTGACGCTGAGTGAACCGGCATCCTGGTGCTACGATTTCTATTGCGTGGGCCTCAAACGGGTCGCCAATGCGCAGGCAATAAAGCTGAAATATGGCCAGCAAATCTATGATCACGATGAGGGCATCCTGTCCTTCGTTGCGCCTAATCAAGTGTTAAGTCTTTCCGTTGATGCGGGCGCGGTGCGATTTAAACAATCGGGATGGATGTTGCTCATCCATCCCGATTTGCTCTGGAATACATCCTTGGCCAAAACGATCAGTCACTACGATTTCTGGGGTTACTCGGTGCACGAAGCCTTGTTTCTCTCCGAAAACGAAGAGGCTGTATTGGTCACTATCCTTCAAACGATTCAGCAGGAGTGTCGCGCCAATCTGGACACATTCAGTAAGCGTATCATCATCTCACACCTGGAAACGCTGCTGAACTACGCCGATCGGTTTTATCATCGACAATTTATGACCCGGGAGAAGGCCAATCATCAACTTCTGGAACGGATGGAAAGCCTGTTGGGGGATTATTTCAGTCACCGTGATTTACTGGCTCAAGGCTTGCCCACGGTGGGTTATTTAGCCGATGCCTTGCATGTGTCTCCTAAATACTTAAGCAGTTTGCTCAAAGTATTGACCGGCCAAACGGCTCAGCAACACATTCATAACAAGCTGATTGAGCGGGCGAAAGAAAAATTATCCACTACTGAGTTAAGCATCAGTGAAATTGCGTACGAGTTAGGCTTTGAACATTTACCCTCGTTCAGCAAGCTGTTCAAAGCGAAGACTGCCCAGTCTCCGCTGGACTTCAGGACTTCCTTTCACTAAGTAGCATTATAGACTCGTGAATTAGCCTGTAAAGAATGCAACCTCCTTCTTTCGGAAGAAACAGCGAATTCGTTTCCGATCTGCTTGTAAAAAAACAACTTCCTCCATCACAGCCGTCTGAAGCGATTTCAGACTTGTGAACACTCGATTTTTCAATGATCGCTTCAATTGGCTCCATACTAGCTCTACGGGATTGAGCATGGGACTATACGCGGGTAAACGCTCCAGATGAATCCGGCTCGGTCGGCGCTGAAGCCAGTCCCAAACGGTTTGCGATCGATGAATAGCGGCCCCATCCCAGATCACCACCATATTCTGACGGCGATACTGCCAGCATAGTTTGCTGAGAAACCAACAAATATCATCACTGTCGAATGGCTTGTCCTGACCAGCTAAATATAAGCGGCCTGTAGGCGATATAGCCGCAATCAGGCTTAGGTGCGCGCGCCCCGCTTGCTCCACTAGTAAGGGCGTTCGCCCTCTAGGAGCCCAACTGTGAGCCACGAAAGGCAACAGGTAGCACGCTGATTCGTCCACGTAAAGAATGGACCGCCCGTCAGCTTTCGCTTTTTTTGAGAGCTGGAAGGCGTTCCTCCCGCCAATTAGCAACAGCCTGCGGATCCTGCTGGCGAGCCTGCCGAGCTGGTTTCTGTCGGCTCCAGCCTACCCCTTTGAGCAGTCGGCCTACCTGAGATGGGTCATAACTAACGCCGAACAGCTTAGTCATTACAGCATTCACCCGCTGACGGGTCCATACTTGGCCTTCAAAGCCATGGGCGAGCGCCCCTTTATTCAACTCGGTTACTAGTTGAGCCAATTGCTGCTGATTAAGTCGGCAGGCTGGCCCAGCAGGCTTTTTCCAAGCTAGGGCTTGGAGACCGTCCTGCCGGTATTTCTTGAGGGTCTGGCTAACCCAGCCTTCGGTTAGACCCAAAGCTTGAGCAATCTTGACCTGGGGCCAATTTTGGTCTTTGAGCGCGGCACAGCGCCGTCGTAACAGCTCGTAATCAGTCGGTGAGTGAGTTGCCATGCCTAAGCAAGGCGGTATCTTTATAAACCCACTCACAGATCAATAACTCGGTGAATAGTCGACAAAAAAGGGGTTGCTTTACGAATCAATCCAATACAGTCTACTCGCTAATGACTCCGAAACAAACTCAGCGGCTGGTTAAAAAAATTGCCGACATCAAACGAACATTAGCCGCCGAAAAGCGAAAGGTTCGGTGGTTACGATGATTCGCGTGGCCTGCGGTATCTACCGACTCGTTACTATCTGCAATTGGGCGATTATGCCGGTGGATTGTAGTATACCCGCTGGTTTGCCAAATCATTTCCGGACGATAGTGCGTACGCTACTGAATTTAGTCAATACTACATCAGTAAGCCCATATACATTGGCGTATTACAACGAAATAAGAAAATCAGAAAATCGCTCCCTACCTAGCGCTTGGCTTGTACCGTGAACGGTGTAGCTTGGTTACTTTCTTGTCCTGACGGCCTTCGACCTATTGTTTATCAAGGTTACTGGGTGTCGAGTTCGGTTCACTGTCTGTCGGATCTGCACTTCGATGGAAGGGCTTCTGTATCTTAAATACTGACACACCGAGTGAACATACGCAGTGCCTACCAACAGCACCAGCGTAAACAAGACCAGTAAGCGTCGGTAGTGCATCCGCATGATGTACATCCCCTCCCGTGTCGACTTGTTGTCTGCATCCATCTGATAGTGTGACCACACAGGAAAGAGTCATTTTCCAGCAGCCTAGCGTTTAGCTCTCCCTTCCTGTACCATTGCGTTGATAACCAAACATAAAACTGCGTTGAATGGATTCATAACGTACGCTGATGTAATCGGGTGGACATGAGTACGGGTTGACGTAGCTCGTGATACCGGCCGATGTACCCATTCGCACAAAACCCAACGGCTCACCGGTTGCTTTATAGAGCAACTCGGTAGTTTTAGAAAACAATCTGGTACACCCATGCTTTTCCTGCTTCGTTTTCTATTGGTTGATCGTCCCGACCGCCGGTCGACGACTCCGCTACATACCAATAGGCGGTTGAATCGGCCACCTGACTTTAGGTATGGCCATTGGGTGCATATCTGGAAAAGCCAGCAGCCCATCGATCAGGGGCCTACCGACGTGGTGGCGGACGCCACAAGACGCAAACGAATGGCCGATCCCCATCGACCCACCCGCGTAGCTTGGTTGTTTCAAGTTTACCTGGTCAGGGAGCCCGACTGGTTGTTAGTTGACATGCCCCCCTATATTCGGCGCCTGTTAGACGACTAATCCGGTAGGCTGCCGACTGTTACCCGCTGACCTTGACCGTTGCTTTGCGGGGGTACTTTTTCTGAAAACGTATTTATTTAGTGAGGGCCATAGCATTGACCAGAATCATACTTCGTCAAGACCGTTGACCCAACACTCTTTTCACGCATCAACCTACTAACGAGCAGCTACTTGTTTTACAGTCCTCGGCTGTGAAAGCTTACCTCATCTATGAATCGTTAACTGCATCTGCTGACGAGAATAGGCCGTTGAGCCCGAGCCTTAGCAATCCATAATATGGTATTTACCACTACTTTACTGGCCGTCTTACTGGCGGTTTTGACGCTTGCTTTTTTCGTTCGCTTACCCCGGCCGTTTGATTTCTTTGTCCGGAAAGGCAGTCCGGGCAGGTTGTTTAGCCTGCAGTTAACCACCCTGTTCAGTTGGCAGTTGATGCATATCCGCTCGGAAGAGTATAACGTGGATGAGAGCACCTGGATCGCTGATACACTCGCGGTGGCGCAGAGTAAGGATTTTTTCGCTACGTTACTGACCCATACCACCTCCCGGCCCGTTACGGTTCTCCCGTTGCTCTTATTGGACAAGCTCCAGCTGCCGGTTGACTTCTACCACGTAAAAGTGGTTGCCCTGGTGTGCATCATTCTCACGTTGCTGTTAACCTACCTCTCGCTGCGCAACCTAACCTCCGCCCGGCTGGCGCTCCTGTGCCTGTTTCCCTTAACGGTCTTTTATCTGGCGGTTCAGTTCGATGACTTTCTAGCCTATAATTCCGAGTTCATCTGTAACGTCTTTGTGGCGGGCGGTATCTGGCTGTTTAGCCTGATAACGCGCAAGCAAGATCGGCCCTGGCAAATTGGATTGGTAGGCTGTCTGCTGGGATTGATTCCCTTCGCTAAATTCCAGGCCATTCCCGGCGCACTCGTTGTGGTTGGCTTCTGTTTGTATCTGTGGATTCGTCAGCGTCGATTCAGCTCGCTAGTATTATTTATTGCAACCGGACTATGGCCGCTGTTGGGAGCCATCGGGTATTGTCTGTACACGGATCAGATAACGGTGCTGGTCCGGAATTATTTGCTGTACTACGTCTACTATTCGTATCAGTATAGTTCCCTGCCGTTCTCAGAACGCTTCTCGCCTAGAAATATCCTTTATTACTACCGAAAGCAATATACCTTTGCGGCGTACTGGTTTGGCCTGATTAGTTTGGCGGCCTTTAGTTGGTGGCAGATTCGTCGACGGCCCGTTGAGTGGTCGCCAGCGTTGCTACTGGCGCTACTACTTTGGGCTGTTAGTATCTACGAAACCGTTCAGGCAGGTACCGGCTACGAACACTATCTTCAGTTGGCCCTGGTGCCACATACCGTACTGGCCGCTGTAGTAATTTACCCGTTTGTTAGCCAGCCGGCACCCAGAACTACGGTCGTCTACTGCGGGTATGTGCTGGTGGCCATCGGTATCACCTTCTTTAGCCGGGCCAAAGCCTTTCACCGGGGCTACGAGCCGCCATTGCCTGACGATGCCGCCATTGTGGCCTTTATTAACCAACAGTGTGGGCCGACTGATCGCATCGCTGTCTGGGGCTGGGCTGATCGGTATTATGTGCTCAGTGGGGTAGCCCCCGCCACCCGGTACGCCAACAGTGTATTCCAGATGAAAGCCAACACGCAGCAGGACTACTACCTGGACCAGTACGTACGGGATTTACGCCGGGAAAGGCCCGTGCTATTTCTGGATGCGGTGGCCGATAAGCAGTTCACCTATCGTGATCGGTCCGTGTATGGTCACGAGCACTTCCCGCAACTTAGTCAGTTTATTGGTCGCCAGTATCGGCTCATTGGTGAACAGGCAGGTGTGCGCATGTACCGGTTGACGGACCACTAAGGCGACTATAAAAACGACCCGTACGGAGGCTACGCTGCCTATGTCCTTCGCTCCTCTTTCGCTGTTGCTTGCTCTACTTGACGTAAACTTATGGGCTTGTACTGACCTTTGGCTTTTGGGCAGTGATACAATCCTGGTTAGGCTCCTGCATAGGCCTTTTACGATAAGCTCCAAGCCCAACCGACGACTTACTCAACCCGATTCTCCGCATGCAAACTGAAAAATTAACGCGGCTTTTAAGCCTCACCTTGTTTATCGTCATAACCACTAGTTTGATCAGCTCCTTGTTTTACAAAGAACAATGGTTGTGGCTCGACGAAGTTCTGAGCTATCTGCTGGTGTCTGATCCATCCATTACCCACATGAACGCGGCGGTCATCAGTGGGATGGATGCCAATCCACCGCTGTTTCCTAATTTGTATTGGTTACTTGGGCAGGGGATCAGCCTAAATCCCCTGTTTCTGCGCGCGGTTTCGGTGGTACTGTTTGCGCTGACAGTCACGCTGTTTTATCGGTACACCACTCGGTTAATCGGTAACGCGGTCACCAACTTTTTTCTCATCACATTCATTGTCGCCTTAACTTACTTGAACCTGACTCTGGCGACGCAGGTACGAACCTACGCCCTGTTTTTGCTGATTGGGTGGGGCTATTTTGTCACCATGCAGCGGCTAAGCGTTTCGCCGGGTAAGGCCACCTGGCTTATTGGCCATTATGTAGTGGGTGTTTTGCTGATATTTACCCATAACTTCGGTTTATTTTATGTCGCGGCTTCCGGAGTATTCTTCGCCGGGCTGTGGGGCTGGTCCACCCAACGGGCTTATCGGCTGGTGCTGGCTACCCACGGGCTTATTGGTCTAAGCTGGCTCGTGAGCTGGTACCCCGCCTTTACCATTCAGACCCAGGCCGGAAAACCGCACTCCTGGATTCCGCTGCCTACGGTTGCTTCCTTTTTCAGGATCGTCGGTGAGCTGGCCCCCACGCTCTCCTCCAACCTGGAGTACAGGCCCGGCTTGCTGGTCCTACCCGTGCTACGGTTTACACTGATTGGTGGGTTATTCCTGTACATCGTGCGGCCCCGGCTTACCCAATCGTTTCGAGTGATTCAGCAGGACCCGGCGTTTATGTTCTATCTACTGAGTGGCTGGATCTATTTGTCCGTTATTAGTCTGGCTCTGGTCGTCTCTTTGGTTCACACCTCAGTTTTTCTAAGCCGCTATCTGTGGCCGAGCCACTTATTGGTCATCTATCAACTCGTGTATGCCTGGTACTATGTAGGGACCCGTTGGTCCGTTCGCTCCTTTGCTTCGGGGCGGCTACTTCCACTGGTGGCCGTTTACGCATTGCTGCTGTGGGGATTTCTTTTCTACCAGAACAAGAAAGGGGGGGTCATTTTCACGGGTGGTATCTTGACCTATCTCCCGCAGCTGAACCCGCGCTACCCGGTCTTTTTTGAGTCGGCCCACTATTTCCTGCCGATTTGGTTTCAAGACAAAACGGTGAACGCGCGCTACCTGCTGAATTGGGAAACGGCCAGCAATCCCGCTAATGTGCTCAACGCCACCGTCGAATACAAAATTCTCGAGGCCGTTCGGGCGCATTACCATATCCCGGCTATTCTGACCGACCAGCGTTTGTTTCCGAGTGGCCCGTCTCACTTCTACGTCATCGACGAGGGTAACCGCTATCAGATTGAAGAGTTTATTCAAAAAGGCCGAGTCAAAATAATCCGGCAGCTGCCCATTGCGTTACCCGGCCACCGCATTCTGGAGTGTATACTGCAGGCGCCATCCAAGTAAAACAAACGTGTGTGCCCTACTTCCCATCGCTGATCCAGTTTACCAAAAGAAAGTCATTCACTTCGAGCCGGAAAACGCTCTCATTCAGCCAATGAACCGCTAACCTTTATTCTTCACTGATTCTATTGCTACCCTGTAAACCATGGGCTTATTCCAATAACAGTGGTGTTTGGCCACGGGGAGTCCAACTGTGAGCCACAAAAGGTAACAAGTAGCAAACGGTCCGCCGCGCCACATACAGCATTGCACGCCTCTCAATCTGCGCTTTTTTTGAGCGCGGGCCACCGCTCGGCTTGCCAGTTAGCGATGGCCTGCGGGTCCTGTCGCTCGGCGACCGTCCGCGGCTGCGGTCCGATGGCGGGCTTGTCGAGTCGGTTTCCATCGGCCGCCCGGCGGCCCGGTTCATCGCTATGCGACCCGGTCCAGACTTGGCCCGAAAAGCCGTGCTGCTCAGTCCCTGCTGCTCAGTCCCCTTGGCCAGTTCCCCGTCAATTGATGAAGTTGATCCGCGGTCAGCCGTGGGGGACGCCGGTGCGTCTGCCGGGTATTAGGACCGAATCGCCTCTTGATACGTTTTGACTGTTTGACTGACCCAGCCAGCCGTCAAGCTATTACGCTAGAGCAAGAACGCATTTGCCGCTGGGCAACAAAAGCCCTGAGCAGGTTGATCGAACTACCGGTACTACAAAACACTTTACAGGTTTATGCACTTCCCTACCGTACAAATCAAATCGCTAAAATCTAATTATTTAATTATTAGTTAATATGTTTACATCAATACACCTAGGTGATCAAGGCCAAATAGTCCCTTCTGCTATTCCCTGTGAGCAGGCCGAAGTTGACTGCCTAGCCAATCAAAATAATGAATTGTGACTAACAAAAACGTAGGGTACTGTTTGTTCTATTATTCCTGATTGGTGTATACTACAGCTGGTTTTGCCTATTGGTGAGAGTCATAAATGTAAAAGTAGACTTGGTATTTTGATTACTGAGTCTATTAGACAAACGTATTCAGTTGATATATGGTAGACGATTTACAGCAATCCGGAAAGCCCGAAGACAAATTTGACTTTTCAGGTCAACAGCATCATAACGCACCCGAGAAACTGGGCCCCTTTGTTCACAATAGGCGGCACTTCATGAAGGTCGTCTCCCTGGCGGGGGGCAGCATCCTGGCTGCCCCCCTGATCGAAGGACACCAGCTACTGGCTGAACCCCTAAGTGAACCCGTAGTAGACTCACTTTTACCCGCCAGTCTGGAGAATGTGGTCAATGTGGCATTTAGTGTCAACGGATCAACTAAACCATTGGTCGTTGATTCCCGCATGACGTTACTGGACGCCCTGCGGGAACGGCTGGATCTGACGGGATCGAAAAAGGGCTGCGACCACGGCCAGTGTGGGGCCTGTACCGTGCTGGTCGGCGGGCGACGGGTGCTGTCCTGTCTGACGCTTGTTGCCACCTGCGAAGGCAAATCGGTCACTACCATTGAAGGGCTGGGTAACATTAACGAGCTGCACCCCCTGCAGGCTTCCTTTCTCAAGCATGACGGCTACCAGTGCGGCTACTGCACCCCCGGCCAGATCTGCTCGGCCGTTGCCCTGCTGGAGGAAGCCCGGCGGGGCGATGTCAGCTACGTAACCGCCGAGCTTCGCACGCCAGCCAGCCCGTTGCAGCTCTCCAACGAGGAAATACAGGAGCGCATGTCGGGTAACATCTGCCGCTGCGGGGCCTACCCCAACATTGTCGATGCCATTCGGGAAGTACACACCGGTCAGGCCGTAGCGCAGGTCTGGCAATTCCCCGACGGGCGATAAATCGCTGATCGAGTCCCGTAGTTCTTTACCCCAACATCGCGAATCCTATGCGCCCATTTATTTACTCAAAGTCCGACACTGCGTTGGCTGCTACGCAGCTGGCACTGGCTAATCCAACGGCTAAATACCTGGCGGGGGGCACCAACCTGGTCGATTTGATGAAGGAAGATGTCGAACGACCCACTCAGCTCATTGACATTACCCAGCTGCCCCTAACCCAGGTCAGTGCGATCACCACCGGCCCTAATCAGGGGGGCGTCTCCATCGGTGGGCTAGGATTTAATGCCGATACGGCTAATCATCCCCTGATCCGGCAACGATATCCCCTGTTGACCCAGGCTATTCTGGCCGGGGCGTCGGCCCAGATTCGGAACATGGCCACTAACGGGGGCAATCTCAACCAGCGGACCCGCTGTTCCTACTTTTATGAGGTGGCTACGCCCTGTAACAAGCGCGAGCCAGGCACGGGCTGCTCGGCCCTGGCGGGCGTTAACCGGCTGCACGCCTTATTTGGCTGGTCGGAGCAGTGCGTGGCGGTGTATCCCTCGGATATGGCCATTGCCCTGGCCGCTCTGGATGCCACCGTGATTGTTCAGAACCCAGGGGGTACTACGCGAGCTATTCCGTTCACGGATTACCATCGCTTACCCGGCGATACCCCGCAGATCGACAACAACCTGGCACTGGGCGAACTGGTGATGGCCATCGAACTGCCCGCCAATTCCTTCGCCGATAAATTCTGTTACATCAAAGTGCGGGACCGGTCGAGTTATGCTTTCGCGCTGGTTTCCGTGGCGGCGGCCTTGGACCTAAGCCCGGATGGGACCACGATCCGGCAGGTGCGGGTAGCGATGGGGGGCGTGTCGCACAAACCCTGGCGGGCCCTGGAAGCCGAACGATTTCTGGTGGGTAAACCGGCCAATGACGCCACGTTTGCGCAGGCCGCCGACGCCGAAATGCGCGGAGCCAGGCCGCTGGCCCACAATCAGTATAAGGTTGAACTGGGCCGGCGTATGATCGTTCGGGCCTTATCACAGGCCCTTACCGGCGCCTAACGCGATCTTCTACTCCAAAACGGCTTTTTTGACATGGCACTCATTGGCAAACCCATCGACCGCATCGATGGACGACTGAAAATAACCGGCGCGGCCAAATACAGCGCCGAATTTAAGCCGGACAATATGGTCTACGGCTACCCGCTTCGTTCCACCGTCGCTAACGGAACGGTCAACGACTTCAACATCGAAGCCGCCGAGCGGTGCCCGGGGTTCATTACCTTTCTCTCCTACAAAAACGCGCCTAAACTAAGACCCATTGATCCGGCCGTAAAAACGGGGGGTACCCAGGCGGATTTCATTCCCCCCCTACAGGAAAACCGGGTGAACTACTTCGGCCAGTACATCGGCATCGTGGTCGCGGAAACCTACGAGCAGGCCCGGGCCGCGGTTAACCTGATTACGGTTTCTTATACGCAGGCAGCGCCCGCTATTAACTTGAAGCGGGAACTGCCCAAGGGAACCTTCCCGCAGGACACCTCAACGGGTACGCCCGCCCAGCTTAATTCGGGCAAGGCGGCACCCGTACTCGCTGCCGCACCGGTCAAGTTCGAACAAGTCTACCAGACCAGCAACGAAAACCACCATCCCATGGAAACCCATGCGACGCTGGCTCTATGGGAGGGTACCGACAGACTAACGCTCTATGACTCGACACAGGCGGTCACGAGTCTCCAACGCAGCACGGCTTATTTGTTTTATTTGAAGCCCGAACAGGTCCAGGTGATGGCCTACTACATTGGGGGAGGCTTTGGCAGCAAAGGCCCCCAGTGGGGCCACATTACCTTGGCCGCCATGGCCGCCAAAGTGGTCAACCGCCCCGTGAAGCTGGTGCTGACCCGGCAGATGATGCAGACCAATACGGGCCGTCGGCCGCAGAGCATCCAGACGATCAGCCTGGGGGCGGATCAGGCGGGCAATCTCACGGCCATTCGGCACCATAGTGACTCGTACAAGAATCTGACGACCTACTTTGAGAATACCGGTTCGCAGACGGAAGTGCTTTACAAAGCGCCGGTGCACGAAATTACTCACCGGGTGACCAGTCTGAACGTGGGCCCACCGAGCTACATGCGGGCCCCCGGCGAGGAACCAGGTACCTTTCCGCTCGAGTCGGCCGTCGATGAGCTGGCGTATCAGCTGGGGAAAGACCCCCTGGCGTTTCGGGTGCTGAACCACACGGCTACCGAGCCGATCTCGAAACTTCCCTTTTCGGGGGACAACCTCCTGGAATGTTATGCTATCGGTGCGGAGCGATTCGGCTGGTCCCGGCGTAGTCTGCAACCTCGTCAGCAGCGTAATGGTCGCTATTGGGTCGGGTATGGCATGGCTACGGCAACCTATCCGGCACTCCGTAATTCAACGGCGATTAAGATTCAGCTGTTGGCCGACGGATCGGCGAAGGTAATGAGTGCGGTGCAGGATATTGGGACGGGCACCTACACCATTATGGCGCAAACGGCGGGGGATGCCCTGGGCCTGCCCATTGAGAAAATAACGATTCTCATCGGCGATTCGAGTTTGCCGCCGGGTGCCGCTTCGGCGGGCTCGCGGCTTACGGCCACTATTACGCCGGCCGTTTTCGAAACAGGCGTTCAACTTCGAACCCAGTTACTGGACACCGCTCTGGCCGATAAACGGTCGCCATTGTCGGGTCGGAAGCCCGACGAGGTTGCGTTTGGCGACGGTCGGTTCTTTCTGCGGGATACCCCCTCGGTAGGCGATACGTACGTCGATATTCTGCGTCGCAGTAACCAGCCCATGCTGGAGGTGTGTGCGCTATCCATGCCCGCTTCGGGGCCGGGTCAGGGACCCGCCGGGTCGGCCTGTCCCCAGATTCCCTACGGTCTGGAAGAAAACAGTAATGATAAGAAGTACTCGTTTCATTCCTTTGGCGCCCAGTTTGCCGAAGTCTGGGTTGACGAAGATCTGGGCACGGTGCGGGTCAAACGCTTTGTCAGTGTGATGGATATTGGACAGTTGATGAATGAGAAGACTATTCGCTCGCAAATTATCGGGGGCATCATCTACGGGATCGGTTCAGCCTTAATGGAAAAAACTGAGTACGACGAACGCTATGCCAATCCAGTGGAACGAACACTGGCCGATTACCACGTCCCGGTTCACCTGGATATCCCCGCTATTGATGTTCAGTTCATCGGCAAACCCGATTACCACCTCTCTCCCCTTGGTGCGCGGGGCGGGGGTGAGATCGGTACCGTTGGGGTTACGGCGGCCATTGCTAATGCCGTGTTCAACGCGACTGGTCAACGCATCCGTGAACTACCCCTGACACCCGATAAACTGGTCGGCTTTCCGTCCTGAATAAGCTTTTGTACCGAGTTGATCCCTGATCCCGTTTACCAGCGCGTTATGGCAACGTTTACTTTACCTAATCGTGGCAGGCGAGCAACGGCCACGCTATGCCGGATTAAATTAGTTCAGCGACTTACGCTGCTCGTCGGGCTGCTATGGCTGGTGGTACCCCCCGCTTGGGCACAGTCGGTCTTCATCAACGAACTGACCTACGACAGCCAGCAGCTGCTCAGCGGTCGCTATCAGGAACTGGTGCCGAACCTGATCGAGATTGCCGGACCGGTGGGTACTAACGTAACGAGCTGGAGTCTGGTATTTTACGGGAGCGATGTACCCAAAGACAAGCTGGCGACCCGGCGCGGCCGGGTCTACGGGTTCACACCAATTTCAGGCCTGATACGTAATCAGCAAAACGGCTACGGGACGCTGGCCTACTCCCTCGAACCGGCTACGCTCCAGACGGCGCCCGGCAGTGGCATCGCGCTGGTCAACGCAGCGGGAAAAGTGGTGCAACTGGTGAGTTATGGCGGCCCGATGACCGCCGTCAATGGGCCGGCGGCCGGTATGGTGGCCCAGGTCATCCCCCGCGTCCATAGTGCCACGAGTGGCATCCAGTCCCTACAGCTTCAGGGTCGGGGCTCCCGGTACACCGATTTTACCTGGTCGGAGCTAAGTACCTACTCGCCCGGCCGGATTAATTCACTCCTGGAAACAAACCCGCAGGTGTTTCAGGCGCCTACGTCCGTGGCGCTTTCAGTCAGTACGCATACCGTTCGGGAAGGCAGCCCGGATAGTCTGGTGGTGGCGACCGTTACGACATCAGCCCCCGTAGTGGGCGATCAGTTAGTTCGTTTGCGGGTGTCGGGGCTGGGGATCACGGCCGATGACTACCGTCTTCGGGACCAGATCATTACCATTCTGAGTGGCGCTACGTCCAGCTCAACAGTCATCACCATTCGGAATGATGCTGTCGTGGAGAGCACCGATTCGCTACGGCTGACGATTGATCTGCTCCGTTCGTCGCTGGTGTTGGGGGCTGATTCGACGCAGACCATCGCCATCCTTGATAATGACGTACCGCCGGGCCGCTTTACCCTGACGGAGCCGCTCTATAACTGTGCTACGGGAGCTATTACGTTTCGTATCAGCGGAGGTGACGGCACGCCCATCACGTACGCAGCCCCGGGTGTTCAGCGCCCGTTGCTGAGCAGTAACACGGGTGTTCTGGAAGATGGCTTACGAGCGGATCCGAAGGTACTACTGATTACAGCTACTCAGTCCGGTTCGACCGTGAGTTACTCATTTGACTTCGCGGCTTCCTGCGCCGAAAACAGCCCACCTACCTCGGCCACTACAGCGAATACGGGTTGCGGCAGTCCGGCCAGTACGCTGGGCCAGCCCTTGGCGCTGCTGCCACCCAGCTACGACTGCGAAACCGGCGTGATCCGCTTTAACACGAGTGGGGGTAGTGGCTCCCCGATCATTTTCTCGGCGGCCGGGATTACCTCCCCAACGACGAACTGTGTCGAAACGCTCGACCCGGGCAACACCGACACCAATACATATACCATCACGGCTACGCAGGATGGACTCACGCGGACGATTAGCTGGACGCGCCCCTGTGGTAGTCTGCGCCGGGCCGCTCCGGAACAGCCTAGCCCTGCACTGCGTATTATCGTACTGGGTAACCCCGTCTCCGGGGACGCGATTCTGATTGAGGTGCAGGGGGCGGAGGGAGCCTACCTGCGGACAAGTCTGATAGATAATCAGGGCCGACTGGTAATCGAAGAAATCAGGGAGCAGCCAGGCACCCTGGAACGTTATGTATTCCCGGTTCGTCAGCCGGCGGGCTTATTCGTAGTACGGGTAGCCACCGCTGGTCAACGGGCAATGGTTAAGGTACTTAAGCAATAGGCAGTTGGTGATTTATGAGTATGCGTACGAAACGACAGTCAAAATTCAGTAGTTTACGGGCCTTATCATTAGTATGACTGAGTCGGGCGATCCTAATGAGAACGGCCTGGCCGAGCGGGCGTATGCTACTGAAACAGGTCTACAAAGGGGGTAATAAGATACCTTCCGAATCATTGTGCGCTGGGGCTTTTAGAACACGTGTCATGTCGATGCTTAGGTGGCCCCCAGCCGAAGCGGGCAGCTTAGCTCAGCAGGATCGGGCCTGAATGCTCAATCAAGCAACTAATCAGCACTGACTAGGCATTCTGATTGGTTGCTTGATCGGCTTGCGTTACGGAAAAAGTAGATCGGCTCTTGGGGTAACTGGCAAGCCCTTACCAGTAGTAGCCCTGCTCCTATCGAGTGAGCTGTCGCTACCAAGGCGGCTTCCTGCTGACGTATCATCTAGCCCTTCCAAAAACGGCCTGCTTTTAAGTATACTATCTAGGCAATATCTTTACTTGTCTATTTCCTAGTTCTCTCATGGCTAACCACCTGGTGTATATCGTCGATGACGACGAGGATGACCGGCTCTTGCTAGAAGGCATTTTTACCGACTTCTTCGAGGCGTGTCGGCTGCGCTTTTTTGAGAACGGTGCCCAACTGCTGACCACGCTGACCCACCAGCTAGATGAGCGGCCACCAGCGGTCATCGTACTCGATCTGGAGATGCCCGTGCTCAATGGCTTTGAGACGCTGCACTACTTAAAAAACAACCCGGACTTCAGGCGTATTCCCACGGTGGTCTTAGCCAGCTCGAACCGATCCCGGGATAAGGTGCGCTGTGCTCAGTTGGGCAGTAACGAATACGTGGTCAAGGAGACGGAGTACTATCAGTGGATTGGGTTAGTAAGTCGACTGCATACGAGATGGGTCGAGGCGGCTTGTCCGTAGGTGGCCGCCCACCCCGTAGCCTACATCCAGCCGGTAGTTAGCTCGAACGGAGCGGCGACGGGTTAAACCAAAACTCAGTGTAGGCCGAGGGGCCCTGGTGACGATCCTATCCAATACGTATTCGTGGGCCCCTCGGCGTCAAGTCAGTTAACTACTCCATTTTGTGAGCCCCACTCCCCCCTCTCCTCCACCCCAGGCGCCGACGCCGCCACCCGCCACGACGCCCCCGGTAGAAGCGCTGGCGGCCCTGGCCTTTGCCCAATCGACTACGGCCGCTTTGGTGCTCTTTGCCGGGCTGGATGCCCAGGGTCAGCTCGCCACCCTGGTACCGGTAGTAGCCAATCGAGCCGCCGAAACCTTACTGAGTCAGTCCCGGGGAGCCTGGCTGGCTCAGCCCTTTGAGCAGGCCGGGCTGAGTTGGCTCAGCCCACTGCTGTATCAGCAGGCCAAGCAACTGCTGACAACGGAGCAGTCCAGCCCAGTCCAGCCTGGAGCGATCCAGCCACCAGCCGCGCCCGTTGGCTGGATCGAGGTAGTCAGTCAGCCCTTGGGCGATGGCCAGCACCTGCTGGTGAGTCTAACTGCCCTCACCACCGGGCAGCCCTCAGCGCTGGCTCAGCCACAGGGTACCCGCTACTTTGAGGCCCTGGCGGCTAACATGCCCCATATGGGTGTACTGGTCGTTAATCCACGGGGGACAATCGAGCAGGCCTTTGGGTTGCTACCGGGCCTACTCAGCCAGCGCCAACCCGAGGCCCTGGTTGGTCAAACCCTGCTCGAGCTGGTGTTGCCCGACTACCGCTCGGATTGGGAACGCTATCTGACCACAACGCTCCGGGGGGAGTCCCACTTTTTTTCTGACCACTGGAACGCCTGGCGTTGCGAATGCTACGTAGGCCCGGTGCCAAGCGTTGATGGAGAGGTAGATGGTGCCCTGGTGGTGTTTCGTAATGTCACCGAGCAGTACCGCCAGCAGCAGGCCCTGCAAGCCCTAAACCAGGCCCTGGTCGAGTCGAATCAACGCCTGGAGCGATTTGCCGCGGTGGCTTCCCACGATTTGCAGGAGCCGCTGCGTAAG
>Ga0160428_1000896_pt1 | contig 27089 bp, 33 predicted proteins | sample SolpanmetagenomM_FD_108198 | JGI IMG/M metagenome (GOLD analysis project Ga0160428, IMG submission 108198) | Solar panel surface microbial communities from Lawrence Berkeley National Laboratory, California, USA - M | ecosystem: Engineered > Built environment > Solar panel > Unclassified ... | reverse complement strand
TCTTCCGGCACAGTTCGTACATCTGGTATCTTGAATCTGATTAGCACCGTCTACCGTCAACAAGGCATCACTGGATTCTGGCATGGTCAAATGGGCACTCTAATACGTGAAACTGGAGGCTCCGCGGCGTGGTTCGGCAGTTTCGAGGGCGTCAGCTTAGCGTTTCGCAATGCCCGATCTGCAGATGTGCCAAGAGAGACTTCATTGCCAATATGGCAGCAACTCCTTGCTGGCGCTACGGCTGGCATGTCATACAACTTCGTCTTCTATCCAGCAGACACGATCAAATCTAGGATGCAGACGGAGGACGTCAGCAAGTCGCTGGGTGCGGTGAGGAATACGTTTTGGAGCGTTGGCAAGGCGTTATGGCTTGATCAAGGGCTCAAAGGCTTGTACAGAGGATGCGGCATTACTGTGTTGAGGGCGGCGCCATCGTCGGCATTCATCTTCACACTATATAATGCTTTGAAGGACACATTTGCATGAAATCATGATATGGGGAAAGTAACGTGCATAAGGGAATTGGCGTTATTGATGCATTTGAAGATTATACAATAGAGTCAGGTAGACAGCATAGCAGTAGAGGTGAATACTTGAGAAGCGGTTTTACAGTAGCATCATCCGAAAACAAGATTCAGCATTTGATGCTTGCTCTACATGCATTCTGCTCTCTGTATACCCGTTTTGGACACCCCTGCTTTGAAGACGTGACGAATGCATCACATCTCTCCCATTACCATTTCATCTTCTAGCAACAACTCCGTCTCGCCTCACATTAAAAGCTTCCTCCCGCCATGGGGAATCTCACCGGATGTAGAAGCGCTTTGTTGCGTCTGGGCATCCTCGTCTCCTTCCTCCTCGCCTTCGCTATCGCTTCGGATCCATCTCCAATAGTGCAACGGAAAGAGTTCAAGAACCAGCCATATGAGCTGTCGTACTTTGGAGACTCGAAGACTATCCTCCTATGTGATGAGGTCGCTGGCCAAGTCCATGTCTCAAATGATGAAGGATCAGAATGGAATCTCGCCAACGGCATTGACGAACCTGTGGTACGCAAGATCTATATACATCCAAACAACAACCAAGTGGCTGTCGCGCTGAGCGCACGCACTCGACACTGGATCACGAAAGACCAGGGTCAAACATGGACGGGGTTCGAGTCTGAGTTGCCACCAGCGTTGACGCTGCAGCCGCTCTCATTTCACGCTACGGATGCAGATCGCATCATCCTGAATATGCGCGACTGGCGTAGTGGGCCCAGTGTATCGGTTGCCGCATACACCACGGATGGCTTCAAGACGTCGCAAGAGCTTCGTGATGGTGCAATCAGGTGCATGTGGGCTCGAGAGAATGAGCTGTTCTCTACTGGGGATGCAAGTACAGATAGAGATCGGACGATATGTTTGGTAATGGGAAGATACTCGACTAAGCAATCTGCCTGGAGATTAGTTAGATCAGACGACTTCTTCGACCAGGTAGAGGATGACTGTGTAGTCAGCGAAGGTGGACAGCCTATTACGGGGATAGCAAGCTCAGTGGCAGTCAAGGGCTACATCCTGGCCGCGCAAAATAGCGATGGTACGGACGAGATGGCTTTATGGGTCACTCAAGATAGCACTGTTTGGTATCGTGCTCAGTTTGGACAACATCAGGTCAAAGAGAATGGATACACAATCATGGAGTCTACCAACCACAGCTTGCAAGTTGATGTGGCATCTGTTAGCCACTCTTCGTCTGCAATGGGCAACCTCTTTACCAGTAACTCTGCTGGACAGTATTTCACGAGGAGCGACAACTTCACGAACAGGAATCCAATGGGTTTTGTCGATTATGAGCATATTGCAAATGTCCAGGGAATTGCTTTGACAAATGTGGTAGCCAATTGGAAGGAAGTCCTGGAGATTGGCAGGGAAAAGAGAATCAATACCAAGATTACATTCGATGATGGAAGAGAATACCACGAGATCACTTCCGGTGGCCAAAGTTTGCACTTACATTCGGTCTCGGACCAGCGAAATGCAGGAAGAGTGTTTTCCAGTGTTGGTGCACCTGGTTTGGTAATGGGACTGGGCAATACTGGAGACTATCTTCGCGATTACTCAGAGAGTGATCTCTTCGTCTCTGACAATGCTGGCTATACATGGAGTAAAGCCTTGGATGGTCCTCACAAGTACGAATTTGGCGATCAAGGATCGGTTTTGCTGGCTATTTATGACAAGGTCGAAATTGCAAAAATGATCTACTCTCTCGACCATGGCAAGCATTGGCAACAGTTTTTCCTGAAGGACTACGACTTTCCTGAGCCTGTTAGAGCACAGATGCTAACAACCATTCCTGACTCCACAAGTCTCAAATTTTTACTTCTAGCAACCACAGGGACTGGTACTAGCCTACGTCATTGGGTGTACACGATCGACTTTGCTGGATTAAAACAGAGAAAGTGTGATAAAGATGACTTTGAGGTCTGGTATGCTCGTGTTGACAAGGAAGACAAACCAACTTGCGTTATGGGTCATAAGCAGTCTTTCAGAAGACGCAAGGCGACTGCAGATTGTGTTGTCGATGAAGAGTTTAAGGATCCTGTGCCAATCTTCGATAACTCTGGGTGTCTCTGCACCGAGAACGACTTTGAATGCGATTTCGGCTTTACTCGTAGTGCTGACAGGAGCGAATGTCTCCCTATTTATCCAGTGGACTCTCCAGAAGGGCAGTGCAAGACATCAGAGGGTACGTTCAAAGGCCCGTCTGGCTTTAGAAAGATTCCTGGCAATGAATGTATATTGGAAGGTGGAGTTGATAAGAGCAAAGATATCGAGCGTCCTTGCAAGGACTCTTTCAAGGCTCCATCTAGCGGCGCTGTTGCTCGTGAATTGACGTACTTCCCCACTGATCAAATCAAGGAATACTACTATCTTGAACGAAGTGGCTCTTCATCTGGTGCCGACGAAACAGTAGTGTTGCTAACAAATGATCGTGTCGTTTATGTATCTCACGATCAGGGAAAGACATGGGCGACACCGAGAGAGCTTGAGGATGTCGAAGTTCTGGCCATATATCCGAACAGGTTTCTTAACGATGCCATCTACTTTTTGACAGCTGGTACCCAAGTCTTTTACTCGAAAGACAGAGCTCAGCATATACACAGCTTTAAAGCTCCTGGTAGACCAAATACGGCGCATGTGCAGATTCTCCGGTTTCACCCCAAGAATGCTGATTGGCTTATCTGGACTACCTGCGCGGAAGGCGGATTGACTTGCCAGCCATTCGCTTATGTTACAACACATAATGGCGATAGCTGGAGTCCTCTGCTCCGTTCAGTAGAAAACTGCGAATTCGTTTGGAGAGAGGAACGCAAGGTCAGCGAACAGCTTGTTTTCTGTACACAATACGCCAATGAAGATGCTACAGGAGCCAAGCAGCTAGTCGCAAGTGACGATTGGTTCGACCACAAAGTCGTCCATTTCAAGGACATGCTCAATTTCGCCACAATGTCTGAGTTCATCGTTGTCGCGGCTAAGGATGCAGAGGACAGCCAGTTCCTTAGAGTTGACGCTAGCATTGACGGTAACACGTTTGCCGACGCAAGATTCCCATCCAACTTTCACGTCCCTCATCAAACGGCATATACTGTCCTTGATAGCTCCACTCATTCCATCTTTCTACATGTCACAGTCAACAGTGTCATGGAGCAAGAGTACGGCTCAATCATCAAAAGTAACAGCAACGGCACCTCGTACATCATGTCTCTCAATGGTGTTAATCGCAATGGACTTGGCTATGTCGACTTTGAGAAGATGCTTGGGTTAGAAGGTGTTGCAGTTGTAAATGTTGTCTCAAACATTGACGCAGTTCAGGATGGCAATTCCAAGATACTCAAGACTATGATTACCCATAATGACGGTGCAGAGTGGTCGCTGATTGGACCTCCTACTACTGACGCTGCAGGAAAAGCAAATCCTTGTGGTGGTAAAACAATTGATGAATGTTCTCTCCATCTCCATGGCTATACTGAACGCAAGGATCCTCGGGATACGTACTCTTCTCCCTCTGCTGTTGGCCTGATGATGGGCGTTGGTAACATTGGCGCCTCGCTTGGTCGAAAGCGTGAAGGCGATACGTACGTCTCCTCAGATGGTGGTATCTCATGGCGTCCCGCAAAACAGGGCGTCTACATGTGGGAATTTGGTGACCATGGCAGTCTCCTTGTGATGGTCGAGGAGTACAGCCCTACACGCTACGTGTACTACTCCCGCGACGAAGGCAGAACATGGACAGAATATCAATTCGCTGATGCAGATCATGCCATCGACGACATCACAACCGTTCCTTCGGACACCTCACGCAACTTCATCCTTTGGGGCCGTGAGCTCACTGGCCAAGGCCGTGCTGTAACCATCTCGCTAGACTTCTCAGGTCTCACAGACCGTCAATGCAACCTCGACACTCCCGGCACATCCTCTTCGGACTTCGATCTTTGGGAACCTTCGCACCCTGCGAATGAAGCAAAGGGCTTGGGAAACTGTCTGTTCGGTCACGTCGCGCAATATTCACGCAAGAAGACGGACGCGGACTGCTACGTTGGTCCTCAAGAGTTCAGCAAGCTGTACAGCATCTCTCGCAATTGCACATGTACTCGCTCCGACTACGAATGTGACTACAACTTCGAGCGCACTGCGGCGGGCGACTGTCAGCTCGTGCCTGGCTTGAAACCAAAGGATCCGGAAGAGATTTGTAGAGCGAACCCGGAAATCGATACATGGTTTGAAGTCAGCGGATATCGTAAATTGCCACTGTCGACGTGTGAGGGCGGCACCGAGCTGGATAAAGCTGTCGAGAGCCATGCTTGTCCTGGGCATGAAGACGAGTATCGTAAGAAAAATGGCATCAGTGGCGCTGCGTTGTTCTTTGCTATTGTCCTACCCATTGCTGCTGCCGCGATTGTGGGTTGGTTTGCTTGGAAGCAGCTGGAGAGCCGTTTTGGCAGGATTCGTTTGGGTGATGAGACGCCCAGAGTTGGGGGTATTGGTGGTGGTGCTTCGAGCAGACTGTCGAGTATGTTGGACGGTGATAGTCTGTTCGTTAGGATCCCGGTAGTCATCGTCTCTGCTGCTGCTGCTGGAATCATGGCTGTTCCGACTGTGATTGGTGCACTGGTCAAAGCTGTGAGAGGCAGGGGTAGCGGTGGAGCTGGTGGCAGTGGGAGATATGGCGGCAGTGGCGGATATACGAGCAGAGGCAGTTTTGCACGAGCAAGAGGACGACAGCAGGACTATAATGCTGTGCAAAGTGGAGATGAGGATGACCTTCTTGGAGATGACTTTAGTGAGGATGATGTGTAGATATCGCTATATTGTTATGCTCATAGCCGTAGAGAGGTGATGGTTTTATTGGGTACCAGGACAAGGTAGATAGACTTTTAGTAAAAGCATGTTATTCGTGTCAATAATCTTAGTTTGGCTTGCTCTTCGTCAATGCCGTCTTCCTTCTGTGTTTATGGCGTGGCTGTTGGCAAAGGCTATTGATCAGTTGGTCTGCTATGAAATCTGGACGAGGCGTTGGTCATGAATGATATGAAAGATAGTATACAGGGAGTGGAATAGGGCGAGCGTATCCCAAAGCTAGTTCATCACATATATGCCCCGAACGCCCTGTCGCGCAATAGTTGCCTGCTCTCCCTTGCTTTAATTGTCACTGCTGACCAGATACTAGTACTTTCATCATTGGCTATGAGTGCATAGGTGCTTGCTTGCTTGCTCTTTGATCTATCGTGTTTTCTTATTACGAAAGTAGTGCAATCGTCCATCTAAGTTCTACGACTATACTCTAAAACCATTAACGGCCTACGGATCAGATGCCTGCCACGCAGAGGATTTCTCTGTCGTACGGACCTAGTAAGAGCATGCGGTTGCTATTGAGAGCATGCGTCACAAGTATTTGGCATACGTGCAGAAAATATGGTGCTCCGTTCCATGTTTCTAAGACTCGTCATGGCCTTCGCCTATCTAGGCTAGACCTTCTCCCGCGCAGCGCATGTTCTGCTGAGTTCTCGTTTCATAAGCGGGCTCGAAGCACCAGATTAGGCGCGACATGGATAAAGCACATAAACGAGAAGATGAGCCGTCTTATATGCAGTCGCCACAAACACAGGGAAATGACCGCTACACAGAAGACTTGTGTAAGAGCTTGAGAGCGGGAGCGAGTATTCGACGGGATAAGGTCACTGGGCGACGGAGGTCCTTTTGCTGCGAAGTCACAGGTGATACTTGACGCACGACAAGGTTGACGTTGACGACGATTACCCCGCACTGTTCCTCTTGTAATCTCATCCCGACCTCACCTCCCTCCACCTCACGTCTTTGACGTCCTTTGCCACCTCTGTTCTAAATATAATGAGGCTGGCTCAGCACTGATGTCTTGCGAGCCTAATCACAATGTGGAAGGAATCGCTTCGAAAGGGTTCTGTTTCAACGGAATAGAGCAGGTCACCCACCGTCGATAGTCATTGCAGCTGTGCGCCGACAGCCGAATTAAGCTCATGCGGAGTACAGTACATTGTAGGAGGAAGTGACAACGACCAAGTCTCTTCTCGCCATCGCATCATGGGCTACACCGAGTTTCGTAGTTCTGAAACAACACCCCGCAGTTTAACCTCAAATCCACGTTGACCGACTCGACTTGTACCACAATATCTCAGCCATGCGAGTGTAGACGCTCGACACGCTGCTGATCTTGCCGCAATCCGCTGAGAATCCTTGTTTGTTCCAGTCTGCTGACGAGATGCGCTTGCATGTAGAATCTGCCTAAGCTTTTTCTCCGGAATTCCAATAGTGCAGAAGGAGGGGTCACATACGCGGCAGAATCCCCTGTACACATGTAGCATGATCATTGCCCGCTCTCGTACCCCTCCTCCGGCTGACATGAGGTAGCACTATAAAGAAGACGGTAACCCAGCTTCAAACATTAGCACCCCTCTCCTTGAATGAGATAGTTTTGTCCTCTTTCTCATTCCAGAGCATGTCTTCTCAGTCTGAAACCCCACCAACTGGCAGTATTGACCATGATAAGGTCAACGCCCAGTATATCGAGAAGGCAGAAGAATCCCAGCAGACTATCTGGGATGTTCTGCCCAAGAATCAACCAGCATGGTGGCGTCAGAAGCATCTACTCCTGCTCAACCTGGGCATGGTCATTCCCTACTTGTCCTCCACCACCAATGGCTACGATGGCAGTATGCTCAACGGTTTGCAATCCATGGTATATCTGGCTTGTATCGAGGATCACTTGTTTTCTTTACTCATAGTGACGCGCAGATTCAATGGCAAAACTCGTTCCATAGTCCCGTTGGCACTCGTCTCGGCAGTCTTGCCAACGGAACTATCTTCGGACAGGTCATCGCCTTCCCCATCGCTCCCTACCTTTGTGACAAAATCGGTCGACGAGCTACTATCTTTGTTGGTGCTGTGATTCTTGTCATTGGAGCTGCTATCCAGGCTGCCGCTCAGAGCTACGGCATGTTTTTGGTATGTGTTGCTTATTTCCTGAAAGCTTAGGTCCTTTACTCAAGTAATTCACAGGCTGCCCGGATGATCATTGGCTTTGGCAGTCTGATTTCTGTTGAACCATCGCCTCTGCTTGTCACTGAGCTTGCATATCCGACTCACAGACCTATATTGACCGCATATTACAACACTCTTTGGTACGTCCAATACAGAGTAGTGTGCAATATTGACGCCTGGCTAACCCCGAGTTCAGGTACTTTGGCGCCATTTTAGCAGCTTGGATCACGTAAGTCCCTGCTACAGTACTCGATACACAACAAGTGTCTGACCAACTGATAGATACGGCACGTACTTTATGGGTGAACACATCAGCTGGGCCTGGCGAATTCCATCCCTACTTCAAGGCGCTCTGCCTCTTGTCCAAGTCGTCTGCGTGTTCCTTTTGGTTAGTTTAGCCTGCAACTACACCGCTTACCAATACTAACAATATATCAGCCAGAGTCACCTCGCTGGCTTATATTGAAAGGCCGTCACGAGCAAGCCCGTAAAGTACTTGTCAAATACCATGCTGGAGGTGACGAAACTTCTCCTCTCGTTGACTTTGAGATGCGCGAAATCACCGAGCAGATAGAATTTGACCAGGCTAACTCTGGCACGAGCTACATGGAGTTCTTGAAGACTCCTGGCAACAGACACAGACTGTTCTTGACCTTGATGGTCCCTACCATGATGCAACTGTCCGGAAATGGCCTCGTGTCTTACTACCTCCATCTCGTGCTCAACAGCATCGGCATGACCTCCAGCGTCCAGCAATTGCGCATCAACGGCGGTCTCATGATTTTCAACTGGGGAACAGCTTTAGCATCGGCCTCGCTCGTCGAGATTGCTGGACGAAGAAAGCTCTTTCTGTTCAGCATGGTGGGCATGCTGTAAGTTTCATCAAACCTCATAGCATATGTCACCCAGCTCATACAGTCACAGTACATCCTACGTCATCTGGACAATCTTGTCAGCCATCAACCAGGAGAGGAACTTTGGTGATCCCGCGCTTGGTGCCGGTGTGGTGACTATGATCTTTATGTACTATCTCTCGTACAACGCTGGCCTGAATGGAATGCCGTAAGTCTCTCGTTGTGCTGAGGTCTGAATGCAAGATGACTGCTGATGTACCATGCGTACAGATGGCTCTACCAAGTCGAGATTCTTCCTACACACCTTCGTGCCAAGGGCGCCGTATGTTTCATTCGACCCTCATTGCATATATTACCAGCTCACACAGTCACAGAACCTGAACCAGATCATGACAACCTGCGTCCTCATCTACAACGGGTAAGTATTCCCCTCTTTCATTGAAGCAACATGTATCCACCATTACAGTCCAACAATAACACACACTAACATGTCACCTCGCTAGCTACGCAAACCCCGTCGCAATGGGAGCCATTGGCTGGAAATACTACATCGTCTACTGTTGCGTCATCTTCGTCGAGCTGTGGATTGTGTACTTCCTTTTCCCTGAGGTCGGTCTTCAATAGATCCAAAAATTTCACCTCCTGACAATTGAAACTAATGCGCCCGACAGACTAAGGGTCGTACACTCGAGGAAGTGGCAGAGGTCTTTGACAATGACCAGACGTTCTTGGAGAGGACGCGCAAGTCGAAGAAGTATGTGAGGAAAGGACTGACCACGGCGAACAAGTAAAGGTGAAGACTGCGTATTCTTATATGCTATGCCGCTGTTGAGTGTGCTAGCTGTGATGTTGATGATATGTCTGTGACAGAGGTGAGCTCTTTTGCGATTGATTTGAAAAGAGAGCTCGGCGTCGTCTATAGTAGTCTGGTAATTACGCTTTGCTTCTAATTACTCTTCCTTCTAATTACTCTTCCTTCTAATTACTCTTCCTTCTAATTACTCTTCCTTCTAATTACTCTTCCTTCTAATTACTCTTCCTTCTAATAACTCTTTCTGTCAAAGCGATTTACTGTTGTGCTTCATAGGCATCAAGCCAAGCATTTCACTGTCAGGAAAGGTTGTTGTAGTAGGCGAGCTGTTTTCTGTGGCTGTTGTGCCTAGTAGAAGTCGAAAAGCTGCTGTTCATGTAAAGATCAAGGTCGGCGTGGACATTATAGCCATCTTGCTATTACTGCATTGCTAGATCGTACTTGGTGGATATTGTACTGAGACCGTGAATAGACAAGGAAGCCCCGCGATTGCTGCGGTAAGTTCTGCTATAGTCGGCGACGTAGTGGTTGTGGTGTTACTGCTGCTTGTATCACTTATTGTTTTCCTTACCCAAAACTTAGTTTTGTTATGTATAAGCGTATGTGTTGTGTCTTATGACTCCGAGTTTCATTCTTCGCAGCATCAGGATTCGTTGTGTTATCAAGATTATGGGATGCCATCTTCGAATCTTTCTTTCCTCCCCTAACGTGAATAAACCACGTATCCAAGTTGTAATTTTAGTGGCGTTAACCAAGATAGAGCTGATGCCGTGAAAGCCATCTTCATTAATCCTACGAAAGAAAAGTCCTCTTTTGACATTGCGCGGAAGCTCCTAATGTTGCAGGACGACTGGCTTTCCAGGTTCCCACTCTCCAATGCTCTGCTTAATGTTCATCCAGTATCTCAGCTTGACTACATGCTCTTTCGCCTCTTCCCACAAGCCAGCATCCAAGGTATTTTCCAGTTGTGATACAGTCTCAACCACCCTCTCTTCGTTCTCAGTCTTGACTGTGTCCAGATCTGATAGATCTTGCGCATCCTCGATTGCTTCTCTTGCCTCAAGCACTGTCATCAGTAATTCTTGATCTCCTATTTCATCGCCCATCTTCGCCGCTTCATCTCCTTCTGTTTCATAGCCGTTCAAGCTCAATATATACTGCGCTCTTTTTAGGGGATCTTGTAATGTCTTGTAGGCGTCGTTGATGCGCGAGCTAAGTGCTTCGGCACGTTGTTTGTATACACCTTGATGGAGATCAGGATGTGCTTGGGATTGTAGCTGGAGAAACTCTCGACGTAGTGCTTTGAGGTCTATGTCGAACTTGCCTTTTGGCGGTGGTCCTCGTGGTAATGTTTTTTGAAAGTAGTCGTAGTGGGTTTGAGGATTGGATGGAAGCGTAGTTGATGCTGTTTCTTCTTCCTGAGGAAAGCTCAACGGTTTTGCGGTTGTAAAAGCTCTCTTCGTTACCGGCGCTACTGATGGCCACGATGACGACCCCGAAGATGCTGCTGAGTATGAAAGCGTAGATCTGGTTGTAAAAGAGGCATTCTGGATGTTGCAAAGGATTTTGTGAATTGTCGAACATGGAGTCCTTGGCAACCGTAAGCTACACAGCATTTTCGTGGTGTGAGACATGATGAATGAAGTGCGATAGAGGTTCGAAGAGTGGCAAATCTGAAACTGTTTCAGATCCTGCCAAGCCTGTGCCGGGTATGCTTACATGGGTTGTGTCACGTGACAAAATCTAAACACTTCTTCTGTGGTTGCATTATTAACCCTACATCTACATCTACAAACGGGAGTAACGGCCGGTCTAGCAATTTCAGTCGATTGATTGAGAGTCTGAGACAGGTCCATCTTGTTGACAATGGCTCGAATCGAGCCACAAATAACTGAAAACTCGACGTTCGTGAAAACAAATGGATATGATGCGAGGTCGACGCACAAACTGTCGCGGCTTCCCAAAAGTAGGTACTTGGCTTGAAGGTTGCGCAGCTCTAGGCTAACAAGCCATAGATGCAGTAATCAACAAACGACCACTAATCCATCCATCAATCCCATCACCATACTCATCACATAGCTCTCCCAAGACCATTTATGTTGGGACCAAAACTCCATTCATTTCTGCGCTCAAACGTGTCAAGCAGCTTCTCTCTCACGTAGACAAACGTGCCACACAGGCGACCTTAGCACGTTCAGGTAAACGCCGAGGTCGAGGTGGACGAGCACCGCTAAGTGGCAGGGATAAGCAAGCGCTCGAACAGATCGAGCATGAGCCTGTATATGTAAAGGCAACGGGTAAAGCAGTTGAGAAAGCTTTAGGGCTGGCACTCGTCATGATGAAGGAGAGGGACTGGATTGTGCAGGTCAAGACAGGCAGTGTATGTGCTATCGACGATGTCGTCGTGGCAGAGGACGACAAGCCCGAGGAAGAAGATGCTGTCATGGACGGTGATGGTGGAAAGATTCAGCAGCAGTTGCACGAAGAAGACACCGACGATATTCCTGAAACAAGGATACGATTCACCAGCATGATTGAGATCGAGGTCAGATTGCGAACTGATGACGCGATCATCACATAATATCAAAAGACAAAGGAATAACACTATCACATTCAACTTACTACCAGCAAATACCCTACGACGACATTACATATCGTGATCCGACACCTCGACTATCCAGGATACCTTGAAAACATCGACCTCAAACAGGCCTTCCGACTCATTCCGATAGCGCGTCTGAGCTGGTCCCCAACACGTGGCTGCCCATCTTCCGAGGTGGTACTCGCGCATGGAACATGGCATCGATCTCTTCGATAGTACGACCCTTCAGCTCTGGGATATAGAACCACGCCCAAGTTGCACCTAGCGCACCAAGACCACCGAAGATGAAGCCGACCTCACCCTTTAGATTGCCCGCGTCCGGATTGATCATGTAAGGAATTGCAAAGTTCATGATTATACCCATGACAGACTGTGTGGCAGTAGCGAGGGCGGCAGTGTGTGCACGCAACGTCGCGCTCGATGTCTCTTCGAGAATGGCAAATGCGATAGCTCCAATCGTGAGAGAGTAGACGAAAGCCCAGATGACGGTGATTGCAGACTGTGCCCATTTCGCTCCTACTCCAGGATCAGCATGGCACAAGCGAGCATTGCGTGAAGTTGGTAGAACTTACCAGAAGAAGGAATGACATTCATAATGCCAATGAGTATGAGGAGGGCTGTCAATGCGAACATTCCCCAAAGTGAACAGCTTGCGTCTGCCGATGTTATTGAGCAAAAACCAGGATACCTGGCCGATGATTAGCTTCGCTCGTCGGAGGATGGATGTTTGCTACTAACAATATTAGCAGACACGATACAGGCGGTGATACCCGCACCCAGGGCGAAACTGTCAGTTGCTGCTAAGCCGGCCGGCTGGAAAAAGTAGCTCGCATAACCTATCGATAGTATTAGCTAAGCGCTTGCGGCCCAGGTGACGCGGAGTGCTAATTCACGGTCCTCAACTAGACGACTGGAAGTTACTCACCGAGCACGAATATAATGCCGACTGCATGCTGACACACGAACACACCGATCGAGATCATTGTCCGGATCCTGTTTGTACCACGGAAACAATCCATGAGGCTGCCGTCCTTCCCGTTGGTTTCCTGCTCGATGGCACTTTATAAAAATCGAAGCTTGCTGTCGATGTCGACCTTGTTACCGTACAACTTTACGAGCTGTTTACGTGCTTGTTCAAGTTTGCCCTTCTTGACTAGGTGACTGTACCGATATTAGCTTGAGACTCAGTGGTCGTGGTACGGATTTTCCACTTACGTAGGATTCTCTGGAGCGAAAGGTAGGCCCGCAGCAAGAAAGGCAACAAAAAGGAGCTGCACTGCGAAAGGGCCTCGATAGCTCCAACAGTCACTTCGAGTTCCGAAGCCAGCGATAGCTCCATTCGAACTAAGCTGTCCAATACCGATACCCAGGTTAACACCTGCAGTCGCGATACCTCTCAAGACGACCGGAGATAGTTCACTTGTCATAATAGGACCAACGGTAAGGTAGAAGCCGAGTCCAAAGCCTAGGACAAGTTTGGATGCCAGGAATGCGCCACGAGTTGTAAGACTCATTTCCCCAAAGATTCCACCAGTGCAGAGTAATAGACCAGCAACCAAGGCCCACTTGCGTCCTAGTCGATCTGCCATGTAACTGCAAAGGAAACCTCCGCCGAATTGCACAGGCGATGATATCACTCTAAAAGCCGTAACCTAGTTCGCTGGAATCACGTATTCGCCCTTGAACACGTAGCTATTAAGCACGTTGTCAGCTTCTGCTTTGAGCATAAGGCATGATTGTGGTAGTCACCCAAAGTCCCTTCTGAAAGCTGGGACTGAGATCATGGCACCGTTAACTTGTGCGTCAAAACCCCTAGGAAGCATGTGAGTATGTTGTGCGATCAAGGCAGTGAGGATCAGCAAAACTCACCAACCTACTGCGCACATTGCCTAGAAGAATGCCCACCACACGAGCCTAGCATATCATTAGTAGAGCGAAACCACCTTCGAAGAACTATTTGCTCATGCTTGGAGTGGTAGTCACCTTTTGTGATGCAGGAGCACATGTTTAATAGTCATTTCGTGCTCATCCTCGACATTGATCCCGCATCTCTGGAAATACTGAGGCGTCTAGACGAGATCGAGCAATCTATTCGCTCCGCCGACAGAACAGCGCGGGAAGCTCCTGCGAGTCCGCCCGTTACTCACGCTATACCGACACGGATCTCAGGTGCGGGCTTAGAGACCCCACGGGATGTCTTCTGTTGTCTGCCTGTGGCAGTGGAGAAGATCCTAGCATTGCTCAACGAGTCTCCTGATGGTGATGAATTTCCCACCAATCTGTCGACTATGCACAGTCTCGACTCCGCATGGACACCAACAGAAGTACAGGAATCACACATCTTGAACGACGACCCATCGCCGAGTTCTATTACTGTCCTGCTGGACAATTTCTTTAAAAACGTCCATATCAACAACCCTATCCTGGACGAATCTCGAACACGAGCCTTGGTGTCACGTCAATTTCTCGAAGGCCTCGACAGTTCGGCCAAGTCATGCTTATCTCTCTTAATATGTGGACTAGGCGCTCTCTCAACGTCGTTCGGCTCGAGGACAATGGTAGCACGTGGGTCTCCAGCATGCGATATAGCCATGTCCTATTTTCATGCCGCCCAGAAGCGATTAGGACCACTTCTGTTGGTCGGTGGACTTCCGGAAACCCAATGTCTCTTCTTATCAGGCGTTTTCTTAATGACGCTCTTCGATCGAAAGTCTACGTGGAGATACTTTCTGCAGGCTTTGACTTGCTGTCAGCTATTTGACGGCTCAACTCAGTTTGAGGGTGATGAAGAGCACAATCTGTCAACTGAAGAACAAGCAATATGTTGGTCAGTCTAGAAGTCGGAACTGGAACTACGATCTTTCCTACGACCAGCCGACTTTTATCTGCCTAGTAGGGCAGTATATCCTCCATTCTATCCTACACCGCCCTTTTCGACATGCGACCCTGACGAGATGAGTGCTGATATGCAGCAACGCCAGAACAGAAGTTGGTATTTCTACCTTTCGGAAATATCTCTCAGAAGGACAAGCGCCGGAATAATACAAGAACTCGGTGGTTTTCGTAACGTATCAGCCACGAACGCTTTGATAACTCTTTTTCAATTAGTGCCAATCTGGGAAGCCCAATTGGCAGAATGGAAGGACAATTTGTCGCGCTCAGTATCGTTGAGCTCACCACAAGAAGAGGACGACATTTGCCGGTTTGTCCTTCGAGGACACCTACTGGACCCTTATGAGATGATATACTGGCCCTTGTCTCTGCTGTCTTGGACGGAAACATCAACAAACTTGAAGGACCTGATAAAGAGCGCGCGTGGTCTTTCGCAAGCAGAGGCTTTTACAAACATGTTGAGAGACTGATAGTCAACGAACCAGGCTTCAATCACCGTTACCATGGTTCTCTCGCTATGATTACCACCTGCACACGCAGCGCTGCAGCCTTACTTATGCTATCCAAGATGCGACATACCCATGACTTGAGCTCATTACTGCCAGACACGCTGGAGCCCTGGCTGGACTTTGTGCTTACAGTGGTATATCTCATAAGAAACTGGCAGAGTGAGGAGCCACGGTTATGCCGGTGGGCCAATATCCTGGAGAATCAGCTAACAATCTGCCAAAGCCGCCTCTAGAATCGGCTTTCCGTATGACAAGCTTTCTTCTGTTATCACGCCATTGCGCTATGATTCTTGGTATGTCCCACTCAGAAGTCAAGCGAGCATAAGACGTTTCAGCGGGGGAGTGTCGGTCATGTTGAAACCGCCAAGGGCTTGACTCTAAGACGGCATTACATCGAAGGTCGCGGAGTATCGGTAACGCAAGTCGTAGCTTTCATAATGTGTTTCATGCTCTATTGCCCTCCGAAGAAGAGACGACCCTATGCTCGTAGCATTTCCGACGGACCCGGGATGAGCTATCAAGAGCTCGAGCGTTGTGTCTGAGCGGCAGCTGCGAATATGGATTGCGAGCTTGTAGTTTGGCGGATTGCGGCAGTCTCTGCGCCATAACGAGCCATTTTTCATGATCGTCAAGTGCTCGCCATAGCAAGGCAGAATTCGCAATCAGGGGCAACACAGCTGGGACGAAGAGTTGTGATGCACTCCAGGGGAAGAGGTGTATGGTGAGAACGACAGCAGAGGTTGAGAGGTTTGATATACCCGCCCCGAATAATACGGAGCAGGTACAGCCTAATATTGGATGCGGACCTTGTCACTCCATCCATTGTAGCGTGGGGTTTTAGAGGGGTAATCACCATGATGTGAATGCAGAGATTCTTCATCGCACACTGCGATACCACGCCCGACAGTAGATAACAATGTCTAGCAACAAGATCATTCGCATTGGCGTCATCGGCCTAGGAGAAATAGCACAAGTACTCATCACCACTTTGCCACATTCTGAAGCCATACTCATCTACATTAGGTCAACCACATCAACCTCCTGCTCAACCTCTGTGACTACTTCCAAATGACCTATCTCTGTGACGTCTCCTCCGAGCTTCTCACCCTTGTGTCGCGCAAAGTTCCCTCTGCAAAGACAACAAAATCTGCAAAGGAACTATGCAGTTCCCCAGATGTCGACGCGGTGCTTATCTGCAGTGCGACACCCTTTCATCCTGACCAATGCGTACTTGCACTACAGCATGATAAATGGGTGCTCGTAGAGAAGCCGATTACAGTGTGTTATCGTGATTTGGACCGAATCGTAGCGGCGGAAAACGCGTCGAAAGGAAAGGTGTTTGTAGGTTACCAGAGGCGGTATGCGGAGGCTCTTCTGGATACCATTGCGGAGGTCAAGGGCGAGAAGATTGATTACATGAGAGTGAGAGGTAGGTTGGGACCTTCTGTTGCAGTCTAGCTGATGTTATTGTGTTCGTCAAAACACCATGCCTGCTAACACGATGTGATGTAGATATCATTGGCCCAAACAGTCACCTGGTTGCGCAAAGTGGAACATTCCCAAAGAAAGCAACCGATGTTGCTAAGGATGACATCGATGAAATGCAGCGGAAAGATTTCGAGATCACAACCCATACACTAGAGAAGGAGTTCCAAGTCAGCTATTCAGAAGAGAATAGTAAGCTCTTGAGTCTACTGGGAGGGTAAGTTCATCCTTCGAATTGCAAGCTGGGAGTGAGGAGCAAGACTGACATCTGATGCAGCCTGGGAAGTCACGACCTCTCAGCAATGCGAGAGATTATTGGCATGCCTGACCGTGTTTCTTGGTGCAAGCATGCATCTGCCTATCTGGACTGTTCTCTTCCAATATCCATCATTCTCCGTCACCTACGAATCCGGCCTGAATGACCTCCATCTCTTCGACGCTGGCATAGAGATCTTCACACAAGACAAAATAGTCAAGGTACAATACGATACGCCGTACATCAAAGGCCTACCTGTTACCATGTCAGTCAAGGAGAAAGTCAAAGGCCTAAAGAGTAATGGTTTCCAAGAAAGGGTGGTGCGCAAGACGTGAGCAATTCCTGTTCTTCTATATGAGTAATGCTGACTTCGTGTGTAGATATGAGGATCCATACACGCTAGAATTCTTAGACTTTCATAGATGTGTTACGACAGGTGCCACGCCGAAGACAAGTACTGGGGACGCAAGACAGGACCTTGATCTGTTCAAGATGATCATGCAAGCCAAGGAGAGGGACGACCTTAGGACGAAGTGATGTTCTGCACGTGTGTAGGACTGTAAGTGCGAGTCGGATGTTAGGAGTGCATGGGGATTATCGGCCGCCCATAGCATGCCGAAATATCTGCTGACAACGTTCCATCAGGGCGTCTCCAGAACGTAACGACGACTCAAGAACAAGTGACTATGTGTAAGACTGCCAACCTGCTCCCCACTGCCTCGTTTTACGTCCCCAGGCCGAAGAGTAACCGAGACGTCGTATCCATCCGAACCAGACGGTCCAGAATCCTCCGCGTGCACAGAATAGGCAGCTGAAGTCTCGCAAGCCGTTTACCCAGAATTAGCCTGCAACGACGACGCCGAAGACCAGCCACGGCTAAGTTACGGAGCTCCATCACCATTGGCATCGTTGCGCTCTTCTGCTTCTTCTTCTTCTTCTTCTCCTATATTTCTAGTCTTCATTCCGACCTCTTCTTGCCTCTGTGTATATACTCGCCTTGTTCTGTCATTTCGTTTTGTACATCTGCTCTTTGCATTCGACTTGCATCGTAGTCTACTATCTATTCTGTGATTACTCATCTAGCCTTCATGGTTCTCAAGAAGATGTTTCATCTCGATGTCGAAGACACCATCTCCAAGTTGTCTCTTGATGAGAAGTATCTCCTGCTCTCTGGTATGTAATGCAACGGAAAAATCTCGAGACTCATTTACTCACATTACCCCTCCAGGCAGGGATTTCTGGCACACACATCCAGTGCCACGTCTAGGCATTCCTTCCATTCGGGTCTCGGATGGGCCAAACGGTGTCAGAGGAACTCGTTTCTTTGATGGAGTTCCCGCAGCATGCTTTCCATGTGGTAAGTCAGATAGCCTCATAATCGTACTTATATCACAGTCAAATCCGTGCTGATACACAACCGCCAGGAACCGCCCTAGCATCAACATGGGATAAATCACTAATTGAATCTGGTGGCGAGCTAATGGGCCGCGAATCCATTGCCAAAGGTGCCCACGTCCTGCTGGGTCCCACCATGAACACCCAACGCTCACCTCTTGGTGGTCGTGGTTTCGAAAGTTACAGCGAAGACCCCTTACTTTCAGGCAAAATGGGTGCCGCTGTGGTCAACGGTATTCAATCGACAGGTGTTTCGGCTACGGTCAAGCACTTTGTATGCAATGACCAGGAAGATTCGAGACAAGCTATAAACTCTATCGTGACCGAGAGAGCGTTGAGGGAGATTTACCTGATGCCGTTCATGATCACGGAAAGGGAGGCGACACCGTGGTGTTACATGACAGCTTATAACCAGCTGAACGGATTGCATTGTAGTGAGGATCCGAAACTCCTGCAGGATGTGCTCAGGAAGGAGTGGGGATTCGACGGACTGGTTATGAGTGATTGGTGAATATGTTCTTCGGTACTCGTGGTTTGCGATCTTACTAATTGTTGACAGGTTCGGCACATACTCAGCTGCAGAATCCATAAAAGCAGGCCTAACGTAAGTGGTGTGCTTCTCAAGTGCTTCATCAGCATAGCTAATACCTCACAAAGATTAGAGATGCCTGGCCCGCCAAAGGCACGAGGCGAACAAGTTCAGATCGCCATAAACTGTGGCAAACTCATCCAGCACGACATCGACGTTCGTCTTCGCGAATTACTCAACCTCATCAACAAAGTCATGAAAACAGGCATCCCGGAGAACGCCCCTGAGAAAACTATAGACACTAAGGAAACTGCTCAGAAACTGCGCGATATTGGCGCGGCATCACAAGTTCTGTTGAAGAACGACAACAGCGTCCTTCCCTTCAAGAAGGACAAAATCGTAAGTCTAATAAATGCTGAAGCTTTTTGAATTACGGAGTATAAACGTACTAATGCTACTACTTCAGGTCGCAGTCATAGGCCCAAATGCTCTCGTCGCAGCATACTCAGGTGGTGGTTCAGCCTCACTCCTACCTTACTACACAGTATCGCCACTCGAAGGCATCAAATCCCAAGCCAAAGAAGTGAAATACACCCTTGGTTGCGCAAACTACAAAGCACTCCCCCAGATCTCAGAAGTCTGCAAAACCCCAGAGGGCAAACCTGGTCTCCTCGGCAAAGTATACAACGAACCAGCAAGTGCTTCCCACCGCAAGGAAGTTGGCGAAATGCATGTCACCAGCTCACGCACCTTCCTTGCTGATTACAAAAACGACAAATTGACGAGTGACATTTTCTACGTCGACTACTTTGCCACTGTGACGCCTGAAGTCGCTGGGGACTACATCTTCGGTCTGGTAGTCGCTGGAACAGGCACGCTTTACATTGACGACAAGCTCGTCATCGACAACAGCAAAGACCAAACTCTGGGCGACGAATTCTTCGGCTCTGGAACTATCGAGGTGAAATCCACCTTTACCATGCAAAAAGGCAAAACGTACAATATCCGTCTTGAGTTCGGCTCAGGTCCGACTATAACTGTCAAGCGTCCTGGCGCTACTTCCATGGGTGCTGGTGGATGGAGATTGGGCATGGTACTCGATAGTGATCCTGAAGAGGATATCAAAAAGGCTGTTCAGTTGGCAAAGGAAGTCGACCAAGTCGTCATCGTTGCAGGTCTTTCAGCCGATTGGGAATCAGAAGGATACGACCGTCGTACCATGGATCTCCCCGGCCTCCAGGACGAACTGATTACTCGTGTCGCAAAAGCAAACCCTCGCACCGTTGTGGTCATGCAATCTGGCACACCCGTCACTATGCCTTGGGCACCCAACGTCTCCGGTATCGTGCAGAGCTGGTTCGGCGGTAATGAAACCGGAAACGCCATTGCTGATGTCTTATTCGGCACCGTCAACCCAAGCGGTAAATTGAGCCTGACGTTCCCCATCAGAGGAGAGGACAACCCAGCTTTCCTGAACTTCAAGTGTGACAAGGGAAGGGCGTTGTACGGTGAAGACGTCTTCGTCGGCTATCGCTCCTACGAGAAGACGAAGAGGGAAGTGCGTTTCCCATTCGGCCACGGCCTAAGTTATACGACATTCTCTATGTCTGATCCCCGCGACTCAGTCTCCGTCTCAGATACTAAAGAAGGCAGCCCCGAAAGTGGCAATATCACAGTCCTTGTCTCTGTAAAGAACACCGGCTCCATCGCAGGTGCTCAAGTGGTACAAGTTTACATTTCGCCTCGCACCCCCAGCGTTACACGTCCAGTCAAGGAGCTCAAAGGCTTTGAGAAGGTCGAACTGAAGGCCGGCGAGAGTAAGAAAGTAAGGGTAGACTTGAGGATCAAAGATGCTGTGAGCTTCTGGGACGAGCAAAGAGATGCTTGGTGTGCTGAGGCAGGCGAGTATGATGTGTTGGTGGGCGATTCGAGCGCGAACGCGGAGAGGAGGGGAAGTTTCAAGGTGGAGAAGACGTTTTTCTGGAGAGGATTGTAGGTATCTGTGTAGATGGAGGTGAAATCTATCATTTTAGACGATGTCAGGACTTCTCTCATATGCAGACATTGGAAGTTGTCTCCTTCCATAATTGGTATATCGGCGACGCTGCAGGCTGATCGTTTCGTTGCTGCGTCGTGATGTCAAATAACGCAAGGAAGACCGAACTCTGGTGATACCTTGTGTATGTTGCAAGTGGGAAGGCATATAACCAGCTAGTTGTTCGCTGGACCGTCAGGGATTCTCCTTCGCGTAATTCCCAACCTTGGTCATGTCCTGGCCATGACGTTCGTCGAAAGAGTGGTAGAATATAGGCGAAGATGGTGATGGTAGGTATGGAGCTGGCTTACACTCGAGGATAACAGTGCCAGAAGGCTCTCCACAGCTCATCGTTCTGCCGACCTTGAGGATAGGGATGAAACCTCATCCATGCGTTTTAGAGCTCTCGATGGTTCACACCGTTCAACGACCTCAACTTCCGGCACGATACCCTCCATCTCTTGTTTGCTCTTGCCTTCAGTAATACCATCCCAGACCACCTTGACCAAAGCAACCTGCAAGCCTCGATCTTCAGAAGCAGGCATGTCATACACAAACATCCAGAACTTCTCGACCTGCCACAAACCTCCCGATTGTGCGCAACGTTTTGGATGCTCCTTCCTGATCTTCAGCCACATACTTTCTACAGTGTCGTTGGTAGTAGTACTATTGATGCCATAAGTCACAGCTCCTCGATCGCACATCTCTAAGTTTTCCAGGTAGTATTTGTTGGGATCTATTGCCATTATACGCCTGATCGAGGCATAATGACCGCTTCCTATATCGTGCACTATGTATCGCGAATGCCGAACAGGCAACTTACTGAAACATGCTCGTGCTTCGTCCTTGAGTGAGTTCGCAGATTGTGTTAGTTGTTCCTGCAGTTTTGCGTAGCCGGGAATGGGTGACTCCCAGGGAATGTTCTTTACGTCTTCTACCATCTCTTCACAATCCATGTTTCCAACTTCTATGTTCACGCACCACGCCAAAGCAGAAATAACGTCCTTGTCACTCTGCTGACCTTTCGCATCTAAAGCACATCTAGCCACTGCTGCAACATACACGTTATCGCTATAACTTTGGTATTGCAAGTCTACGACGAGTACACCGTGCTTGTTATAGTCTTCGTGAATCGCAACAACGAAGATGGTGGAAGCAATAGAATCTTCATATTCCTGCTCCTGTGACTGTTTGGCGGTGAGCTGCACATGATAGTCGACAATGTCTGAAAGATATTCGCCTGTGAAGTCGTACTTCGGAGGCAGCATCATGTACGCATCAGGCCAGCCATCGTTGTACATGGCATCGTCTTTGTTGACGGCGTCGAGAAGAGCGGCTGGATCTGGAAGAGGCACAAGACTATAGCACGCGAATTTCCCTTCGAATGGAGCAATGTCTTTTGTGTTGGTGCGCGTGGGAAATGTGGTGATAGCTTCTGGCGGAGCAAACGACATAATTGTTGTCATAGGACGTTGTTACTTGTATGAAGCCCGTGTCGTTGACTCTACGCGAGGTTACTCATATTGTAGTCTGAGCATTGCTGTATCACATCGCCAGTCGCAAGTCGCAAGTTGGATACAGTTCGCGGGTGATACAGTACTATATCATAGCTTCAATTTGAGCCATTTCCGACGCTTTCAAACTTATGATTGATGTAGTTATAGTAGTTATAATAAGGTGGTGAAATACAAGGTGACTGTGTACGGAGTGGTTCCGTGCACGCAATGGGATGGTCTTCTATTTAGCTTCGTTAGTTTGCTTGACCGCGCTGCTTGTCAACTAGAACTACTGACCCTATATACCTTCGACAATGACTAAATCAGTATCCTTCGACGTGCTCGGAACCTGTTTCGAATTTCAGCGGGCAATCGATGCCATCGAGCAACGTCTCGGCTCTAGACTCAAACCTCTAAACGTAGACAGCAAGACACTCTTCTTCTCCTGGTTCTACGCCGCACAGCGGGACTTTACATACACCAGCATCGTAGGCAATTACATCCCCATCGCGCAGATCCTGAAGCAGACACTACGGCGGGCATGTCAGATCGTGGACCTACCAGGCGAGCAGGTCTCAGATGATGATATCACGGCTGTTATGCAGGAAGTGCAGCGGCTGGCACCACGACCTGGATTGAAGAAATGCTATGATGGATTGAGGGAAGCGGGGTGGGATGTCTATGGCGTAACGAATGGCGGAAAAGAGACGAGTCTGAATTATTACAAGCTTTCGGACATCAACCTGGACAAGGACCACCTCCTAAGCTGCGACGATATCAAGAAGGCAAAGCCCGATCCGCAGGTGTACAAGACCACACATGAGCATCTAGATGCACGCGGCTTGGGCGATGCTGAGGCAGACAGATGGTTCGTTGCAGCTCATGCTTGGGATTTGATCGCTGCTAGAAAGGCTGGGTTTAAGACTGCTTATTTGAGCTTTGAGGAGCATGATCCTGTGACGGGCGTATTTGGGGAGTTTGATCTGTATGTTGATAGTATGGAGCAGTTGCTTCAAGAGCTAGTGCGGATGAAGTAGTCGCAGAGAGCGATCCATGAGAAGCATTGTTGTTAAAGCTCGTGGTTACGACTTGCTTAAGCCAGTCAGGCTTGTTGATTTGCATTCAATCTCAATTGGACTGGGGAATATACTGCATGCATCAGACGACCCAGAGCCGATGCCAGCGACACCTCGATCATGTTGCGCTTCGAAGAGCGGCATCATTTCATGTTATCTTACTCTCGTTCCATGTAGTCTCACACAATCCATGTCCTCATCAACTCATAGCAGTCCACTATATGTGGCCAAAGCCAAAGCACCACCAGCAAACGCAAAGAGTGATCGGAAAGCGTTCAACGTCTGCCATTTAAGTAGCAGATTCATTGCCTCTCCTGCAAACTTCTCCTCTCCACGTTCCGCTCCAATCTCCAAAAGCCTCGAGTTGATCGGTGCCATCATAATAATGGTCCATGGCTGAGAAAGCACTGCCAAAAATGCTGCCGCTGCATATTGATACCTCTTCTCTGGATCGAGGTAGGCTGAGGTTGCTGATCCGGCTGCTGATGCTAGTGCTAGTGGGACAACGACTTGTGCTCCGCGGTGATAGAATGGAACAAAGATTGATGTTGCTTCTGCTGCAGAGAGGTGCTTCATTGATGGAATCACCAGCTGGCTTGCTGCGAGCGAGACCCCTGAGTGGACGAGGGTTGCTGTAATACCAAGGAATGTCGAGGCGCGGAAGATATCTGATGAGGAAGACATTGCAACTAGGGAGAGAAAGAATGATTCGAGTTAGGTTTGGCTATAGGGTAGCGAAGATGCTTCGTTCGTTCGTCTGCTCGTACTGGTCTCTGCTCGAGAGGTTCCGTTCTTGTGGTATGGCTGAGCTACATGAGGATGCGAATGATGTTGATGCTGCAAAGCATGAATCAAGGGAGGTAGACCTAAATTATGTACTCACCCTCTATCGGACCCTAGCAAACTTGTCCTCTTGCTAGCCGCGGCTGTTACGTTGGTGTAGCAAGTGGCTTGATGTTGCAAGCATTTGAGCGGTTATAAGGCCAATGATACCTGGTAAGCGTAAGCATAGACAATAGAGCGCTTATGTCACGTGAGCAGCGAAGGTTCTCCAGCATATTTGTTCCTTCTCCGCTCTTTTTAGCCGTCACGGCGACTCTGCCTCCGTAAGACTACAGCCTGGAGGATGGAGAGGGGGAGGAAGGAGGTACTTTCGGTGTCGCGAAAAGGCCCTGCGCTGTCGAATGTTCCTTAATCTTCCCTCTCATGTCCTCCTATCCCATCTTCTTCTACCTGTACTCGTACTTGCCTTGTCCCCTCAATCCACAGCACGTCTTTCATCATGCCGCACGCAGATGACCAAGACTTCGTCCTGAGCGAAGAGCAGAAGCAATTCTGGCTCGATCATGGGTACATCAAGGTGCCACAATGCTTCTCCCGGCAAGCCGCGGGAGACTTCACCTCTAGCATTTGGACAAGGCTTGGTGTATCACCTAACGACAAATCGACCTGGCCGCTTGACAAAATCAACATGCCCGGACACACGCTCGTATCCTGTAAAGAGTTTGCCCCGAAAGCCTGGAGCGCAATCTGCCAGATTGTTGGAGGCGAGGAGAAAATCGATGACTGGTGCCGCGACTGGAAGGATGGTTTCATCCCTAACTTCGGCAGACCCGAATATAATGCCGAAGATGATCTTGAATTTCGCTCGCTCGATAATTGGCATAACGACGGAGATTGGTTCGTACACTTTTTGGTATGTCAATCCCACTTACACTTCTGGGTGGCTTGTCAAGCTAATATTGTGTAAGGATTCGCCAGAACAAGCTCTTCTGATCATTCCTCTGTTTACTGATATCAAGCCAAAAGGTGGCGGCACCGTGATCTGTACGGATGGTATCGGGTTGGTGGCGAAGCGTTTAGTAGGTCAAAACTGCTATCAACTATAACCTGCAGATTAAGTCTAACAAGAATCCGAGCATGACCATCCAGATGGCATGACACCTTTTCTCATGCCAAGGGGCACGCCAGACATCCCGAAATCGGATCCCAAGCGACGCAAAGTTTGGACTGACTGGGCTCGGGACACCTCTTTGACTAGCGAAGCATCGTTTGTTGAAGCCACAGGAGACGCTGGCGACGTCTACATTCTACATCCCTTTATGTTACACTCTGCATCTCGGAATCTCCTTCGAAACATTCGCATCATCACCAATCCTCCAATCTCGCTCAAGCAGCCATTCAACTACAATCGCTCCAATCCGGAAGATTACAGTCTCGTCGAGCAGAAAACGCTGCGAGATCTTGGCCATCCTGAAGGTCTACCAGATTGGAAGATTACAGCATCCCGTGAACGTGTTATTCCTGATCGTGTGGCGGTAAGCTCACGTCTCGCTATCTTGACAAATGAGTGATTTGCAAAGCTGACAAGTTGTTACAGGGACAAGAAGCAGAGAGGTTGAAAGAAGTAGAGAGGCTGAAGGCTAATGGTATTTCGGCTAGTAATGTCAAGGGTGCTAGGGCGCACGAGCAGTACTATCCTTCATGATGTTTTACGACAAGTTCAATTATATACATGACCTGGTATGGTGTCTAGATTCAACATTACATACCCACTTGACTGTCCGTGCTTTCTCATCCGGAATCGCAATGACTATAGATGTGATCCTTTCAGTTAGTGCTTTCTCTTTAGTAGACATAAACCTTTTCGAGTAGAACGTAATCAAGACTCACTAGGGTTAGCAACCCGAATTAGCTTGAATTCGTCTTCGGGGACGACCTTCTCTCTGCCGAAATTCACAATCGTCCCCATTACCATCTATCACGATGCAAACCACACGCGTCCCTCTTCGCCGGATACTTCACTTACGTCCGCTCCGTCCTCCTAATCGCGTGTTCACGACGACCTCTCCAGCGCACACCATTCCTCGCAACAGCCTCCTACGCCCACAACTTCCCTTCCTCTCGTCATCACCATCTTCTTTCCTAACTCGCCGCCCGCGCAATGTCCTCCACATTCGTCCCATCAGTACAGAGACCAGAGACTGGGTCAAATACCAGCTCAAACTCGCCGCATACTGGACAGCCATGCTCTGGATCTTTGTAGGTGGCTGCTCAATTGGATACTTTGTTCTTCATCATGACTGGCTCTCGCGCGTGTACCCAACGCCAGATAACTGGCCATACTTTGCGAAGATTGCATGGCATACAGCGAAAGCGGAGGAAGAGCTGGAGCAAGGATCAGGACTGGGGATGACTGATTGGGCCGTGGTGGGCAATAGATACAAGAATGTTGCTGCAGTGCTTGAGGAGGGTAGCTTGTTCACCTTTTGGAATGAACAAATTCCCAAACATGATGATTGGGATAGGACAATACCGGGTCTGGCAGTCTCAGGCGTAGAAAAAGAGCCCATCAGTCCTTTGTCGAGAATGGAGAAGATTGGATTCAACGTTGAAGCTAAGCCGGAAGCGTGGAAACAGGGATATTTCGAGGCTATGATGGGCATGGCAAGAGCCTCAGAGATGATGGAGGATTGGGTCGTAGATAAGAAGAGGAAGGTGTGCTTCCCAAAAGAGCAGATGGAAGGACCAAGCAATCCATATCCGAAACCGGTATGGCCTGGAAGTCCTTCAGCACCACAAGAGGAAGACTG
>Ga0160428_1000895_pt1 | contig 27094 bp, 20 predicted proteins | sample SolpanmetagenomM_FD_108198 | JGI IMG/M metagenome (GOLD analysis project Ga0160428, IMG submission 108198) | Solar panel surface microbial communities from Lawrence Berkeley National Laboratory, California, USA - M | ecosystem: Engineered > Built environment > Solar panel > Unclassified ... | reverse complement strand
CTACGATGGGACAATACTCCGGCTCGTTGGCGTAGGCCACGGCCTTTTCCTCGACCTCTCCGAACTGATTGGTTTTCGAGCGGTGTAGCCGGATGACCAGGCCGGCCTCATCGATGAGGATGTGATTCACGTCAAGGCTGGCCAATTCACTGCGTCGAAACGCGCCGGTAAAGCCCAGCAGCAGAATCGCCCGGTTGCGTATCCCCGTGGGCGTGGGTGGTAAGCTGTCGATGGCCTGCCGCAGCTGCTTGACCGAGAAGTCCGGGGCCTGCTTCTGGCGCACCGTCTTTTTGAGCTTGACGCCTTTCATAAAGACCTTGAACTGCTCGTCGGTGGTGGGTGATGGCACATTGTGCTGGCGGTGGAGCTTGGCCAGGCTGGCCAGGTGGCGCTGAATGGTAAAGAACGAGCGTGTCTGTCCCAGGAAGGTGACGTACTCGACCAGGGCCACGGCCGACAGGGGTGCTAGCGGATAGCTATTGTGCTCACACCAGTGGCTGTACTGGCGGATGTCAGTGGTAAAAGCCCGTTGCGAGTTGGCGGATCCTTGCAGGCCCGCCCGCAGATACTCGCGGGCTTCCCCATGGAGCTGCTCGTCGACGCGTAATGACAGGCGCTGCTCTTGGGCCAGCGTAATCGTTACGGCATTGGGATCAGTGGCGGGTTGCTTCATGGGAAAGGGGAACGAGTACCAGCCGCGGACAAAAAGGGGCCAACTTGACTTGTTTCGACAAAGATAGGGTTAGTCCCGATAAGTGGGTTTTATCACGAGTAACGAAAGATGTAGTTTAAAAGCAATATTGTTTGGCTATGCTGTCGATGAATTAGCAGCCAGCTGTGAAACATGTTCCACAATTAGGTCAACGACAATTATTCACGGCGTTACTCTAAGCAATAAAAAAGCCTTACCCGTTGACCGAGTAAGGCTGCTGAATCATAACAGATATAAAACGGCTAAGGGAGCCGGTTATTGTGCAGTCTGAAACATAGTGAACCTAATTTTCATATTTTTTGGCAGAGTAGATTACAACGGCGTTTTCTGAACAAGCGACTAAAAAACGCCATAAGCCACTTCACCACAAGCCAGACTGAGCAGTAGCAACTAAAAAAGACTTATTTAGCCTTTGGCTTACGCCCTCTGGGCTTGCCCATGTAAGGAGCCTTGGGCTGAGCATTCTTAGCTGTCAACGCTAACTCATAACCGGTTATATCTTTCTGGTAGGAGAAAGGCGTCAGGGTGAAGCTGTACTTGCCCGTTTTATAGTCCACGCGGCCGATGGTTAGGATGTGGGCCAGTTCAATGGTTAGCCCCCGAGGCGTAGTCGTTACCGCAAAGCCTTCGGCGTCGGGCTCATTAGTGGGCATCAGATAGAGTACCGTCAGTTTGCGCTTGCCCGCTTGGCTACCGACTTTCATAGCCTGAACACCGCTTAGATCGCTGATTGCCTGCACGGTCTTAGTCGGTATGACCAATTTGCCCGTTAGCGAAATATATCCCGTTAGTAGAATGGGTTTGGCTACTTTGTTCACTTTCGCCGTTTCGGCGTCAGATTTATTATCAGCTTGGGTAAAAAAACGAATGGCAGGCATTTGTGATATAGGGGATTAGTTATTTTGGGCAAAGCTAATCAGTAACTAATTTAACGACAGCTAAACTAGATGCTCCTTGTAAACTAATTTTTTCTACTGAGAGAAATCGCTTCATCAACATTCCATCTAAACACTCAATGTCAATTAGTATCCTGTTTGAACGTATCATTTCTGCATTTGCATAAATTAGGTATCAAATTCAGCCACAAAGCCATGAAAATCACTTCTACTTCGATTGCCGCTATTTACCTTTTCCTAATCGCTTGCAATCCCAAACAAGATGATCAAGTAACAGCCACATTTGAGGCAACCGTGCAACGTATCGGTAGTGATTGTAAGCTACCCTTGCTTGATTTTGGATCTCGAGCGGTAGAAGTTGATAAGCTGATTGGGTCAACCAATGCTAATAAACTACACTATGGCCTCAGTTTAGATCCGGCTAAAACGCAAGTAGGCACAATCTTGCAAGTCACCATTCGCAAGACTAGTACGAGTGAGGAGCGGGCTTGTACAACAATGGGCCCGGCGTATCCAAGTATTACAGTGACTTCTAGTGTGATTAAGTAGCGATAAAAATTAGCTTTTTCTTGTAAAGCTAGTCAATAGCATCTAATCACCTTTCTGACATTATTTGCTTTACATAACACTGATTATAGAACAGGAAAGAGGGTTGGGTGTAATTAAAAACCGTCATGGGTTGACTGTATGGTTTTATCCCAGTTAAAGATTGTACAGGCAATTCTCAGTAAGTTGAGTGCCCTTTTTCTAACCGCGCTGTGTCACCTGGGAATCCCAGGTGACACAGCGCGGTTGCCGCATTGATTTATGAGACGGTAATCGCTCCGGTGACCCGGTTGAAACAGTTTTCAGGCCATTTTACCCCTCCCTTAGCCACGCTCAAAAATAGGTCTCAGCTAAACGGGCGTTTGTTTGAGAAGTTGCAACATGAACTCCTACCGGCAGGAAATGGTACGTTGGTCTTACCCATTGGAGGCTAGCCACGAATCTGATTCTACAGGGGAGAAGGGAGTAGCCGCAGTGGCACGGTTGGAATGCCGCACCACCGCCGTTGCGGGACCATCAACATTCGTCCGATCGGATGGTTTAGGCCGCCATCTAATTAGATCCAGCAAGAACTTTGGGCAAACCGGCTACTTATAGACAGGTTTTTACCTTCTTTTTTACTCAAGGGTTCAGTAGTCATAAATGCAATTCCATTTTAATATTTCCTCGTTTGTTGTAATGGCCACGTTCCAATTCAATTTCTTCAAAGCCGTATTTTCGGTATAAATTAATGGCTGATGTTAGCTTGGTGTTGGAATACAGAATAAGGGTTGAAATTTGTTTCAGCCTGGCTGAAGCCAAACAGTGTTCAAGCAGTAGTTTCCCAATGCCGTATCCTTGTGCCTTACTGGTAACGGCCATTTTGCCCAATTCGTAACTTGTTTCATTCATTTTCAGTAAAGAAGCGGTGCCCACAATTTCGCCATTCAATTTGGCGTAGTAAATGAAACCGCCTTTATCAATAATATATTTTTTTGGGTCTGACAGGGAAAGTACATCACTTTCTTCGACTTGAAAATATTTTTCGAGCCATTCATAATTGAGTGTCTTGATGGGTTGAGCTAGTTCGTCAGAAAAATCGATAATTTCGATGATGTGCTGGTTCGTATTCATATTGATTCTTCAATTTTAGGGATTGATTCCAAAAATATTGATGAATAGTATGATATAGCAAGCAAAGGTCGGGTAAAGTGTAAGAGTGGTACGGCACCGGCCGCCCTGAATACTTTCATCTGAGATTATAAGTAAGCTAGTTACTAGTTAAGCTCTTCCAAACTAGAGTTTACTCGCAACTTATACACCTAAGCTGTAGATAATCCCTTAACATAATACTGGGCTTTCTTCTCCCCTTTCCAATCGACAATTCATACCGTCTTCACAATCTGTATGAGGTGGTCCATCTTGTTTTTGTCTCTTAACATAACAACCCATATTTAACATCTCCCAGAATAGTACAATTTATCACTTCGTCAGAAAGAAAAAAAAGGGGGGGGCTACCGTCATTCGTTGCCCCCCCTTTTTTACGATTGACAGACTTCCAGCTAGTCGCTTTTGCTGATTGAGTCAATAGTCAGATAGTAGTGCTGATAACCAACTGGAGCATTGACAGGTCTGGCATCAGCATAGTACTGGCCACTAAAACGTACCTTCAGTTGCGCTTTTTGGTAGGCCTTAGGCAGATTACAGGTCAGACCCATATCGGCTGAATCCATGCTCGTGGCGACTTGAATACCATACCGATTTTGAGCCGAATCGTAATACACCGTACCCCCCAGGTCAGCAGCATCTTTCACAAAACGAGTAGCTTCTGGACAGTTAGTGGCTGTCAAGGCTTTCTGCTCTCGACAGCTCGATAACAAACTCATACTCACCAAAAGGGCTCCCACCAAGCCCAAGGACACTGATTGCATAACAGATTATTTTTCTCCTATGACCCGCGTTTAGGCTGCACCGTTTAAAGTCAACTGGTCAACCATTGGAAGGGGCCTAAAAAAGCTCCCGACTGGTTGGCCGGGAGCGCTTCAGATGCAGGGCCGTATCATCCTGCTTTATGGCAGTCGAAAAGAAGGCGTTACCCCTTCGCTTCGACCAGAGAGGGAGATTGAGATTGTACAAAGATCTGAACTTGCATAGCCAGCTATTGACGAATCATACCAGTAAGTAGTTGGTCCTAGGAACTTAACTCAGCTTTCAGAATCTACAATCTGAATCCAGTACTCGAATTTCTTATTATGGACATCTAGGCTCGCTTTCACTAAGTAGCCCTTTCGTAAAGCAGTTTCTACCGTGGTCTGCATATTGGTACTTCGTACTAGCCAGGTTTTAAACGCTTCTTCTTCACCAACAGCAAGAGCAGATCGATCGATTTTGCCAATTAGCTCTTCTATGGATACTGCTATTTTTTTGAGTGGCGCTTTTGCCATGAGTGTGCCGTTAGATGTCACATAAAGGTAAACAGACAACAGCCCCTGGAATAGTCTGATTGCTGAGGGCGTCAGAAAGGGCAAAAAGACGGCGCCACTTAGTGACCTGACCGAAAGCCTCGCCGTTGCCACTGCTCAAGTCGCTGCTGGCGCTCCTGCACCTAGCGTTGCCGTTTGGCGGCTTGCCGCCCCTGGTCAAACTCAGATAGGCTTGTGATCGTACGCTCGGGCTTTTAGTAGACATTAATGGTAATCCCGAGCCCTTTTCTGAACGGCTCTCAATAGGGGTGCGAAAATAAACTCATCGATCAGTGAGTAAGCCAGTTAAATGCGTTCAATAAATAGCTTTTTCAGTGCATTTTCTGATCTAAACTAGGTGGCAACGATATATATCAGATTAACCTGGTATCACTGTTACGCCGGAATGAATTCAAGAGCAGCGCTCGCTAAGGTATGTGCCGCTCTAGTTTCTGTCGGCTTCAGCCCACTTTCTTAAGCAGCCGTCCAACTTAGAAAAGATCACATCTGACCCACAGTGACGAATGACCCGAAGAGTTTGTTAGTTAACGTAACGCCGGTATGATTCATTAGTGTGCGGCCGAGGCTAGATCTCCCCCGAAAAGCCGTGCTGTTAACTAGTTTTTCGTTGAGTTGGTCGAGTTGATCTGCTGGCAGCGGGACAAGGCTTCGGTGTGTTTACCACCGTTATGCCTAATTTACCTTACTCACGATAGGTTTTAAGAGCCTGTTTAAAAATGCCTGAGCATTCGGTTGATATTGGATAAGTAGACGAATGACTCGTGAGAAGAACAGCCGCATTCGTAATCTTTGCTTAGCCGCCGGGACCAGTTCATCCAGGCAAAAGTGCGCTCCACCTTCCACCGCATGGGGACCACCTGAAAACCGGCCAACTCGCTCACTTTCAATACTTCCAAGATAAAAGCGAATGTCTGCATTGCCCATTCAGCCAAGTTCTTACCATAGGCGCTATCAGCCAATATCTTGCTCATGCGTTCATAGCCCTGCCGGGCCAACGAACTCAGCACCGCCCGAGCGGCCGGACTATCATGTTGATTAGCGGCATGAACCACAACTACCAATACTAATCCCAGCGTATCCACGACGAGATGACGTTTCCGGCCCTGTACCTTCTTGTTGCCATCAAAGCCTTTAGGTACTACGCCCCACTCGCTGTTCTTAACGCTTTGAGAGTCAATCACACCAACACTGGGTGAAGCGTGTCGATTGGCTTTTTGCCGACGACGTTCGACCAGCGTTTTGTTGAGTCTTTCCCAGTTGCCATCATTGCGCCATTTCCAGAAATAGTAGTAACAAATAGGCCAAGGCGGCAGATCATTAGGCATTTGCCGCCATTGGCAGCCGGTTTTAGTCACGTACAGCAGGGCGTTAAAGATCGCTCTGAGGGAATATTTACGTTTGCGTTTGTCGGCAAGGATTTGGTCGATAACTTGCCAGGCGGAGTCGGTTAGATCTGTGGGATACATCTTTGGTCGGATGAGCCCACAAGGTAGGCTGACTCCGCCTTTTTACTCCACTATATAGTTTTTAAACAGGCTCTAAGTGTTTGGCTGACACAGCCCGCTGTTAAGCCAGTGGCCCAAGTAATGTCGGTTTGTCGCTAGCGTGACTGTTTATAAATATGCATCATAAGCTGAAGAATAAGTTTTTATAAAACTTATTTACGTGTCAATAAGCCACTACCATAAGTAATGATACGTCAAATAGAAGGATATATCTATAAAACTAGATCTTTTCACTAAAGTATTCCTCTTTGTCGATAAAAGTACGTCTTATCTGACCGGAAAACTGTATTGAACAAGATAATAAACTTATTTGATAAGCGCTTCTTAGACTGATTGCGTCTATATTCATTTCTTGTTCAGCGTAACTATAAAATTGTCCACTCAGTGGGTCAGTACCCGCTTCCCTTATTACCTTCACACTATACGTTTTTATGATCGGTTTCATATCAAGTTGATGATTATTTTGCTCACAATTTCTCAAGTTCAAAAGCTATAAAAGCTCCTATCTTTCGAGATGTGTTATTCGACACTTCACTGTTTTACACATTCAAATTGTTAACAAGCACGCACGAAGAATACTCCAATCGTTTGATTCGTTAAGAAATTATAATATCCCGTGATAAAGGAAGTAGTTTCGAATTTTTCTTTCACAATAAAATCATTCCAGATAGATTATCTAAATAAATGCTTTAAGCGATTCCCACACTGATTTTGCAACGGCCTGACTAAGAGCTACTGGTACACCATTTCCAATCAGCTTAAATTTTTTCGAATAGTTTCCCTTAGTTGTAAAAACATACTCATCTGGTACTGATTGAAGACGTAGTGCTTCACGTACTGATAGACGACGATGTTGATATGGATGCAAATGAACCTCATTATTACCATAGCAGGTTGTGGGGCTGTATTGGCCGCGATGTAGCCTACGGAATGATGACCTACTCATATCGCCTTCTAGTATATTTTCTACCTTTTGTTGGGATGAATGCAAAGCGAAGAATTCGTCGGCGTTTGGAACGGTTTCTTTGTTATCAATTAAGTAGGAGCCAGTGCACAATGTGGCTGGTGGGGGGGCTTTCTCCTTATCTTTAAGTCGAGTACTGCGAGGCCAGTTATACATTTTTAGTGCATCTGGAAAAGAACGACTTTGCAACAGCTTTTCGTAAACAAAGGCTGTAATCTGGTCATTATTAGTCAACTTTCGATTAAATCCTATGATGAATACTCGTTCTCGATGTTGTGGTACGCCAAAATCAAGTGCATTAAGCTGAATTGGTTCTGTAACAACATAGCGAGTGCGTAAATGGGTAATCAATTCGTTTAACATCGGGCGGTTGCGAGGAGATATTATTCCTTTTACGTTTTCTATTACAAAAAACGTGGGCATTAAATCCATAATACGTTCAATGAACAAAATGGTGAGTCTACCCCGCTCGCCCTCAAAACCCATCTGACTACCTCGAACACTGAAATCAGGGCACGGGGGACCTCCTATAATACCAAATGCTCTCTTAAATTCAGGATGTTGGCGTGCTTGCTTAAGAATGCTACTGGCTGAAGTATTCTCAATAGAATGTTGATTCGAAATTTGATGAGGGAGACCATGCCAGGCTGACATACCTTCAGAGTAAAATTGACAAATTGATGCGTCCATTTCATTTGTCCAAATAACTTTAAATAAATGATCTTTTTCAAAGCCAATGTCCATGAAACCCCCTCCTGTAAAAAATGATAATACAGGAATTGGATGAGCAGTAGAATGTATTGTTTTACGCAAGAGAATTAAGGGGTGACCTCAAAAATAGAAGAGGATGTAGTGAATGACAGGAGGCTACTCTTGTGAGTACTTATAGCCCTTAAGTTAAAGAATCGATATTCATAACCAATTTTCATTTCTTCAACATCGCTTGTTAGAATTCCAATTACGCGAGTAACACCGTTTACATTAGTTAATGATATCGAATAACGACCATTAATCAACTTATTAATAGCTGTCAATCGTCCAAACGAATCAACTAATCCCATTCCTTCATAAGTTGGTTGGTAGAAGTTACAAGCTGGTCGAACCGAGCACCACCGGCAAACATCGACGCTTATTGGTTTTAAAGCATCTATTTGGTTCGTTTGTACAAATTGGTTTACAGCTTTCAGTTGTTCATCAAGGCTTTGGGCATACTCATAACATTCCTCTAATGTAAAATTAACATGAACAACTTTTCCCATTAGCGTCTCTACATAAGCATCGACAGGGAATTTGCCAGTCTCTTCATAATACAAATAAGCGTACAGTTTAAGTTGATTGGCATAGTTTACCTTCAACGAACGTTCCCCATTTTCATCTTCATCATAAACAGATCCAGTTTTAAAGTCAACTAATACTGCACCATTTGGTTGATGAAGTATAGTATCAATTTTACCACGTATTTTGAATCGTTTAGAGGTAAAATCTCGTTCAACTTCTACATGATTATGAGATTTGACAATCGAGCCTGTTGAAAAAGATGTAAATGCCGAAGAAGAGAAAGACAGGATTTTTCGTATAGCTAATTCTCGTCTTACGCCATAATTTCTAACCTGATTGGAAAAGGGAGTTAAAAACTCATATCCACGTTTGTAACAACTGTCTTCAGCTTGGCGCAAAATATCATCGACAAAGTGTTCAACGTCAGGCCGGTTACTGAAAGTCTGCTTCACAGACAGTTCCAACGCTTTGTGAATGGCAGTACCAAACTCCGCAGTAGCCGATGGGGCAAGTAAGTTCTTTTTTACGTATCTGCGAACTATGAGCTGATAAGCGCATTGCTCTATTGCAGAAGCATTGCTGGGCGTGATGTAAGGAATAGGCTCGAGTTTAACGGGAGTAATTAGTTGTATCATTGAGCCTGGATTTCTTTATAGCACCAACCAACACGTCGAAGCAAATCAAAAGTATTCATAAAATGGACGCGGCCTTCAGTTTGAGCAGCCTTAATCTCTATATCAGCCAATACTCCAGCCAACCAGTCTTCACCTTTGTAGTCATTGATACGCCAAAATGGATGTACTACAGCTATCCAATCAGCTTGTTGTTTATTTTTGGCTAAACGTATGACAGGTAGCCGCTGGATTTCAACGGATTGCCCATTGGGTAGCATTTCTAACAGATTATCGCGTAGCGTTCTAGCAGTTTCCAACCAATCGATTAGTTCTGGTGTATCAAAACATCCATCCGTACCAACCATAAAGGATTTATTCTGCATAACCCTTAACAGAGCGAGCCCAAGACGCCAGTCTAGTATACTGTGATAATTCATATTACTATACACCTTCAGACATTCGTAGCATGCGCTATCGCAAGCTGTTATCTGCATATCTTTTGAACCTTTACGGTGAAGGTCAGATTTTATCTTGCCCGTATAGCCCTCAGTTTTATTGGGGTCAACTACATCATCTAAGATATCTTTGTAATTATTATAAAGATGCCGAATAAAACCTGACCCATTCGCCAATTCATCCGCCAAAATAATTTGCGCGCAAAAAACTTCGTTACCATTAATTGTATAGGGCAGGCTAACACGACTTATATCTGCGACCTCAATTTCTTTAGGATCTACATCAAGTTTATCAGCAAGTGTACGTTGTAACAAAAATGCGGCTGAAAAATAAGCAGCTTTTATACCTGCTGATTCGACACGAAACATATCCAAATTAAGAGTAATGGGTACCACAAGGGGGGAAATCTGTAACAACTCTGTTCGTTTTCCAGCTCCTAACGCAATGCCATCCTCTGAGGCAATTGTGTCATCTTGAGGCTCAGTTAATTGAAGTTGAAAACCATCCTCAGTATCTAGAACCCCATTTGTATGTATGTCTAAATCATTTATGATCCATTGATGTTTAAAATCAAATGGAGTTGTCTGAAAAGGAAACGTGTTACTAGTTCTATAAAATTTGCCTTTAAAACGTTGTCCACCATTATCGTTTATGCGCCAAGTTAAGTCTTGCTCGGATATTATCAGTTGCGAATTGCTAACTATCTCTGGACTCAAATTACCGTTATTTAATTGAGCTAAAACTGGTGGTCGAGAAACTTGGATATCCGTAAATTCGCGGTCATCACGGCCGACCGACAAATCCGTTCGAAAAGCGCGAGGGGTTCGAATATTAAGTGGCTTAATATCGCTGCCACAATTAACACACATTTCGTCGATTATAGGAGCTAATTGCGTATATGTATAACCACAGTGCTGACACCGCACCATCCAGCGGTTTACGGAAAACACATTTTTTATAGGATCACTAACAGGGTCAAAGATTTGATTTAATAGCTTTTTCTGACCGCTCCTATCACCTTTTTTAAAACCGTAATAATAGTTGCTTGTAAAGCCAATGGCTGTATGAACCGCTTTATCTTTTGTTTTCTGACTTCCAGGAGCAAATTCATATAAAGCTTGTTCAGAAGACCGATCAATACTTAACGGATTCAAACCGTTGCCATTTGAATTATGGTCTACACCATGAAACAAATTTTTCTGCTCAGTTGGCATACCAAACATAGGTAATAAACCTCCGATAGCCAATCGTTCTGCTAGAGGCTCTGCATCTATCTCTTCATTTGCAATAGTTTCATCCAACTGTTTTATCAAACCCTCCTTGCTGGTAGCCCAACTGATAAGTTGTGAAAGCTCGTTGGATGGACCACTCCATAGCATTTTGACTATATCCTCTACGATTGACTGATTAATTGTTAGCCAGTTAATTATTTGAGATCGATAATGAGTGTTCCAGTTATCAGCGGAACCAAAATTGCCATGTACGTTAACTGGTATTCGTTCATCATTGGTTGTAAGCTGATTCTCAAAGAATGCCTGGCGTAGCACTTCTTTAGCAATCATACGACGTGTAATGCGAGGCTGATCCATGCTAAGAAAAGGGGTTGGTGGTGGATCACCCGTAATGCGATCTGGATTTTTAAAATAATGTTCGTCATGGCTACGTCCTCGGCAAAAGGTAAGAATTACCGAATAGGCCTGCCCACGTCGCCCAGCCCTACCTACACGCTGCTGATAATTAAATCGTTGAGGAGGCATGTTAGCCAGCATAACAGCTTGCAATGAACCAATATCAACACCAACTTCAAGTGTAGTCGTAACGCTCAGTATATCAATCATTTTAACTTCTCTGAACGGCTTCTCTTCATTGACAATGATATTTCTAAAATGACGTTGACGAGTGAAAGGATCGTCTGTTTGACCAGTCATTTCTTCACAATGGAGTCGTAATGGATTACGTTGTTCAACGGCCGCGTGAAAAGACAAATAGTTATCTGGCCAAAGCTGATCACAAGTGGTATCGGAATTTGTGGCTAAGCGCGAAAACGAGTAAGTACAGATACCAGCTGATGGATGTAGGTGTCGCCTTAGGCCGCGCGGACTGCTCCAAACTGGGTCTAGTGAAGCGGAGGCTTTTAAAAATAAATTTTCAATAAAGATAGATGTACCCGATGTCGGGTGGGTATCAATGATACGAAGATCACGGAGAGCTTTATGAATGGCATTGCCTAAATTAGAATCTTTTAAATTATGCAAGTTAGCAACTTCGACAATGTACTTTTTAGCAAGCTTTGGATAGCTATGGTAGTCAATTAAACTATGTTTTTGGTCGTCGAATAAGTCAGCATGATTATGTTTATAAGCTTCACATAATAAACGCACAGTACTATTTACAGCTTGCAAAAAGATTCGACTGTCTAATGCCAAGTTTTTGGCTTTCTGCTTAATAACTAAAGGATATTCTTGAGGATTGTCGGGTGTTGGTATGGCCGAAAGGTAGCCTAAACCAGCCGATTCAATAGAATAAAACAAACTACCGAAAAATATTTGGGCTAGTTCGTCATAGGTGCTAGTGCTAATAATTTGCTGAAAATTTCTATCTGCTTCCGCCCTCCATCGGAGTTTTTCAAAATCAATGACTTCTATCCAATTTATTTTAGTTCTGTCCTTTCTAGTAGCCCACTGGACAAAGAGATCGTTACCACCTGGATTCACTCCGAGCTTAACTAAACCTTTCACAAGTGGAGACATCTCCGCTTGATCATTATCTACTTCAACAAGGTTACGGACTGGAATTGTTTGAGCTATCAAACGATCCAACTCAAGCTGTGCATGTTTAGCTCTACTTTGTTTGATTTGATTAGTGCTACTTATAAGTGCTGCTTCATCAATGTAATTTTCTATCTCATCAAATCGTAGTTGGTTATCAATAGTGAACTTTTGGATCGCGTTTTGGTCTTGTTCCTGAATCGCATTATATATATCGCGACCTAACAAAACATCTTGCCTCAGATAACGTACCAATAGTTCACGTAGTAAGTCTGTGAAGTGGGTTCGTTCAATGCCATTTGAGATTTGAGCCGCATCTTCGCGGCTATCAGAGAAGACAACCAGTTTACGTTGCCTTTCATCGCTGGGTAATTGATACAACAATTCTTTCGCTAAGGTTTGGCTTGCTTTCGCAAAACCCGTTCGAAACCCTCTTATTGAACTAAGCTTACGTTTTTTGCTAGCTGTCTTGTGTTTTTGATGAGTTGTTCCACAAGCCGGGCACACGCTGGGCATAGCTCGGTGAGTGGCTTGAGAATCAGTTTGTATATCTTGATCTGGTCGATACAGATTGTCATACCTCTTCGCATTGTTTGATATTTTAAATATATATCCACTTATCCAAGTATCCGGATTCTCACCAGCCTCACTCTGTTCGTTCCTAATCTCACCTGTTTTTACATTCAACGAAGCTTTTTTCCATTGGGCTGTAAAGTTAGATTGGTTAAAATCACCTAAAGTAGCTTGTCGCCAATATGTTTTATCATTGCGTATATCTTCTGCAGAAAATTCTTGTTTATGTTTTCCTCGACCATCGGGCCAGAAAACAGCATATTCCTGGTATGAACGACTTTCAAGCAGTTTTGTAACAGTTCTACTAGGAGCTTTGTCAATATCAGCACTTACAGCCAACATTTCGCAATAGGCTACACTGCTTACAGTGTAAGGCAGACGGCTACCTCCTAAGAAAAGTGTACCGCAATTATCGCAGTATAGTAATTCCAGGACTCGATTACCCTCTGGTGACAAAATTTGAGAGTGACCAAATAACTTTCCTACGGGACGAGTAATATCAATGGAACTACTATTTTGCTCCTTCGGATTGACTGAAGCCCATAATCCTTCAATGTTACGTATGAAATAATGTACTCGGAAGCGTGGCAAGTTTATATCCTTAAACTGGTTTGAAAAAGGTTTTTCACCAAACAGTCCACGTAACAATAACACCCCACGTACGGCGCGCCGTCGAACATCAATAGGTGATGTTTCACCAAATAATTGGTCAGCAAAATTTGGGAAGGCTAACGCTTCGTTGGGATCGGTTAGCGCAACTGCGCGAGACTGACCATTCACAATGCATGCCGCTTCGAGTCGTTCTTTAAGTTGCAAAGATGGACTCACAAGAACATCAAGTAATTTTTGTATGCCGTTAGATGAAGGTATAGAACTTTTTGCCCAATTGATAAGTAATTTTGCTGCCTGTTCAGCGACAGTATTAAAACTCGGTTCTTTTATAATTTCTTCAAATGGTAGCCTTGCTCGGATTAACCTGTCAAAAACTTCTATTACTGCTCGGAATGGCTCAGTTGGTAACAGATTTTCTATTTTAACTGGTGAATCATTTTCTACTTTATTACTAATAATCTTAAACTCCCGTTCGGTGGTGCCAAAAAAGTCGCGAAGAAATTGCCGGCTTTCAGCTTCTTTTTCTGCATCATCAATCGATGCACTAGAGGCTAAAATGCGTAGCTGGGAATGATTTGGCGAAAGTCCCAACCGGTCAAGAAATAACCTCATTAGATAAGCTACTTCAGTGCCTTCCGTTCCTCGATACAAGTGTAGCTCATCTACGATTAAATGAAAAACGTTATTACTATCAGCAGCTAACCAATCCCGGGTTTTATCAAAGATAGGTGAATCTATTTCCCGCATAAGCATGATACTTAGCATGGAGAAGTTAGTAATCAATATATCTGGTGGATTGCATTGCATGTCAAACCGGCTCCGCATTTCGGCTCCATCGAGCCGAGGGAAAAATGAGCGGAGTTCATGTGGATTTTCGTCAGCAAATTTCTCATGAAGAATGTATTCTTCAATTTTTTGAGCCGCGTTATCTATTAGCTCTAATTGTTCCCGCAGACTCTTTAATTTAGATTTATTTACTAATCGTTGACCATTTTCATCGGTTTTTTGTAGTTCGCCGGCTACAGGCGTACTGCTGTTATATCTACCAAAATATATACGATTGCCATTTGTTATTTTCTCAAACCAAGGTCTTACTTCATCTGAGTCTAACGCTCGTCTAAGGCGTGTCATTTGATCTTCAACCAAAGCATTCATTGGGTAAAGAATTAAGGCTCTCATAGCAGCTGGACGACCTTCGATGCTCTCATTGCCACGTTGTTGCGCCTGTTGGCTTAACATATATGTTGATTTGTCGACGCAATGGCTATCGCTTATTCCGCCATCACTTGAACTTTTCCACCAAGTGTTTTGGTTGAAAACATCTACAGCGGGAAAATGCGTTAATTCTTTAGCCAATTGAGCAAACAAGGGCAGTAAGAAGGACTCAGTTTTTCCCGAGCCAGTTCCCGTTGTAATGACACAATGCTCCTTGCCTTGTAGAGCCGTTTTGAGCATCTCGGCTTGGTGTTCGTAAAGTTCATTGGTATCAGGGAATAAGCCCTTACTGACTAACTGGCGAAAAGTGTGCCGTTGCGCATCCGTGAGCGTTGGAAGGTCATTATCTGTTAATTGAGATACTCTTTTGCCGCTTTTTTTATAGTCTGGTAACGGTTCTATCCATGGTTCACGATAGAATAAGCCTTCGTTTTGTAATAAATTATTCCGCTCAATTTCCACACTCTCAAATCGAGTGTGAAAGGCGGTTTTAACATATCTTATAAAATTATCTCGAATAGTGTCGAATGCGAGTATAGGATCAACCATTTTGAAAAAGAGTTATTGGCCTAAGCGGTTTAAAAAATTATTAGTTAATAAGTTGTCTGAATGCTCATACTTAGTGTACTTCAAAGATTGCCCAGTTTGGCAATCAGTTCTCCACAAAACGTCCGGCGCTTTGCCACTCATTAAAGTGAAGGCACGAGCTATGTGCCGAGGTAGTGGTAAACTAAACGGAACGAGTAAATCCTTTGTGATGGGATCAACTTGAATAACTCTTCTCTTTAACTGATACAAGTAGTAATAGCAACTCCAGCGTCGATCAACTCGGTAGCTTTGATTATTTTTCCACAAATATATTCGGCGATCCCATGGCTTGAGTTTATATTCAACTAAAGCGAATTCAGGGTTAAAACTAGCTACTTCTTTATTGAAATATAATGTGTTAATGTTGAATGGATGAGCGCAGTAACTCATCAACGTTGCATCTTCTGGAACATCTAGAGCCTGTATTGCATAATCAGACAGACTAGCTGATAGACTTAGCAAACCGAACTGAGGTATATTTGATACATCATAGGGTATATTAAGATTTTTAGCGACTTGTTCAATCGCCCGTTGCCCATAAAGTGAACTTGAAGGGCCATCTGCAATCAACACAATCACTGATGGCAGAAGATAATGTTGATATCTCGCAGGATGATTCTCTATGCTAACAGACACATTAAATTGACTAGCCACCTCGTTTAGTTTCAGTATTAGCTGATCAGATCGATACCCAGTCAGTAGGGCTCGCCTTCCTCGTCTAGCAGGTAAAGGAATTAACCGGGTAGAATTGATCCAGATTCGATTCTGAACATCATCATACTCAATGTGTCCTAAAGCACTCAACATGCTCAACGAACGTCTTTTAAATTGACTCGTTGAAAGTCCGTTAGCATTAATTGACTGATTTGGAAAGCGTTTTGAAAAAAATACCTCAAAAGCTGATGCAAACTGCTGTGTGGACGCTTCTTTACGAGCTGATAAATAATTCAGCAATTCATCAAAGCGATCATTTACCGAATTAATCGGGTAAGCTGATTTCGAAGTTGCTACTAATGATCCTGGGAAAAAGTGCCATATGTAGTTTTCTTGATATTCATATTTTACACCTGTCGTAACAAGCCCTTGTTCATATTTGTCAGAATTGTTTTTTTTACATCGCTCACCCATATTATTCCAACAAGGCAGGGATTCTGACTCAGTAGAAGTAGCAATAGAATTGGCTAAACAGTAGTTGATTATCGTTTTAACTTCTTCGCCATCAATTTGAAGTTGAAATCGTACATCCAATGGAAAATCACTTGGAAAGCAAAATAACGAGGGCTCTTCTTCGCTTCTATAAAGATTGATTAATGTTTTGTTCTCTAGTAGGGCTTGTAGCACCTCCTGGCCAGTCTCCGCTATGATCATTGCCCGAGGGGCTTCTAAAGCATAATAGACTCCATAGCTTAATTTTAGTCCACCAACAAGCTCTATACGTTTTTCAGTAGGGAAAGTGAGGTGAGAAAGCCAAGTTAGCGGTTTTGACGCTTGACTAAATTTAAAAAGCGAGTACCCTGACGGAATGCCGTCGAACTCATGTTGAGTAATTTCACTAAAACAGTTTGCTGGAAAATGCTTTTGCCACACATCGAATTCTTTTTTATCTATAGTTATATGAGTTTTGTCATAAAGAAGATACATTTCTGATTGATTGAGGGCAATTACATCTGTTTCGATCCAACTGTCACCGCTTAGACCAATAGTGCTCGCTCGAGTAAACAACCAGGCTCTACGTGACCTTTTGACCGTACGGGCTCGCCATCGAGTCGATGGGCTTTCTAACAAATAGCCATCTTGATTAAATGGTAGAAGTAATTCATTTGACCATCCATCGGTTATCTCTTGGCAAATTATTTCCTGATTATCGGACACTTCAAACTGTAAATTATCAGGATAATCTAAGTTTGTTTTCGACTTAAATCGATAATTAAGCTTAAAGTTAAAATTAGTTTTTTTGGGATCTCTAAATGTTAGACGTAAACCTCCAATTGTCCAAGCAAGCTCCGTTGATTCTAAGCCATTTTCACCATTCCATTGTTCTTGATTTTGCTGAATAGTACGTCGAACAAATTGACCTAGTTCATCACTTTTTTTTGAAATTAACTCTTTGGCTTTATTTGAAAGTGCCAATTCGTTACTAAACTTTAATACTAATTGCTGAATTTGGGCGCCTGACAGTATCTGGTCAGGTATGAGTTCTGCTTTCTCAAACAGTTTTGGCAACTGATTAAATAAACGCGTTGGTATTAAACATTGAGCAAAGGCTTTTCCTACATATACATAATGATTATTTGTAAAATTATTAGAATCAAATAACCCTAATTCACCTTGCTTTATTCGCAACGCCCAGTCGCTAAGATCTTCCCAAGCACTATTCCAATTAGATTGCCTATCTTGTCTTGGAACGTGCGGAAGGTTGTTTTCTGCAAAGAATCTGTTTGCCCTATCGTGATAGTTATTGGGGTTAATTATATAATCAACTGACTCTTCCGCTAATGGAAGTACTGAAGTCACTAATAGTGCTAAATGTGGCGGGTAAAAAGTTCTGATTAGCCGTCTTGTGACTGGATCTCTGCGTTCCCAGAAGGTGGAGCGGAAGGCTTCCCGGTATGCCGCATGTAAGGTTTCAATTTTTTTTATTAGACTTGAACCCGGATCTGCCTGGGCCTGAATAGACTTTACGAAGTCCTTCCATACTTCTTCGTCAGCCAAACCACAGTGCTGCCGTCCCAAATTTATAATGTCATTTTTTCTGATGGCTAAATAAACGGGAACTCCTGCTTGGCGAACGTTGAAAAGGTGACTACCAATAAAGTTGTTCCATTCGTAATAATGCATACTTTGGTGGAGTGCGTGGATGAAAAGTTTAACTTTTCTCAGTTTACAGATAAACTTACTAGCAGGATAGTGTCAACATTGGTTTTACATTAATAAGTGCTGGGTTAAAAAGGTGATTGACATGTCTCTTCCTGAACTCAATAGCTAGGTATTTTACAGGATAACTACTTAGTAAATAATGGCAAAGAGAAATTTGGCACTTACCATGCAACTTTCAAGTCTAGTAAGAAGAGGTAAAAATAAGTATTTTTTGAACTTTTTTTATACTAAGTATAATATCTTAAGTTTCGGGATAGCACGCATCACTAAAACAAGCTTTTATTGATATGTGAATCAGCATGCGATGATGGCAACTTCTTCAATTCGGAAGAAGTTGCCAGCCTATTTGGAGCAGGATCGGAGCGTAATCAATTGTATGATGGTCGCTTCTATCAACTACGTCAAATTGCAGGATACTTTGTTGGTTAAGCTCCGCTTCAGCTGACTTCAGAGTAATTCGACTGGGTTCAATTCGGGACTGTAGGCCGGTATGCGTTCCATATGAACCCAATTGAGCCGTTGCTTTAATCGCCTGACTACGATGAATAGCGGCCCCATCTCAGACTACCAACGTTAATGTTACCAATTTATAGGCAGGTTGTTATCTATAACTATTTGATAGCCTTTGATTGCGGATATATTCTAACTTTATTAGCTATTGCTGTCTGGTAAAGATTAACAGTCAAATCCAGCATTCTTATAAAATGGACAGCTGGGCGCCGCTATGACCGTCTTGTGAATCGTTCGGCTGGGATGAATTTTGCTGGGGTACAGCATTTTCCGTGACCAGATTACCTATAACGTACTGCCTCAGTTGCTCGAGTGACGCGGTATCCGTTAGAGGAAGAGCTGTGCCGCTTTTAATTAGGTATTGATTACCCTGTGTTTTAGGATGAGTCAGGTGCTGAGCCGGGTGGTTTATGGCAATCACCGGCCGATTGTAGTCGGTTGCAAACTTAACGGTATGCATGGTACCGCCTTTGATATCTGTTTCCACTACGACGACCGCCTTGGCTAGGGCCGCCTGAATGCGGTCTCGTTCTACGAAGAAACTATTTTGCGGGCGTTGACCAATAAAATATTCAGAAATCAGCAGCCCGCCCTGATGGAGAATTTCCTCAGCCAGGACTTTGTTTTCTTTCGGATATACCATATCTAAGCCATGGGACATTACTGCCGTTGTAACTCCACCAACGGCTAAGCATCCTATGTGGGCAGCCGTGTCACAGCCATTAGCTAAACCACTGATAACGTTGCAGCCCGCCTCACCAAAAAAACTCCCCAGACGGACGCCGGCCCGGTAGCCGAAATTGGACGGCTCGCGAGTACCTACGATAGCCACCGCCACCAGCTCATTCAGTTTTGTAACCTCGCCTTTTATGCTTAAAACCAGAGCTGGGTCGCTGATCTGTCTGAGCCGTGATGGATAGAGTTTATCGTAGAAGCCAACAAGCCTGATACCGCTTTTTTTGGAAGCTTCCATGACTGCTGTGGCGCGACTGAAAGAATTTTTCATGTCAGTCACAGTCAACACTCCCTTTACAAGCGACTGATTCTCTAAGACGAAGTCTATTAGGTCCTGATCATTGGATACCGTGTGGCTCAACCTAGACAGAAGCCTGAATACTGTCTTTCTCCCGACCTTCGGCAGAGAAAATAGTTTCAGTAACGTTTCCGCGGTGATTGTCATAGTAAAAAATAATTGAATCAACCTAGCTAAAGGCGAACGAGCGAGGTGGCAGTGGTCACCGACTGCGTAAGGTAGTCCATCGTGATACCGTCGTTGGCTCCCAGCCGTCTCTCGGTTCGTCCTAGGCTAATTGCCGTTATGTTCGCACTAACAAACCGCTTCCGAATGACTCCGACAATAGCACTGGTAGTCGTATAGGTGGTAACCACGTCGTCCAAAATTAACAGCCTTTTTTCAGAAAGGTCCGGGCAACTTTCACCCAGGTAGTAAACTCCGTTCAATTCTGCCCGACGGCTGGCTGCGTCAAGCAGGGCTAGCTTGGTGGTGCTGCGGCTCTTGGCGACAATGTCGGGTGCGTAGCACAATCCAAACCGACGACTTAGTTCCTCGCCCAGCCTATCCACAGGCCGGTTGCCGCCCGCCCGCGTTTCACTGCTGCCCAGTGAGCGGATGACATAATCAAATTTTAAATTCTGCTCAGCTACTTCGTCGGCAAGCCAGCAACCCCAGCTACTCACAATATTGGGATGTCCGTCCTTGAAGTCCAGTATCTTTCGGGAGAGAAAGTCTTTGCCACCGGGTATGTAGTAACAAAGCGAGTAATGAGCGTCAATGCCGTACGGGAGGGCGTTGAATGGAATCATTTGTGGTGTAATAGCTATCGAGAGAACATTTTTCTTTTAAATATCTTCGAAGCGAGAGCCCATCGACCGAAGCCATTGACACTCAAGCCATTTGCGACTAATGCTTATGCGCCGATTTCTGATAGATCTTCCCCTTGCGGCGGATGTATTTGAAAGGATTTGAGTTGCGGTAGCAGGTTAGCACCATTCCCGTATTATCGTCGACGAGGACTATGGTGTTTTCAAGCTGAGAAGCCTCCCGCTCAAGCTCTTCCGGAATATTATGTCGGCCCAAAATGTAGAAGATCAGCCCTTGGCGGTGCAGTGCTTCGCCGTGAGCAAGGGCTATTGCTAATTTCCGCTCAGAAATACCGCGCTGGGCTGCCCGGACCTGGGAGTGAGCTGAGTGACGGTAGGAAAACCGCTCAAACTTTTTGGTGCGGGTGTCCCGCAGACTACAGGAGATTTCAAGCGTTTCGGTCATGGCCTTAATTGTTTCTGGACGATACCCTCTCTGGGGGAATCTGCCATTAATGCAGGCCAGCCGCCGCGGTAAACAGTAAACAGAAGTTTTTTTCTACATTTTTGCGTAATCCATCATTACATCCAGGTTGTCCACCGTCTCATTTAGATGTAAATGCCTAATTTACAGCCACATTCAGACGAGAAATACATTCAGGCAATTCGTAGCGGCGACGACCGACTAATCGGGGAGTTCTACAATTATGCTTTTCTGATCGCTCGTTCCGTGGTCTTTCGGGAGTGCGGACTCAACGATGATGATCAGTTTAAGGATATTTATCAGGATAGCTTCTTCAGGTTTTTTGGCAACGTTAAAAAGGAAAACTTCAAGCTAACCTCGCAGCTTACCACCTTTCTAATTGGTATCTGTAAAAACCAGGCCCGGGAAAAGGTCAGACTGCTTAATCGACAGACACTAACTGGTAAAAACGAAGACTTAGCCGACGAGTACACTCCCTTTAATAAATTCGTAGACAGGTACGAGAATTTGGATGAGCGCAAAAAGCGGCTGATCGAGACGGAACTGGATAAAATGAAGGTTAATAGCGGCGATTGTTATGCACTACTGGACTTGTCCTTTCGCAGCGACTTTTCCAATCAGGAAATAGCCCAAAAGCTGAATAGGGGCATAGACGTGGTTAAAACCCAGAAGAGCCGGTGCCTTGGTTATTTGAAAAAGGCAATCTTTAACCGGTTAAACTATGAGTAGGCAATCTCAGCTGTCAGTAATCAGGTCGTTCTTTCTGGAAACAGACGGTCCGCAGCAGCGCCGTGCTTTTGTATCCAGATTACCGCAGCAGTCCGAAAACGACCTTACCCGGTCGACTGGTGCGGAGCTCGCTGGAGTTAGTCTACCGGGCTCCACTCTGCTGGAGATTGAAGAAGCGTTTTTTCAGCTTCCCCTCGGAAGTGCTCAGATGCGGGCATTGCTTGAACGAAACAACCTCGAAGCAGTCTATGAGGAAATCAGCCGGATTCAGGGAAATTTCTACCTGAAAGTATATAGTCAATACGAAGAAGACGGGGCATCAGCTGATCACCAGCGACTAGTCGATGATCAGAACGAAAGCTACCGTTTCCTGGCCGATGAGGAGACGTTTGAGCTTGACGTGGAGGCTGTATTCAAACAGCAAGAGCTAATACTTATTAAACAGCGGGTGAAAGGTTTCGAGCAGGAGCGGCAGAAAGCGCAAACGCAACCGGAAACGTTCACTGGAAAAACGGGCATCTTGCACTCACTAGTCAAGTATGCTCCTTGGCTAGCAGCAGCCTGCGTGGCACTGGTAATCTGGCAACCCTTTCATGCCGGCAACGAGGAAATATACCAGCAATTTCTGACCAGCTCAACTAATGCCGCTGTTTTCAGACAGGACTATCCGGCAAGTATTGCTCCCCCCGCTTCTCGACCTAATTTAGAAGAAGACGTCCGCGGAGAAGAGCCAGTGGACACCGTCTTTAGCAGGCTGGAGCGAGCCCAACTGGAGGAGGCGCTTGTCCTATTTGAAGACAAACGCTATGGGCTCGTCGTCAGTATCATGGATTCTCTTCAGATCTCGGCCCGACGAGGAGCCAAATATCTCCTACCACTGGCTATTGCCCGCATGCATACGGGTAACTCAGAGCAGGCGGCCGAGGAATTTAAGCAGATTGTTGCAACCAAGGCAACCAACGACGAAGCGCGCTTCTACCTAAGCCTGTGCTATATTAAAGCTAATAATCGCCCCCAGGCGCGTATCTACTTAAGAGAACTTGCTGGCAGGGCGGGACCTTTTCAACAACGATCTGAGGAAGTTCTCCGTAGGCTGCGATGGTTCTAAGCGATGGAATGAAGAAGAAATTAAAAGTGGTATTCTTCTGGGCAGCTCTCCTGCTGGTAGTGTTCATCATGCTAAATCTGGTTCACCTGATCTGGTACCTATCTGAGGTTGAAGGCTTCTGGAGCTTTATCTACTTTATTAAGGCAACCATGATAGCGCTAGTTTTGGCAGGATTGTTAATCATGTTAGCATTTGCTGCCGTAGCCGCCCTATTGTCTCTGTTCTGGAATTTTCCGAGGGGGTTTACGAAAAAGAACGTCCTCACGCTACTGAGCATTGTAGTGGGTGTGCCGCTGTTCTTTGGATTTGATTTTGTTACTGTGAGTTTACCGGACTTGATATTCTACCGGAACATATCTGATCGGTATAAGTATCTGCATCAGTCAGAACGCTATCTCAGGGACAATGATCTTGAAGGTGCCATGGAGACGGCGATCGCTGCCAATGAGAAGGCTTTTAGAGACCGGACTCCGTGGCCAGTCTTTGTATTCTCCGGCTGGTATGTCAGGTCGACGGCCGGGCAATACGAGAGAGCCCAGGTGCGGTACGCGGCCGCCATTAATCATGCCTACTGCATGGCCCACGTTGACTCCTTGAGGCCTCTGGCAGCAAAAAAGTATCTAGGCGTGCTTAAGATGTGCGATCAGCCCTTGCTGAGTCGTCAGCCTGGCTACCGAATCTTTCCGCTGACAGAGTTAGTGAAACTTAACCTTAAGGCCAGCAATCTGGCCGTCGCGGATTACTACAATATCCAACTGCTCGGATTATCCGGAAAAATTAATGCGGCTGACCTTGCCTACTTCAGTGCTAGCCAAAGCATGGTGGCAGCCTACGCCACTCGCTCGGGGGACATGCAGACGGCATCTTCGGTGTTAATCAACACCCATCGGCTCTATAAGCAGAAAGCGGAGGACTTAGAAAGCAGGGAATATCTAATGGTTGGTCTACAGGGGGTATACGGGTATCTGCTGGGTAATAAACTTGCTGAGGCCGGTTCCTTGCTGGAAAGCATCCGGGAACTGGCCGAAGACCGTAAAAAGTCTACAGCCTATCTCAGATATCTGTGGTTGAAGGCTCGGTATCTTCGGGCCGCCGCTGCGGAGGGAATGATAGACGAAGAGCTGATGACACCGAGGATTTTTGACCGCATGAAAGCACAGGTAGCGGGCAAAAAAACGATTGCCGAACAGTATGCCGACAGGATCATCGAGGTTCTGAAGGAACACAGTGACCGTACGGAGAGTAAATTTGGTGCCAATAGTGAGGAGTACGTTGCCAGCCAGACTGAATACGCCAGTTTTTTTGTCCAGACCGGTCGTTTTAAGCAGGCGCTGAGTGTTTTGGAAGCACTCCTGACTAATGAAATCCTGAAGCAGGAGCCCCTTCGACAACAGCGTAATCTCATTTTGCTGCTAAAAGCCCGCTGTGAGCTAATTATTAATAAACAAGTACCAGCTCCGGCTCTTCTCGACAACTACGCCCAGGTAATCTACTCCGACGCTATAGATAACTTACCATACTTTACCGAGCACGAACGGGACTTATACGCCAGCAGAATCCAGGAGAGAATCCAACTTGTCAATGCGTTGATTGTTGCCTCCTCACCCGCTACCCAGGCTGCCGCCAAAATATACAACAATGTGCTGGCTACTCGCAACCTCGCGCTCTCGGCTAACATTCACCTGCGCACCCTGCTGCAGGACAGCAGCCGATTAGCTTTTCGGAAGGCTTATTCAGATCTGCTCTCCCAGCGTGGTACGCAGAGTAGTCCGGGACTAGAGCTTTTAATTCAAGAAAAGCAGCTGATTCATCAGATTCGCAGACTGGCCGGTTTCAAGCCTTACGATCCGCAGACCGTAACCTGGATGGACGTCAGGAATCACCTGACGGCTAAAGCGGCGGCTGTCGAATTCATTACCATACCTTCCCTTACCGCATCAACACCCGAGTTATGGTATTATGCGCTGGTGTTGGCTCCGGATACACCGGGACCCGTTCTAATCCGGCTCTGTGAAGAAAAGAAGCTGGCTGCCCTTTTGAACCGCGGCGGCCCGCTCAAACAAAGCACGGATGCCATCTACACGCAGTCACTATCCCAGCTTCGTGAATTATTAATGCACCCGGTTCTGAAAATAGGGGGATCGCCACAAGTTCTGTATTTATCACTTACGGGGCTGCTTCATCAGATATCATTTGCTGCCCTGCTGGACCAGACAGGGGTCGACTATGAGATTGTCAGCAGCACTCGCTTGCTCACCAGCCCCCAGAACAGCCAGCCGGATAGCCGGGCAGCGGTGGTGATGGGCGGCATAGATTTTGGGTCCGTAAAGTCCATTGATAATTACCGGACTGTCTCAAGCCGTGACTTCGCGCCGTTACCCTACTCCTATCAGGAAGCCGTTACCGTGCAGCGGCTGCTTAAGGCAAACCAGTATCAGGCCACGCTGGTGTCCGGAAGCCAGGCTACTGAAGCCTTATTCAAACGGCTGAGCGGTAAAAATCTGGGCATCATTCATCTGTCGACGCATGGAATCTTTGAGAAAAGGCAACGTCTAGGTGATTTATCATCAAACGATAATTCGTCATTATTCGCCGAAGACGCCTCAATGGCCCGGTGTAAACTGCTGTTCGCTGGCTCGAATTATACCTCAGACGGTTCCGTTACTGTATCCAATGATGGATATGTAACGGCGCAGGATATTTCAAGGATGAACTTTCAGAACACGGAGCTGGTCGTGCTCTCTGCCTGTGAATCAGGCCTTGGCGTTGTGAGAGGAACTGAAGGCGTACAGGGGTTCCAGCGAGCTTTTTCGCTGGCCGGAGCACGCTACACACTTTTAAGTCTCTGGCCTGTCCCAGACAAACAGACGGCGGAGCTTATGCAGTCCTTCTATTATCACCTATTTGCGGGCAAGACAAAAGCCCAGGCTTTAGCAATTGCCCAGGGAGAAATAAGAACTAAATACCAGTCCCCTTTTTACTGGGCCGGTTTTACATTGATCAGAGGATTGTAATAAGTACTGGCGGATTTCCAACATATAGCTATGTCCCTGTCCGAATGGATTTGAAGAATACACAGCTCCAATCAAAACTTACGAATGCTTAGCGTCTAGCTGATAAAATGCTTCGGGAGCAGTCACTCCAAAGTATATAAAATACGTTACTTGCCGGTTATGATTGATTCAGTAGCTGTTAAAGGTTAAGGTTGAAAAAGACATACTACAATTATTTATACCATGCGAAATCCAGCCTGGCAGCGTGACGAGCTTATCTTAGCCCTAGATGTTTACTTTCAAGAAAATTATAACGCAATTGGACCTTCACATCCCGTAATTCAAGAGTTGAGTCATGTCCTAAATCGATTGCCCATTTTTTCCCTCGATCTAAGAACCCAAACCTTTCGCAATTCTGATGGTGTCTACATGAAACTGGGTAATTTTTTAGCTATTGATCCGAATGATAAGCGCCGTGGCTTACCTAGTTATGGGAAGTTGGACGAGCTTATATTCTTCGAGTTTTATACAAATCGGGAGCAACTTCACCAGCTAGCTCTTGCTATTCGGGAGAGTATTCAGGACGAAACAGTTCTAGCTCAAATTGCATTGATCGATGATGAGGCTTATACTGCTAAAGAAGGAACCGTTTTACTAAAGTGGCATAAGTATCGAGAACGGGACCGTAAATTAGTTCAGAAAAAGAAGGACTCTGTTCTTAAAAAAGAGGGGTGCTTAGCTTGTGAAGTATGTAACTTTCGATATGATATAGTGTATGGGGAATTGGGAAGTGGCTATATTGAGTGTCATCATGTACGACCTGTACATCTAATGAAACCTGATGAACGAACGGGGCTGAATGATTTAGCTTTAGTCTGTGCTAACTGCCACCGGATGCTACATCGCGATTTAACGTTAAGTTTAGCGGGGTTGAAAAATAAGCTGACGATGAAAAGTTAAAGCCTTTTGACATTACGGATACTTATTGATATGTGAGTAAGTCCGTAAAGATTCGTCCTTTGGCTCTTGATGGCTACATACAAACAGGCGGATTACGAAGCCCTGCGTCGGCGGTGCGTCGAACTCAAACAGGCGGGCTGGCGACAAGCTGGCATTGCCCGAGCCTTTGGCTTGACCGAGGGCTGGGTCAGCCAAACACTGAAAACCTACCGAGAACAAGGCGAAGTAGGCCTAACGACCGGTAAACGCACCGGAGCCCCGTCCCGGCTGACGGCGGATCAACTCGACCAACTGACCAAGGAACTGGCCAAGGGGGCTGAGCAACACGGTTTTTCAGGCCAGGTCTGGACCCGGCCCCGTATTAATGATGTGATTAACAAGCTTTTTGGTGTTAGCTATGACCCCTCTCAAATTGGACGGCTG
>Ga0160428_1000894_pt1 | contig 27143 bp, 19 predicted proteins | sample SolpanmetagenomM_FD_108198 | JGI IMG/M metagenome (GOLD analysis project Ga0160428, IMG submission 108198) | Solar panel surface microbial communities from Lawrence Berkeley National Laboratory, California, USA - M | ecosystem: Engineered > Built environment > Solar panel > Unclassified ... | reverse complement strand
TGTTCTACGAGGGCGGCATCGAGGCCTTCGTGCGCTACCTCGACCGCTCGCGCAAACCCATCGAGGGCATGCAGAAGCCCGTGATGGTGCGGGCCGAGCGCGACAACATCCGCGTCGAGGTCGCCCTGTGGTGGAACGACTCGTTCAACGAGACCGTGCTGCCCTTCACCAACAACATCCCGCAGCGCGACGGCGGCACCCACATGGCCGGCTTCCGCGCGGCCCTGACCCGGCAGATCACCGGCTATTCCGAGTCCTCGGGCATCGCCAAGCGCGAAAAGATCTCGCTCACCGGCGAGGATTGCCGCGAGGGCCTCACCGCCGTCATCTCGGTGCAGGTGCCGGACCCGAAATTCTCCTCGCAGACGAAGGACAAGCTCGTCTCCTCCGAGGTACGCCCGGCCGTGGAGAACGTCCTCAACGAGGGCCTCTCGAACTGGCTGGAGGAGAACCCGGCGCTGGCCCGCTCGGTGATGGCCAAGGTCATCATGGCGGCCTCCGCCCGCGAGGCGGCGCGCAAGGCCCGCGAGACCGTGACCCGCAAGGGCGTCCTCGACATCGCCTCGCTGCCGGGCAAGCTCGCCGATTGCCAGGAGCGCGATCCCTCGAAGTGCGAGATCCTGCTGGTGGAGGGGGATTCCGCCGGCGGCTCGGCCAAGCAGGGCCGCGACCGCACCTTCCAGGCCGTTCTGCCGTTGCGTGGAAAAATCCTCAACGTCGAGCGGGTGCGCGCCGACCGGATGCTGTCCTCGGCCGAGATCGGCACGCTGATCACGGCCCTGGGCGCCGGCATCGGCCGCTCGTCCACGGACCGCGAGGGCTTCAACCCCGAGAAGCTGCGCTACCACCGCATCATCATCATGACGGATGCCGACGTGGACGGCTCGCACATCCGTACCCTGCTGCTGACGTTCTTCTTCCGGCAGATGCCGGAGGTGATCGAGCGCGGGCACCTCTACATCGCCCAGCCGCCCCTCTACAAAGCCGCCAAGGGCAAGTCGGCGCTCTACCTCAAGGACGAGCGGGCGCTGGAGGATTACCTCATCGACGCCGGCGTCGAGGGCGCCGTGCTGCGCCTCGCCTCCGGCACCGAGTTCGGCGGCGCGCAGCTGAAGTCCCTGGTGGAGGAGGCCCGCCAGTTCCGCAGCCTGATGCAGGCGCTCCACACCCGCTACGACCGCGCCGTGGTCGAGCAGGCCCTGATCGCCGGCGCCTTCCGGGCCAATGTCGACGAGGCCCAGGCCGAGGCCGAGGTGCTGGCCGAGGAGGTCGCCCGGCGCATGGACCGGATCGCCGACGACATCGAGCGCGGCTGGGAAGGCTCCGTCGCGGAGGGCGGCTACGTCCTCAGCCGCACCCTGCGCGGCGTGCGTCAGGTGGCGACCCTGGACGCCTCGCTCCTGGCCTCCCAGGAGGCGCGCCGCCTCGCCGACCGGGCGGAGGCCCTGCGCGAGATCTACGACCAGCCCGTCACCTACGCACGCAAGGGCGACGAGACCACCCTGCACGGGCCCGTCGGCCTGTTCGAGGCGGTGATGGCCTTCGGCCGCAAGGGCCTGCAGCTCCAGCGCTACAAGGGCCTCGGCGAGATGACCGCCCAGCAGCTCTGGGAAACCACCCTCGACCGCGACGTGCGCTCGCTGCTGCAGGTCCGGGTCAAGGACACCCAGGACGCCGACGACCTGTTCGTGAAGCTGATGGGCGACGTGGTCGAACCCCGCCGCGAGTTCATCCAGGACAACGCCCTCAGCGTCGCCAACCTCGACGTCTGAGGCGGGCGGACCTGGTCAGTCCGGCATTACATGCGAAACGTTCGGCAATTCGCGCGAAATTTCCGGAGCTCTTTCGCAAAGGCTGTATGGTTTGGACACCGGGTGTTCGGCGAACTCTCCGCGCCGAACGCGATAGGATGAGACGTACAGCCGTCGGCCAATCTCGCTGGCTCGCAGAATGTGCCATTCTACGCAATGGCACCTGCGATCCTGCTGGGTAACCACCGGGATAGAAGCAAGGTCGAGCCAGTACCTGAGGCTGCCAGAACAACCCTGAGGATGTTCCTCGCTCGTTGAGGTGGCTTGCCCAGCTCGTATCATTCAGGGTTTGAGCTTCACCGATGGCGACGATAGCGAGCGCTGAAGCATCGCACCCAAAAACCCGGCGCTTTGGTATTGGCAGAGCGTTCCGGTGGAAACGCAAGCAAGCCAGCGGCGCACCATGTTTCCGGCACCTCCCACCTTCCTCTATGGAAGCTGGATGTTAATCCTATCCTGCGCGTATAGAGGTGGGAACTCGCTCCGGCGCGATCTTGCAGAAAAGCCGCGAACGTCCTTGTCCAATGCCTACCGCAGAATGCTCCGCCTGGTCCGTCTCCTCGCCTGGGCGTCTTCCACCTGTCTCGGGACGCGCTCCGGCGCCCCCGGCTGATGTCAGGCCAACGCATGTCTTTCCGCGTCGCAGCCCGCACGATCCTCGAACTCGGTGCCGAGCTCATCAGCTCCGACGGCATCGCGCTGTATGAGCTGATCAAGAACGCGATGGACGCACGCTCCCGTCGCGTCCGCATCGACGTGCAGGTCGCGCTCACGCGAACGGCTTACCAACTGCTGGACGACGAGCTTGCTACTCACCCCGGAAGCATCGCCGAGATCCGCAAAACCGTCCTTGATGCGGCGGACCTTCGCGCCGAGGAAGCGTCGATCCTGGGCGGGTACCTTGCCGAGGCTAGCGATGTCCCTAGCCTGAGGTCGGCGTTCCGTGACTGGTACGTCAAGCGCAATCTCATCCGCGTCAGCGACACGGGCGAGGGGATGTCCGTGAACGACCTCCAGGAGGTTTACCTGACGGTTGGGACTCGCTCCCGCCTACGACAGAAGGAACGGATGTCCGGACAGGGCGGTGAGGCCCCGCCGCTGGGCGAGAAGGGCGTCGGCCGGCTATCCACCATGAGGCTCGGCGACCACCTCATCGTCAGGACGTCCAAGGCGGGACAGGAGCGCCTCAACGAACTCGTCATCGACTGGACGCTTTTCGACCATGCCTCGGACGCGCTGCTCGACGAGATCAAGCTTGAGGCGCGTGTGACGACAGCAAAGCCCGATCCAGCCGCAAGCGGCACCGAGGTGGTCATCGGCGGCCTGAAGACCGATTGGTCGGCGGCCAAGCTGGTGCAGATCGCCGGTGACGAGTTCGCGCGGCTCGTGGACCCTTGGGCCCCCCGCACCGCCAACCGGCTACTGCGCCTCACCTTCAACGGGGAACTCGTCGAAATCCCGACCATCGACGACCATCTCCTGGGGCGTGCACACGGTCATTGCCGGGCGGAGTTCGCCCTCACCGGAGGCGAACCCGTCCTCTCCGGCCACATCGACTACCGCGTCAGGAAGAAGGAGAGAAGCTTTCGCCTGCAGGCCACCGAACTCGTGTCGGTGACGAAGATCCCGTCCGTCAGTGTCCTTCGGAGCCTCGGCCCGTTCGAGATGGAATTCTGGTGGTTCAACCGTGGCCTCCTGACCGCGAAGAACGGCTACCCGGACAGCGCGGGGCTCAAGGCGGAGATCGCCAGATGGTCGGGAGGGTTGATGCTGTTCCGCGATGGATATCGGGTGAATCCGTATGGCGGTCCCGAGGACGACTGGCTGGCCGTTGACAAGAGCGCCTTCAAATCCGCCGGATACAAGCTCAACCGTCAGCAGATCATCGGCCGCGTGAGCATCACCTGGCGTAACAGGGGCCTTCAGGATCAGACGAATCGCGAGGGTCTCGTGGCGACGCCCGAGCGGGAGGCACTGATAGGGCTGCTCCGACACGTGCTGCTGAACGAGTTCAAGGGCTTCATCGACCGGGAGGACAAGGCCGCGCGGGTGCACGAGCGCAGCACCGTCGAGACAATCGGCGAGCGGGTCGAATCAGCGGAGGCCGACATCCGGGGAAAACTTGCCGAGATCGAGCTCGTCCTGCCCCCGGGTCAGCGTGCCATCGCCAGCCAAACCAAGAAACTTGTGGACGAACTCGTCCACTATGTCGACGAGGCAAAGGAGCTCGGCGACCAATACGCGGACGACCGTGCTCAGCTCGTTTATCTTGCCGGGGTCGGTCTGATGGTCGAATTCGTGTTGCACGAACTCGACCGCGCCACGGTAGGCACGCTGCGCACGCTCAAGGATCTCGACCCGAGCAGTCTTCCTCCTCAGGCCGCCGCCGCACTACGTGTCCTCTCCGATCAGCTGGAGACCCTGAACAAGCGCGTGGCAAACCTGGAAGCCATGGGTACGATCCGGCGGCAGACAAAATCCGAGTTCGATGTCGTCGAGCTGGTCAAGCGGACTGTCGCGGCACGGCAAGGCGAGTTCTCGCGGAACGGCATAGCCGTGGATGGCAGCTTCCAAGCCGCGGCGCCCTGGCGGGTCAGAGCGGTCCCCGGCATGTTCATCCAGATCGTGGACAACCTGCTGGCGAACGCCTCCTACTGGGTCAGGCAACAAGCGCTCGTGGAGACTGGATTCCGCCCGCGCCTGACCATCGACGTCGATGCCCGCGCGCGGACGCTGACATTCACTGACAATGGGCCGGGGGTGGATCCCTCCACGGCCGAGGAGATCTTCCAGCCATTCGTCACCCGCAAACCCGCGGGCGAGGGCCGCGGCCTCGGGCTCTACATCTCGCGGGAGGTGGGCCTGAACCAAGGCTGGACCGTGGACCTGCTCCGCGAGGAGACCGTCAGGCCGGGCCGCTACAACTCATTCGTGTTCGACCTTTCGGGCAAGACAGCACCATGACGTACCAAGAGCCCTTGCGGGAAGCGTTTCGTGTGCAGAAGATCGAGCGCGTCGCCATTGTGGACGACGGCTACGACCCGCCCAGCCCGGAGGGTCTCTCCGAAAGCGATGCGGCAGCGTTCCGCACCCATTTGGAGGATGCAATCGAAGACGGCGATCCTGAAGGCATCTCGGGGCAGCTTCCCGAATTTCGCATCGCGTCCCTGGAAGAGGTGCGCGAGCGTGCCTGTGACGGCGCCGGGCTGCGTGACCTCTGGCAAGCGTATCGCAGCGTCGACCGGTCAAGCCCTCTCGGCAAGCTCCTGCATCGACTGTTCGCCACGTTCGCGGTCGACCGGAATGACAAGCTACGTGCCTTGGAAGGACTGGAGAGGATGATCCTGGATGTCTGCGGACGTCGCCCGGCGACGTTCGACAGCCAAGCGCAACCAAAGGATCTCGCCGGGCATGACTTGATCTTCCTCGACTTCTACCTGGAGGCGCCGTCGACCGAGGGCACGGTCGGGCCACCCGAAGCAGAGGCGGCTTCGCGGCAGCGGTCCCTGCAGTTCCTGAAGGACCTGGTGGACATTCCTGGCAACCCAATGCCCCTCGTCATGCTGATCTCATCTGCCGCCACGGCCGACGACATCCCCGAGTTTCGCCGACACGCGAACATCCTCGCGAGCGCAGTGCAGTTCATGCCGAAGCGGCAGGTCGAGGACGATGCCCTGCGGGCCGGCATGGAACTGCAGGAACTCGTAGAGCGCCGGCAAGAGGTGACAGCCCTTTCAAACCTCATGGCCATGTGGCGGACGGGAGTTCAAGAGGCGAGCGAGGAATTGATGCACCTCGTGCGTGACCTTGACCTTCCCGACTACGGCTATCTCTACAAGTTCCGGCTCACCAACGAGCGCGTGCCCCTGGCTCATTACCTGGTCTGGCTCCTCAACGGTTACCTCTCGGACTCGGTCGAACGGAGGCTGCACGTTGATACGGCCACGAAGCTCGTCGGTAGCCTTGCCCGCGCCGAGGGTATTCCGGGACGGGTCGCCCCAACGGAGGCGATCTCCATACTCTACAGCGGCATCACCACCTCCACCGTTCCGATGGGCCTTGGCGAGTTCCAACCACGGGCCTGGGCCGGGGATGTGTTCGTGCGGGAGGATATCTGGAGGAAAGTCGGTGGTGATTCGACGGGCTCCTCTCCCTTCCAATATCCCATGCCTGAAGTGTTCGCGGTCGTGACGCCCGCCTGCGACCTGGTACCGGGTCGTTCCGGGAAGCTGCGCACGGTCACCACCATAGGCGGATCCCTCGAAGCACTTGAGGCGGCGTCCGATTCGTCGACCCACTTCCTCATGATCCAGCAGAAGCCTTTCCATGTGTCATGGGACCCCAAATGGCCCATGACGATTCCTATAGAGGACATGGAAGGCGGAACAGCGCTCGGAGGCCGTTACCGCTGGATCGGTCGTCTACGTGAGCTCTACCATGCCGAGCTGCAGCATACCCTCACCGCGGACATCGGGCGGGTGGGATTGCCGGTTGCTCCCCCGCTTCCACGATGGTCAGGAGTTCGCGTCCTCGCACGGCTCGCCACAGGCTACGAACAGATACTCGTAAAAGGCGTTGCCGAACGAAATGCGTGGACCATCTTCTCTTCGACGAAGAAAGGCTCGGACAAGACCATTCAGTTTCGGCAGGATTTCGTGTGGAATGTCCGTGCCTGCGTCCTGGAGAGGATTGGAAGCTCGCAGGACAAGCACAGCGTCAAGTTACGGGAAAAGGTTGAGACGGCTGAGTTCATCAAGGCGCTGCAGCATCCCATCCCGCTTAGAAAAGACGCAAACGATCTGAGCGCCATCGGAGTGCGGATCAAGATGGGCGAGCCGGGGATCCATTCGGAGACCGGAAAGGATTGCACGCTTGCCCTCGTGATTGTGTTCGGGGACGATGCGGACGCCCCGAAGGAAGGTGCGGCGGCTGATGGCGCAATCGAGGGCCCTGAGGTGCCCTCAGCGCTCGTCCAACCGGCGGCCCATCCGATGGGAGGATGAGGTTGTGTCCTGCCACTTGGTGCCTTGTTGTCTTCCATCGAGGCGCGTGAAACCGGCTTCGCCTTCCTAACTGCAGGCGCGCCGCGGCCTCAACCTGACGCTGCCGGTCTGGCAGTCCGCAAGCGCGGAGAGAAGGAGTCCCTCGTTGGGCGACGTAAGGGTTAGGACGCAGAGGCTCCCGAGAAAGGTCTCGCTTTGCGGCCGCTTATGGCTGCAGCCAATCTCAAGGCGCGGGCATCCCCGGACCTGCGGCTGCGATCCGTGCCCTCGCAGCTGCCGCGGGTCCTGCCAAATCCGGCAGGCCCAATAGAATGTCGCGATGCCCAGGGCTCTGCCTCCAGTAGCCATGATCCGGAGGCAGATTTTCGAATATCCTGATCTGCGACAGGTACTTCGCGTGCAGCCAGAGGTATTTCTCCAGAACGCCGGGACTATCATGACCCAGACCAGCCGCGACGATGTCGTGGATCTTCTGCATGTATCCTGGATAGTATTCGTCGGAGCCGCCCGTAACCTCGACCACGGACCGCCACGATACATAGTCGAAATAGTCATGCCCATCATCGTCCCTGGTAAGGAACGCGCGCACGTACTCCTCCTCCTCCGTCGAGGTGTGTTGAGCGCTTCGGGCGCTCCGAGCAACGGTGAGGAGCCTCGGATCAACGATCACACGTGGGTGTTTGGCGGTCCGGGATTCCAGTTCGTATGCCTCCACCAACGCGGGCCCGACCACGTGGATGTCGGTATGGAGAAGGTCCCCTACCGTGATGGCTCCACGTAGGAGGTAACCACGCTCGACGAGGGCGATGACGCAGAACGCCACCTCGCTCAGTAGCCAGAACGCGGCGGACTCCTCATCGACCTTGTACGAGACGACGATGCAGTCGGAGAACTGCGTGACCTGCTGGCTGCGATACAGGTCCGCATCGCTGATCCCGATTTTCCCGACCTCGTCCATCGCATCCACGAGGTCGGCAAGGCGCCCGGGCTCGCGCCGCGTGCGCTCCACGAGCTCCTTGAAGCCAAGGAAGTCGATGAAGAGTACGATCCTGCGTTCGTAACGCGGGCCGCTGCCTTCAAGAGGCTGGGATGATGCGTTCATAGCACTTGGTTAGTTTCGCTTCAGCGGACCTGCAAGAGCATGGGTAAACGCTCTCACAGGCTGAGACTGGGCATCCGGTGAACGGTCGTTGGTCCCACGACAATCGAACGCCGAGTGACGATCCAAGGCCTCGAAACACCGCGGACCAGCCATCGGATGGCCGAGTGCGCTTATGCGTCAACGAGCGGACACTCAGACGGTACAGATGACGCAGGCGTCGTCTTCGTCGTCGGCCTGCGGGGCGATACGCTCGGCGTAGACCTCGGCCAGCGTCAGGTCGGCCCGTGTCACGGCACGGCTCAACCGACGCCGTTCCGCGTCCTTTCGGATCGCGTCCGCGCGCTCGGGCCGTTCGAGCTCCTCCAGGCTTTCTCCCTGGCTCCACGTGAAGACGTTGCCATTCCCGGGGTAGGGACGTTCGTAAGCCTTTGCGGCCTCGAACAGGTCCGGGTATCTCTCCTTGAGATTCAGCCACTCGACCTTCTGCTGATAAAAACAGAAGAAGCAGCCCGAGCGTGTTCGTCCCCACTCCGTGTAGGGTGGCATGCCGACACCCGAGTCCCGCAGTATCCGCTCGATGTCCGCCAGCTTCAGGCCGTCCTCGCGGAAAGGGTAGACCGGCGTGATGTTGGGCTTGTGGCTGACGTATCCGGCCCGGTCCTCGTCGGCGCGCAGGCCGACGTAGTTCAGGACGGGCTCGTCGCCGATGAACGCCTCGAACGGCTTCAGCTTCAGCATCTTGGTGCACCAGCGCCGATGGTTCGAAGGGATCATCCCGCCGTACACGTCGTACCAGTGGTCGAAGCCCTGATCCGCGTTGAGCCGGATGACGGGCTTTCCGAGATAGTCTTGGATGCGGTCGAGATAGGCGTAGGTCTCCGGCAACTCCTTTCCGGTGTCGTTGAAGACGTACTCCATGCTGGCCACGCGACCGCGCATGTGGATCGCGAGGGCGGCGCTGTCCTTGCCGCCGGACAGGCTGAGGACGTGACGCGGCGGCCTAGCTTCCGGCATGTTGCGCCTCCTCGGAGATCATCGACCGCACCTCCTCGCTGAGGAGTTGACCCAGGAGGAACGCGGCGTCCCCACGCCCCTGCAGGAGCGCACGGATCGCACGCGACACGTCCTCGCGTCCGCCCTCGTCGGGGTGCACTACCAAGGATGCCTCGCCGCCATCGGGGGAGACGACGTGTACGCTCAGGACGGGGGCTCGCGCGGCGACCCCGGCCCGCGCTGCCGCCAACCATCGGGCGAGACGAGGGACGAGCGCACGGACTTCGAACATGAATGTGTCGAGGTCCCTGTCGCGCCAAGCGTCGGGCCGACGCCCGGTCAATAGGCTCGCGACCGAGTCGAGCCAGGCATCATCAGCCATCATGGGATCGGCCGACCGTTTCACGAAGGCCCGCATGCGCGTGTCGGCCAAAGCGGTCTCGAAGGGCAGGTAGTCCAGTCGCACCAGGTCGCGCACCTTCCCGATGCTCCTGGCCCCGAACGCGTCGAGGACCACCTTGGCAGCCTCGGCACGAACCCGGGGATAGGCCGTCCCGATGTCATGGAGACACTCGTCGAGGACGGAGGCGTACTGGAAGGCGTCCAGGCGCCCGTGCGCTTCCACCGTCGAGAGCCCGCAAGCTGCCGGAAGCGCCTCGAAGACGAGTTCGATGGGGTCACGGGCCTTGCCGAGCGCGGTGCGGACCGCGTGCGCGAGGGGACCGACGGACCGGGTCTCGCGCGAGTACGCCGGAAGGGCGATGAACCAACGCATGAGGGCCTCGGTCACGCTGGCCGCCTCTGGTACCGGCCGCGTAGCCCAAACCGTCACGGCGGCCGCGAGACGCTCCAGGACGGCCGCCCTATCCGGCTCCGGCGCCACCAGGCGTAGGGAGAAGTGCCTCGGATTGCGCGCGACCCGCATGAGCAGCGCCCCCGTCACATCCGGCACGAAGGTATTCCGCTCGAACAAGGCGACGTCCGAACGTCGAGCGAGCAGGAAGGCCGTGATGAGGACCAGCGAAACGCCCTGCCTGATGCCGAACGGCGGTTTCGCCAGCAGCTGGACGACCTCGTCGAGACCGATGGGCTCCGGCCCGGCCAGGATTGCTTCGAGGCCGGACCAAGTACCGTGCCAGCGCGCCGGGTGGCCTTCCGGAGGCGCGACGAACGTCCAGTGCCCCTCGGGTCCAAGTCGATGAAGCCCGCCAGCCTGGAGGACCGACAGGAGGATGGCCTTCTCCGGCGGCGCGCCTGTCAGGCCGAGATGCCGGTCCCCGGACCCGGAAGCCATCCGCTCAAGCAGCCGCATGCGGGCACTCGCCGCGGCGGAGGAAAGCCGCGAGCGGTTGATCAACTCGTTGTGCACGACCGGCGCGGATTCGAAGAGCCGGTCGCAGATATCGCTGAGAAGGCGGTGCAGGGCCGCCCGGTCCGGGACCGGCACGATCCTCCCGGCGTGCACCCAGGTGGTTGCGGCCTCATCCTCCGACGCCGGTCCCGCAAAAGGGACGAGCCTGTCCGCCAGGGCGGCGCCAGCCTCGGCCAGGTGCTCCCTCACCTCACGGCGGGCGAGGTCGTCCACCTGAAGCTCCCCGCAGTTCTCCGCGACCCAGGTCCAGACCTGGACCTCGTTTGCGGCGGCGAGCAATGCCGGCGGCACCTCGCGCACACAGTGCAGGACGTCCAGGTCCGCCGTCGCCACGGCGGCGTCCATGACGGCGGCACGATCATCGTCGGGGTGGACCGGATGGACGACGATCCAGCCGTCCACGCCCGGCACGGAAGACCTGTTGAGCGTCGCGCCATCGGTGGTGAACCGCACCCCGAACGCCCGCAGCGTGCCGGTCTCGTGGTAATGCTTGTGCGCAACGACGGGGCGAGGAGCCGGCAGGACCGCCAGGATGGACCCGATCCGCGTCGCGGACGCGCACTGGCGCCGAGCTTCGGCAAGCCAGCCGTCCAGGTCGACGCTGCTGCTGGCCCAGAGGCAATGATCGGACCGGTGCGGACGGCGGTACACCATCCTGCGCCGAACAAGGGCGGACAAGGCTTCCTCGACCGCCGCCCTGGGCTCCGGGTGCAGGCAGAAGGCGAGGCTATCGAGGTCGGCGCGGAGGCCAGGCAGCGGGTCAAGGACGCTGAGCAATCCGACGCATTTCAGGACCGCAGCCTCAATCGGCGGAAGGTCCCGATGCGCCGTCAAGGTGTCCGTGAGCAAGCGCCACCGCCGTGCCTGCAGCCCGTCCCGCGGGCCGCCTTCGCCCCGGGTGGCGACATGATCGAACAGGTTCGCAAGACCGTACCAACTGTCCGGGCCGTAGGGGGTCTCGGCCGCGTAGTCGCGAAAGCCACCCGGCTCGAAGCTCTGGAGGAAGCCCACCGCCGAGCGCTCGTTCTGTCCGAACCGTCGCGCCATCGCGGAGAGGGCGACGACCGCGGCGGGATGCATCGGATAGAGGCGCGGTCCCAGGGAGGCTATCTCGGCGCTGCGGCCAGGAAAGAGCCCAAGGTCGGCGGCCTCGCGGTAGAGCGCCCCGGCCGCTTCGGTGACGCATTGGTCATGTCCGCTTCCAACGACCTTGATCGCCTCAGCCAGGAGGAATGACACCTGTTCGAGCGACTCCTGGAACGGGAGGTCCTCGAAACGTTCGGCCGAGCGCGCCCAATCCGCGCGGGAACCATTCCCGAGAGCCGAGGCGTATTCCGCGAACCGCTGGTGCAGGACCCCCACCACCGCGACGGGAGCGTCGCCGGTGCCGGCGGCCATCTCGCCGAGCGCTTGGAAAACGCTCGTGTCGTTGCCGCCTTCACGGGAGGCGGCGTGCTCCAGGCACCGTCCCATCTCGTCGATCAGGAGCAGCACGCCTCCCCGCCCGTCGTGCGAACGATCCACGTAACGGGCAAACTCCCGTAGGGCGTCGAGCACGGCCGAGTCATCGCGCCGCCCTTCGCGCCGCTCCGCCTGGAGCCGGAGCACGACGTCGGCAACGGCGGGCCGCCGACCCGGCGCTCGCCAACCATCGACCTTGTGCGCCAGGGCCTCAAGGATCAGGTCTGCAACCGGCGCCCGGCGTCCGATGACGACCAGGGGCTCGTAGGCCCGCGTGGCGGCGAGGTCGGAAAGCCGGTCCGGGCATCGCATCGCAAGCAGCACGGTCGCCGCCGAGGGCTCCCTACGCTCCTGGAAGAGGCGGGCGAGGAACAGCAGGAAGGCGGACTTACCGGCTCCGTAGGGGCCGGTGATCCGAAACGCGCGATGGGTCGAGCCGTCCGCCAATCCGCGCAGGAGGCGATGCAACGTATCGTCGACGGTGGGCGTCGGTACGTAGCCATCCAATGCCGCCGGATCGTCGAGGTCACGCCGAACGTCGATGGACCGCACGTACCTCCGCGCGACCCCAACGCGCTCCGCGATGCAGGGCCGGGCGCTCATGCCGCGACCTCGCGAAGGCGCGGAAGGGCGTCGTCGCGCAAGGCGACCAGGTGAAGCCCCCCGACGCCGTCCTCCCGTACCTCCCACCCGCCCACGGCGCGGCATGTCGCCTCCAGACGTTCCAGCAGCGCCGCCTCGTCGAGCTTCAGCACCTTTCCCGGCGCATGGCGCTCGTGGAGGAGGGAACGCAACGATACGGTACGGCTGCCCGCCAGCCGGCCATCCCAGTGATCCGCCAGGACATGTGCGAACGCGCCGACGGTGAGGCCCGGCTTCGGCCCCCGTGGCATCTTGACGACTTGGTCGCCGGCGGCGTCGACGACCCTGCAGAGACGCAACTCCTGCATCGGGCAGCCCAGGGTGTCCTCCAGGACGACATCCTCCTGGTCGGCACCGGAGTAGCATTGCAGGAACACGGATATGTGGAGCGCAAGGGTGGCTTGGCTGATCTCCCCCCGGGTCCTGATGGCCCTCTGGCGCACGAGGGTCATCAGATGCCTGCGCGTGACCTCCGGGTCTGAGATCTCGTCGAAGACGACGTTCCAGGCACCCAGGCGACCCCGCGTCGTCAGCGTCCAGTGCAGCTTCCAGAGGGTCTCCGTCCGTTCGACGTAGCGGTCGCGGCCCTCCCTGGGGTCGAGGAGCGAGACCGCGAAAGGCGTCGGCCGGACGGTACGCCCCTCCGATCCGAGAAGCCCGAACGCCTCGCCCCAGAACCTGAGGGCCCGGACCATGTTCTTCCCGAGGCCGAGGCGAGCGATGGCGCCGTCCTCGTCGGCGAACAGGCCGGGGTCCTCCACGACCGCGTCGTAGAGCTTCGGCAGCCAACCGTACCGGGGCGCGAAGCTCTCGTGGCCCGAATAGGCCTCCCGCAAGGTCATTTACGCACGCCTACTCAAGCCCGGCCGCGATGCCGGGCGGCGGGATGATGGTTGCGCGGCCGACGCAGGGCAAGGACAAATCGGTTCGGCCCACCGCTTTCGGCAGCCCGGGCAAGCGCCTCACGCAAGGGCGCGCGCCACGTAGGCGATCCGCACGGCGGCACGCTCGATCTCGGCTTCCGTCGTGAAGCGGCCGACCCCGATCCGGATCGCCGCCGTCGTCCGGGACGGCTCCAGGCCCAAGGCGACGAGCACGTGAGAGGGCTCCAAGGCCCCGGACGCGCACGCTGAGCCGGTGGAGACCGCGACATCCCCGAGCGCCAGGACAAGGGCATCGGCATCGACACCAGGCAGGCTGATGTTGAGGTTACCCGGTAGCCGACGATCCAGGCAGCCGTTCACTTCGAGGTCCGGCATGTCTACCCGCAATCGAGCCAGCAGACGGTCGCGCAGGCGAGCCATGCGCACCGCCTCCGCCTCCAGTTCCATCGCGGCGATCCGACAGGCCTCGCCAAGTCCCACGCAGAGGGCGAGGGGGAGCGTCCCTGGTCTCAGGCCCCCTTCCTGGCCGCCGCCGTACGCAGTCGACCGCAGCCGCCGGCGCAGGTCCGGGCGACAGTAGAGGGCCCCGATGCCCTGGGGGCCGTATAGCTTGTGGCCGGAGAGGCTCAGCAGGTCGACACCCAAGGCCTTGACGTCGACGGGCAACTTACCCACGGCCTGGGCGGCATCGGTATGGAAAGGGACGCCGTTAAGCCTGCACAGGGAGGCGATCTCCTCAACCGGCTGGATGGTGCCGATCTCGTTGTTCGCCATCATCACAGAAACCAGCCCCGCGCCGCGTCGCATGGCGCCTTCCGCTGCTTCGAGGTCGACGATGCCGTCCTCGCCGACGGGCACCTCGACGACCTCCACGCCGTTGTCTGCGAGTGCCCTCGCAGGTCCGAGCACGCAGGCGTGCTCGATGACGCTATGGATCAAGCGGCCGGCGTGATGTTTGCCGGGCTGCGGGAACAGCCCTCGGATGGCGATGTTGCAGGACTCGGTCGCCCCTGACGTGAAGAACACGTCTCCGGGCGGCGATCCGATCAAAGCGGCGACGCTGGCGCGTGCATCCTCGACAGCCATCCGAGCCGCCTCCGCCCTGGCGTATCCGATGGAATGGGGATTGCCGAAGCGTCCGCCGAAATAGGGCAGCATCGCGGCGAGCACGCGGGGATCCAGGGGCGTCGTCGCCTGATGATCAAGGAAGATGTCGTCCTCACGGAGAAACGAGACCTGCTTCTCGACGCCCGGTCGCTCCACGTCCACCGCTCTATGCTCCACGTTCGACAGACGCATCGAGGCAATCCGCCCTTGGTCGGCGCCCACGATCAACCGCCGCCGGCTTAGCTTGTGACGGTTGATCCTGTCTTGTCCGGTGCCGAACGACCACTCCCTCCATGAGGCGTTCCGGACCGGTGCGCAACAATCCCGCTGCGCACAGACGTATGGTCGAACCGAGACGAGGTGGGATCGTGCCCTCGCCTGACGATTGATCGCGCGAACTTTGCTCGTGCGCCTTGGCTTGGCTAACGGTTGCGCCGCTCGACCTGAGCCTGCGGACGAACCCACGAAAGTGCAGGTCCCGCCAGTCGCTGGCGAACATTGGCGACAGGCCGAGGTCGAGGGACAGCATCACCGTCCGCGCTACCTTGCATGAAGCCGGGCCCCGATTCTGGCCTCACCGAGAGATGGGGCGAACGCCAGGCAGGCCTGTCGGCTCCCAGGTAAACTCTGCGCCCGCTTCCTCAAGTGCCCGCCGCAGGGCAGCGACGCTGTCCCGCCGCGGCCGGACCGTCACGACTTCTTCCTCCAGGCGCCGCACCGTCGAGACTGAAAGGGACGCCCTCGTGGCCAACTCGGCGCAGGACCAGCCGACGATGCCGCGCGCACCGCGGATCTGCGCCGGGGTCAGGTCGAGTGAGGCGGACGGAACGGGAGGGGGGCTCGGATCCGGCGGATCGTCCTCGAAGCGTCTCCGCCCGGGAATGGCGAGGCACACCCCGGTCCATTCGCGGATGGAGCCGTCCCGATTGAGGATCGGGACCCCTCGCGAATTGAACCAGCGATAGATCCCGTCCGCGCACAGGATGCGGTAATCCGTGTTGTAGGGGGAAGCATGCGACACAGCCGTGCGCCACGCCGCCTCGGTCCGCGGACGATCCTCGGGGTGCACCGCCCCCAGCCATCCGGTTCGCTGCACCTCTTCCTGGGATTGGCCGGTCAGTTCCAACCACTGCGGCATCTCCAACACCGCTCCGTCTGGGCTCGCGTACCAAACAACCGCCGCGGTCGCCTCGATCAACGCACGGCATCTGTCCTGCTCCTGCTCGACCGAGCGTCGCGCCTCGTGACGCTCCGTGACGTCTTGGACCACGCCGATGGCGCGGCTCGGTCGGTCGTCCGCCCCGAGGAGGACCTCGGCCCGGCTTGAGATCCAGCGTTGCGTCCGATCCGGTCGGATGATCCGGAATTCCCGCTTTACCGCATGCCCCGCCCGCAGGAGCGTCAGGAGATCGGCTTGCGCGGCGCGATCCCCGGGATGCACCATTTCCCTGATGAGCGAGAAGGTCACTTCGACGGATGGATCCAGGCCAATGATTCTGTAGAAGCCGACCGACGCCCGGATGTGGTCGCGGGCCATGTCGCTGGACCAGAAACCGATCTCGCCGCCGTCCTCGATGAGCTTCAGAAAATGCCGCGAGGAAAGCCCGCGTCGGCCGGAATCCTCCGAATGCGAGGGCCCCATCGGCCACATAAGGGATCGCGTAGGCATTGATTTCGCTCTTCCGCCACGCCTACGGCCGCGCATGCCCATGTGGAACGTTCATTCAAAGGTGGAATACTCGTTTCCATGAATGAATTCGATGCCTATGCGCGGCCAGATGAGATGCGCAATCGTCGCGCGCCAGTGGCCCGTGCGAACCTGCTATGGGGGATCGGAGCGTCTCCCCGCCACCTGACCCATGGCTCGGACAGCGCCGATGTCTGGGATGGGACGCCCCTCGCACCCGGCCATGACACAAGCCGGCCTTCGGCCAATCGCACCCGTGGACGCCGAGCCTGTGACGGTCGACGTCTGGCCGCAGCGCGAAGCTTATCCGGCGGCAGGGCAACGGGCGGTACGTTGAGCCGTGTATGTGACCGGAATGCGCTTACGTGACCGGCTGGGGACGATGACCAGGTGCGCCCAAGCTGCCAAGTACAGGTCGCTTGGGGCCGAGCCAAGCTTACGCGGGTGGAGGTCTTCCGTACGGCCGGCCCCGGGCAGCGTAGACTCGACGAGGCAGCCCTGCTCCGCGTCGCGCAAAGCCGGAAGCGTCCGCTTACGGAGCAGGACCTGGGCTTCTTCGACGAGGCTCGACGCCACTTCGAAGCCCGATGCTTTTGGCATCAGGCACCCACGCTGACGGTCGAGGGCAACCGGGCAGTGCCGGCGAGACCGCAGCCGCATGGCGACAGGACGGTTTGGCGCCTTGGATCGATGCCTCCAGCACGGATGCTATCTGATGGGTTTCAGAAGAGGGGCGCTCGGGTCCCGGGTCCGCAGAGGTGGTACCTGGATGACGTATCCGGGCAGCGCCGTCTGACGGCACCTTGACGCCTCACTGGTGTCGGCCTGGGCTCACGGGTTGCGGTCCCGTCCGCTCACCTGTCCGAGGCAGCAAGGCCTTAAGAGACTTCGGCAGGGGGGAAGCACCCTCCGTATCAGTGGCAATACGGAATTGGCGGCAGCTGCACGTGGACGATGCCGGCTTACCTACAGGGCGCGCTCCACTATACTTCGGGTTATGCTGAACCCGAGCGCTGGATTCGAGAACGGAACATCGGAGGCGAATTCAGGAGCGCCGCGTCTAATGGATCGTTCCGGCGCATCCGCGTGGTGGTGGCTATCAAGGCGGCCGCCGCAATGCGCGGATCTTGCTCTTTCCCACCCCGGACATCGACCTTCGAGGCAAGCGGCATTCATCCGGGCGAAATCGAAGGCAAGCATACTCGTGCAGGAACTCGCACGGCTTGCCATGAAGAAGCGCTTGAACGCGTCAGGGCGAGCTTGCCGATGATGGACAGAAGAGCGGCATGAGACAGTCACAGGCCGAAGGACATGCGGTGGATGGTACCGTCGTGCCCGACGGCGTGACGCCACGCGGGCCGGATTCGCGCCTGCACAGGCATGCGGATGAAGCATGGAAGATCCTGCATCGGCATAACATCGCGCCGACTGCCCGCAACTACGAACTCTTCCTGCAGTTCCAAGAAGGAGCGGCTCCGACGCTCGCTCGCCAGCTTCGCGAACTCCTTGAACGCGGCACGCCGTCCGAGGCGGAACTCGACGAACTGCATCGGCGCCACCTCACACCCGAGTTCGACCTCGACGCGATGGGGGACAGCACGCAGGCCATCGAACGGGAGGCGCAGGCCCTAGTCGAACGGATGACCGGAGGATGCGACGGGCTTACGGAGTACGGGCAGGTCCTTGACATGTGGAACAAGCGCCTCGGGCATACGTCGACGGTCCAGGCACTCGTGCAGGCGGTCGCGGCGCTGGCGTCTGAGACGGCCAAGGCGAGCCAGCGCAACCGGGAGCTGGAACGCGAACTCACGGCATCGACACGGCGGATCGCGAAGCTACGGACCAGCCTGTCCGACGTCCGCCAGCGGGCTGCGGTCGACGATCTGACGGGCGTCGCGAACCGCAGGGCCTTCGAGGCCCGGTTGCGTCGGTTGATCGCTCGGGCCAAGGAGGCGGGCGGCCCAACCTTCTGCGTGGTTCTACTGGACGTGGACCACTTCAAGCGGTTCAACGACACGTACGGTCACCAGACCGGCGACGCGGTGCTTCGGCTGATCGCACGGTTGCTCGCGGACCACGTCCAGCCGGCGGACATGGTGGCACGGTATGGTGGCGAGGAGTTCGCGCTCCTTCTATCCGGCGCCGACAGCGGAACTGCCGCAAGGCTGGCGCAGCGTATCCGAAACGCGCTCCGAGGCCGACGTCTCATCAAGCGGGAGACGGCCGAGGAGATCGGCCACGTCACCGTCTCGGCGGGCGTCGCGCAACACACGGCGGATGAGGGCATGGGGGCTCTCGTCGCCCGCGCCGACAGGGCCTTGTACGAGGCCAAGCGAAACGGCAGGGATCAGGTCGCCGTCGACGGGCGCGCCGAAGCGGGCCTTACCGGTCCATTGCCGCGCTAGGCGCACGCTCCTCTCAGCCGGAGCTCACCGGTGGAAGGGCGATGCGGTGCGTCATGCCGGCTGAAGGGTAACGCCGCCTTGCAGGAGCGGCGCGATGTTCACCGCCTTCGACCTGTCCATCGCCCGCCTCGACCAGCATAAAAGCCTTACCTCGATCCGCCGCAACGATCCAGAGGGCTGCGGCGCCGACCCCGTCACCATGGGCGGCTCGACGCTCCAGCTGCTTGATAACGCATTTAGCGGCTTCTTCGGACGGGTGAAGCGCGGTCGGAAGGTTGGCTTCCCACGCTTCAAGCCGCGTGTGGTTATCCGCTGCTCGATGCTACCCTTCAGTGGGCATCCGTGATGGCGAGGTCCGGATGAATGTGGGAGCAGATTCTATCAGGGCACGCGGGCCAACGCTGGTCCGACGATCTTCTTGCGCCCCTCTCGTCCAAAGCTCCCGAGTAGAAGCAATCCAGCCCCGATCCGGGCGGTACTCACCACTCGATTGAACAACGGAAAGGCGCTGCCCCCGACCGAATGTCCAGTATGCTCGCAGCGCCAGACACTTGCCGGCCTTCGGCTTGAGCAAGCGCGAAACGCCAACCGGCGGCATGTCGTTCGGCCAACGCTTCGAGGCAGAGACATCCGTTACACAGAGACTTGCCGCCCTGGCTCACGCCCGTCTCCTCATGGAGGAGGTGTTCCGCCGAGTCCGCGAGCCGGTAGCCCCAGTCGCGTCCGAGCTCCGGGGCAAGGCGCGTGCAGACGAGGGCGTTGTAGAGCTCGTCCCGGGTCGCCGCGTGCAGCAAATTAACAGGGAGTTTACGTCGTCTTCGACCAAACCAGCTTCGTGTTGATGGGCAAAAGCCAGCGGAATGCATTTCTGAGTATCGGCTCCCCAAACTCGCTTCGGGTGTTCGCATCGCACGTACCTTAATCGATGCAGTTCGATGCATCCGGCGACCAAGCGCGAGCATGCTTTCGCTACCGCGACATACAAACCGCGGCTTACCTTGAACGATGGAGAGTTCCTGAGATGGTGGGTTCTGCAATTGCCTCCGGCGACGGGAGGGGCGTCTCGACCGTCCAGCCGGCAAGCGGACGTCTCGACCCTTCGCCACCGACGGACCTCAAGCTCCTCTTCCTTCTGTCGTGGCTCCTTTGCGCGGTCTTCTACTTCTTCCAGTACGCTGTGCGGTCGGCGCCCGGCGTGATGCAGGCCGAGCTCACCGCCGCCTGGGGCGCCAACCACATCGGAACGATGATCTCGGCCTATTACGTCGCCTATGCGCTGATGGCCTTGGTCGCCGGAGTGTTGCTGGACCGGTACGGAGCTCACCGCACCATTCCCTACGGCATCGCCGTCGTCGGCCTCGGCTGCCTCGTCTTCGCGCAAGGGAGCGAGGCCGCCGGCATGGTCGGTTTCGTCCTCCAGGCGACCGGCGCGATCTTCGCCTTCGTCGGGTCGTCGTACGTGGCGGCCCGATACCTGCCGACACGCATGCTCGCGCTGTTCATCGGTCTCACGCAATGCCTCGGCATGGCCGGGGCGGCATTCGGCTCGAAACCTGTCCACATGGCCATCGACCCGGCCGGCACCTTCAACATTCCCTGGCAGCATGTCTGGATCGCCTTCGCCGCGATGGGCTTTGCCCTGGCCCTGGCGACCTGGTTCGTGATGCCGCGCGAGACAGGTGACAGCCCAAGCCACCATGCAGAGCTCTCGCTGTCCGGCTTGCTCCACCCGTTCAAGGTCCTCTTCGGCAATCCCCAGAGCTGGCTCGCCGGCATCGTAGGAGGCCTGCTGTTCCTGCCTACAACCATCGGCGCCCTGGTCTGGGCCACGTCATTCCTTCATGCAGGCGAGAACATGTCGATGGCGGACGCTGCATCGGACGCCGCCATGGTGCCCATCGGCTGGGTCATCGGATGCCCGCTCCTCGGGTACGTCTCGGACAAGCTCGGTCAGCGTAAGCCGGTGCTCCTTGGCGGCGCCCTGCTGATGCTGGTGGCGGGCCTGACCGCCATCTACGTTCCGGTCGGGACGCTGCCGCGCTACTCCGTGGCCCTGGTGCTCGGCATCGCCTCCGGCGCGGCCATGATCCCCTTCTCGATGATGAAGGAGCTCAATCCTTCCCAGGTGAAGGGGACGGCGGCTGGGGTGATGAACTTCCTCGTCTTTGTGACGACGGGGATCATGTCGCCCTTCATCTCGCACCTGATGCTGCCGAGGCAGGGCGTCCCGCTGACGTTGTCCGACTTCCAGACCGCCTTCCTGCCCTTGGTGGGCGGCGTCGTCCTGGCCTTGATCCTCGCACTGTTCCTCCGGGAGACCGGTACGGCCGGGCAAATGCCACTTGCGCAGACCGGGAGCACGCCGCCCGACCGGACCCTCGCCCCAGCCTGAGCGGTGGCGACGCCGATGTTCCCGAGCCGATATCCTCACGCCCAAGGATGATGACATGAACGTCGCGGTCTTCAGTACCAAGCCGTATGACCGGCGCTTCCTCGATGCGGCGGTCTCGGGTCGACACGCCCTGAACTACATCGAAGCCCGGCTCGACCCGAAGACCGCGGTCCTGGCCGGGAATGCGAGGATCGTCTGCGTCTTCGTCAACGACGTCGTCAACGAAGCCGTGCTCGACGAGTTCGAGCGTCTCGGCGTCCGCCTGATCGTCCTGCGTTCTGCCGGGTTCAACAATGTCGACCTTGCAGCGGCGGGACGCAGCGGCATCCAGGTGGCCCGGGTGCCGGCCTACTCGCCCGAGGCCGTCTCCGAACACGCCGTGGCGCTGATGCTGTCACTGGACCGGCACATCCACCGCGCCTACGCCCGGGTCCGGGACGGCAACTTCGCCCTCGACGGTCTCCTCGGGTTCAATATGCATGGCAGGACGGTGGGAATCGTTGGGACCGGGCGGATCGGCCAGGGCGTCGCCAGGATCATGCTGGGCTTCGGGTGCAAGGTCCTGGGTTACGATCCCGAGCCGAGTTCCGCCTGCGAGGAGATGGGCGTCGTCTACCGCCCGCTCCAGGACTTGCTCGCCACCTCGGACATCATCTCCCTGCACTGCCCACTGACGCCGGCCACGCGCCACCTCATCGATGCGGCCGCCATCGGCGTGATGAAGCGCGGTGTGATGCTCATCAACACCAGCCGCGGTGCCATCATCGACACCAAGGCAGCCGTCGCCGGATTGAACGAGGGTCGGATCGGCCATCTCGGCCTCGATGTCTACGAGGAGGAGGAGGAGCTCTTCTTCGAGGACAAGTCCGACGAGGTGATCCGGGATGACGTCTTCGAGCGCCTGCTCATGTTCTCGAACGTGCTCGTCACCGGACACCAGGGGTTCTTCACCGTCGAGGCGATGACGGCCATCGCGGAGACCACCGTGGCCAACATCGACGCGTTCGTACGGACGGGTCGCCCGGTTCACATGGTGGTCTGACCTCAGGTCGCGAAAAGCTCATGCGCTGAAAATGCCCATGTTGCCCAACATCGCCGTCCCTGGCCCGCCGGGGCTGGAACTCTCCCGGAGAGAAGCACCAGCCACGGATATGAGATCGACGTGGTCCTCGCGGCGGACGGACACCTCGATCCGGCGCTCTGGCGCGAGGAATGGGACCATTGGCGCATCCACCTGTTCTGGCTCGGCGAGCTCGATTGCGACGGGCGCCTCATTCACCGGCAGGGCGGTTTCGGCCGGGGAGTCTGGCTGATCGACTACGATGACAGGACAACTGACGATGACGAGCCGGGCTATCGGCTGGGCAGCCCGGCCTCGGCGAGGGTGAGTACGTCTCGATCCGAGACGATGATGACATGATGCGGCCCCCCAAAGACGGACGCCATCCTTCGGACGTGACCTCGCGTTTGGAGCGAGCTTAGACGCTCGCTGCTCTGTCCTCGGCTGGGACCCGTGGCGCCGTCAGCGCTCCTGCCAGTTGGCGCAACACGGAGGCGCCGGCGGTTGCCGCAGGCCACGTCCTGGTCAGGCGTGGCGTCACCGAAGACGCCGATGGCACCGATCAGCGTGCCGTCGCGCATCAGGGCGAGCCCTCCCGGAGCATGGAAGGCAGCCATGCCCTCGGCCTCGACGGTCGCTGAACCGGGCGTATTGTCGGCTCCTGGCAAGACCTCGCTGTTCTGCCCGGAGATCGACGAGGCAACGGCCTTGCCGATGGCGGGGCGCGCCGACATGCAACCCGCTCCGTTCATTTTCGAGAACGCGACGAGGCGTCCGTTCAAGCCGCAAACCGCGACGCTGATGTGAAGGTTTAGGGCGTTAGCCCGACCGATGGCAGACGCGATGATGGCATCGGCCTCCAAAAGCGTCAGTTCCATTCCTGCCCCCGCCAACATCCGTACCGTTCCTGTTCATGTCGCCTTAGTCTCGGATCGAGCTTCGCGGGACACAATCTCACGCCCGAGCGCCAGCACCTGACCGTTGATGGAAGTCGAAAGGTCGACGGTCGCTATTAGGATGGCGCGGATCTCGGTTCCCGAATGTCGCTTGTGCAGTCTCTCATCAAGCAGCCGTTGGCGCGCCCGCTCGGCCTTCATCGGCATTGTTCCCCAGTGCGGGAACGCGAGCCCGCTTACGACCTTGGGACGCGTGCGGCGGCTTCAGCGATCTGACAAACCGTCGAGGCGCGTCAGGTCGATCAGGCGGACGCCGCCCGGCACGATCAGGATGCAGCCGTCCCGATTGCCGGCCCCGCGCCGGGCTGCGCGGAAGGGTAACGTGCGTGCGGCGCCTAGGACCGGAACCGGCAGCGAGGACCGGAGATGCGAATTTGATCGGAGGGCGCGACCATGGATCCGGCTCTCCGGCCCATCCATCCGCCTGATCCTGGAAGGAGCGCTGGGGCTGTGGAAATAAAAGGGTGCTGGAAGGACGGTGGTCGATCTCGGCCCGACCCCGATCCCGACCGCACGGCGATGGGTGGGGCGATGTCATGCTCATTCCTGGCATGCCCTCAGGCGACCTTGCTGACGGCAGGTGCGAGCGCGACGTCGAGATGGACCGGATTGTGGAGGGTGTTGGCTACCGGCGACCACAGCAGCGTATGCCTGACGAGAGCCGACAGCGCCTTTCGCGACGCGTCCGCGTCCATCGTCACGGACACCCGGATCGCCTCGAATCCGAGGGGCTTCGGTTGGAGGTCGCCGCTTCCCCAGATGGACGTCGTGTTGATGTCTGCCTCGACGTTCAGCTCCAGCGAACGGATCGGGATGCCCCGGACCAGGGCGTTGGCGTGGATGCCGATGGAGAGGCACGAGCCCAAAGCAGCGAGTAGGGCCTCGGAGGCGTTGGGCGCCGTGGCCTCGCCGTGCAGGCTCTCGGGCTCGTCCTCCGCCACTTGTTGCGGCGGCAGATCCCGGATGTAATTGAGCTGGCTGAGCCGTCCCTGGGCGACCGTACGGCAGCGCAGGGTGCGGACGGATGTAGGGTCCGCCTTGCCATTGGCAACCACGATGTCGAGCTTGCGCTGGCCCATCTGGGACCACGGCGGAATGCCAGGGGTCAGAGGTGGCTTGGGCATGTGGAATTCCGGTCCCTGGTTCACCGCTCCCGCTGGCGGCTTCTTTAGGCATAAACATACGCCCCATAGGCACTGCGCGATCTGTAGTTTATTCCTTTGCGCAACGAAGTCCGCAACCAAATATGACGATGAGGACCGCGAAAATGGCGAGGTCACCTGAATGCTAGACTGGGATGATCTAAGGTTTTTCCTGGCCCTGGTCCGGCATGGCAGCCTTTCGGCGGCTGCCAAGGTGCTTCATGTCTCGCAATCGACCGTCGGGCGGCGCCTCAACACGCTGGAGGCAACCCTTGCCGTACGCCTGCTCAACCGCACACCCGAAGGCTACGTGCCGACCCTTGCCGGCGAGGTGGTGCGCAAGAGGGCCGAGCTCCTGGAGGCGGAGGCCATGGCCTTGGAACGGGACGTCAACGGGCGCGACACTCGCCTGCGCGGGCTGGTGCGGGTGACCTGCGCCGAGACCATGGCCGCGCACCTGCTGGCACCGAGCTTCGCCAAGCTCCACGCGCAGCATCCCGACATCATGATCGAGCTCATTCCCAACCCGCGGGAACTCAGCCTGGCCATGCGCGAGGCCGACATCTCAGTCCGCATGCGTCAGCCTGAGCAGCATGACCTCGTGGTGCGGCGCATCGGCGGTATCGCCTTCGGCATCTACGCGACGTCGGAATACCTCAAGCAATACGGCGAACCGGATTTCGATGAAGGATGCCCCGGCCACCACCTGATCACGCAGATGGAGGACAGCCAGGAGATGACCCAGTCGGCTTGGCTGACCGAGATGGCTTCCCGGTCTCTTGTGGTCCTGCAGACCAGCAGCCACGAGGCCGCGATGCTGGCGGCCGCCAGTGGCGGTGGCCTGGCGTGCCTCGCACGGTTCCGCGGCGACGAGGAGCCTCGCCTGATCCGACTCGTGGTGCCGAGCGAACCGCCCAGCGCCGACATCCTGTTGCTGGTCCACAAGGACAACCGTGATACCCCCAGGATCCGGGTGGTCCTGGACCACATCATGGAATGCATCCAGGCGCTCGGCCCGCTTCTTCAGCCTCAGGGAGCCAACCCAGTTGCGCTTCACGCCGTCGGGGTGTGATGCAGGCGGTGAGGCCATCCATGCCTCAGAGTGCCCCAGAGGTGAGCACCCGTGTCACCTGCTGCCGAAAGTGTACCGCCCCGAAGCCGATGCCCTGCATCTCTGTGAACGCCGTGGCGCCAGGCCCATCCTGGACGATCCTGGAGCCACGGCGTCGACCGGACGCGAAGAAGCCCGCGATGTCCTGCTCTTCTGGCCGGGCGGGCGTGACCTCATGTTCCGGACGCGGCTTGATGGCGAAGCCATGCATGATCCAAACTGGGATATAACTGCCTGATAGTCAGGCAATCTTCTTTGTTTGCAGGCTCGCAGTGATTTGGATGCCTCCGACTTTGCATAGCTAAATCTCAAATTTGCTTGGCGCGTGTAGCAAATCAAGTCGCTATCCTGCCTTCGAGCAGATCCCGCGGTTCGCCCGCCGTCGCGATCCCAGCGTCTAAGGCAAGTCACCATGACAACCGACGAGAGACTGACGCAGGACGTGCTCGCGGAGCTGTCCTGGGATCCGAGCCTGGTGGCCACGGACCTCGGGGTGACCGCCAAGGACGGCATCGTCGCCCTGAAGGGGCACGTGACGAGCTTCGCGCAGAAGCACGCCGCCGAGGCCGCAGCCCGTCGCGTGAAGGGGATCAAGGCCCTTGCCGAGCAGATCTCGGTCGAGCTCCCGTTCGAGCATCGCCGCACCGACGAGGACATCGCGGTGGCCGTCGTCAACCGCCTGGCTTGGGATGCCGCGATCCCTCCCGACACCATCACCGCCCAGGTCCAGGATGGCTGGGTCAGCCTGAACGGCGTCGTCGACTGGAACTTCCAGAAGGATGCCGCGGGGCTCGACGTCCGGTCCCTGCTCGGCGTCGTGGGACTTTCGAACCAGATCACGGTCAAGCCGCGCGTCAGCGCCCATGACATCGCCGTGGGCATCATGGGAGCCCTCGAACGTTCCTGGTTCTTCGATGCCGGGCATGTCGGCGTCGACGCGCAAGGCGACCATGTCCGGCTCACGGGCAGCGTCCATACCGAGCACGAGCGCCGGCTCGCCTCCGTGACGGCCTGGAGCTCACCGGGGGTCGCCATGGTCGACAACGCTCTCGTCATCGCCTGAGCGACGTCCGCATCCACCCTCCCTTTCGAGGATAGTCCCATGCGCCGTTCCATTCGCCCCCTGACGCTCGGGGCCGTCGCTGCCCTCGTCCTCGCAAGTCCTCTCCGCGCAGCCGAGGAGCCGCAGGCCAAACCTGAGTCGTGGTCGGACTCGAAGCCCGCCCAGGTCTGCCTCGACCACCTCAAGGCTTTCGACACGCAGATGGAGAGCGACGGCTACTGGCTTGGCGGGTCGGGCTTCGGCTTAGGCTACCCGATTGGCGGCTACTGGTTCGGCGCCGGCGCAGGCCCGGCCTTGGGCTTGGCCCCCATGTCGATGCCCTATGCCTATGCCCGCCCGGGATACGAGGTCCGGACGCTCCTGTCCGCCGCCGGCATCCTGGCGCGCCACGGGCGCCAGCAACCCTGCGAGGACGTGCTCGCGCAGGCCCGGCAGAGCTATGACCAATACCAGGCCGACATGAAGGGCCGCGACCTACGGGTGGCGAATGCGCTGGGGTTCCGGAAGCAGGAGCTCTCGCTCGCGCAGCCGGTGGCCGCACGAACCACCGCGTATCGCTCCGACGACCTGCTCGGGAGCGAGGTTCGCACCCCCGGCAACGTGGCGCTTGGCAGCGTCGACGATATCGTCATGGGGCCGGAGGGCGGCAAGATCGCCTACCTCGTGGTTGCCCGCGGTGGCGTCTTTGGCCTCGGCGAGAGGCACGTCGCGATTCCGTGGGACTGTCCGTCGTCAGATGATTTGGGACATTCAGCGGTGTTCAGGAGCGGAGGCTCTGGTCCATCTGGGGTGAGAGGTTAGGCGGCCTGCGCGTGGTGGCGCAAGCGTCGTTCCATGAGGGTCTGGCGTTTGATGCGTTCCCGCTCGGCCAGGATCCCTTCGCCGCGTCCGAAGTAGACGTCAGCGGGCGTGAGGTTGCTCAGGCTCTCATGGGCTCGGGCATGGTTGTAGT
>Ga0160428_1000892_pt1 | contig 27179 bp, 24 predicted proteins | sample SolpanmetagenomM_FD_108198 | JGI IMG/M metagenome (GOLD analysis project Ga0160428, IMG submission 108198) | Solar panel surface microbial communities from Lawrence Berkeley National Laboratory, California, USA - M | ecosystem: Engineered > Built environment > Solar panel > Unclassified ... | reverse complement strand
CTCGGGCGTGTTTGCGGCCTACCAGGCCACCAAGTCGCCGCTGCTGCTCGACTCGCTCATGGCCCTGGGCGAGCGCACGCACTGGCAGCCCGGCGCGCGCTACGACCACGCCGACGACATCGTTATTTGCCAGACCTACCTGAACCTGTACCGCCTCAAGAAGGACCGGCGCCTGATTCAGCCCACACTCGATGTGGTGGAGAAATTTCGGACCACGCCGGGGCCCGAAATAACGAACAACGGCATTGCCTGGTGGTGGTGCGATGCGCTCTTTATGGGCCCGCCGGTGCTGGTGAAAGTGGGCGTTATCGAGAAGCAGCCCAAGTATTTGGCGTTGAATGACACCTTGTACCGGCAAACCTACAAGCGGCTTTTCAACCACCAGGAACACTTGTTTGCGCGCGACGCCTCGTACTTGCTGAATGCCCAGGGCGAAGGCAAAAAGGAAAGCAACGGCCAGCGCGTATTCTGGAGCCGCGGCAATGGCTGGGTGATGGGCGGCCTGGTGCAAATCCTGCAAGAGCTCCCCCAAAACCACCCTACCCGCAGTTTTTATGTCAGCTTATTTAAGGAAATGAGCGCCCGCCTGGTACAGCTGCAGCAGCCCGATGGCCTGTGGCGCTCTAGCCTGCTCGACCCCGGCGCCTACCCCGGCGGCGAGGCTTCGGGCTCGGGCTTTGACTGCTACGCGCTGGCCTGGGGCCTCAACCAGGGCATTTTGGACAAGGCAACGTTCCGGCCTGCCGTGCAAAAAGCCTGGGCCGGGCTGAATCGTTGCGTGTCGGCTGAGGGGCGCGTGGGCTGGGTGCAGCCCATCGGCGCCGACCCGCGCCGCGATTTTTCGGCCGATAGCTGGGAGGTGTACGGTACCGGCGCCTTCTTGTTGGCGGGCTCTGAGGTTATTAAGCTGAAGTAGGTATGCGGCGGCGCAATTTTGTAGGGCAGGCGGTTACCGGCCTGTCGGCCCTTGCGGCGGGCGCGGCCCTACCCCTGCCCGCAGCCGCAACTTTGGCGGCAGGCTCGCCGGCCGCACCGCGGCCAGCCAACGACCGCGCCTATTGGCTGGCTACGCTTTTGCGCGTGGCGCAGCCTGTGCTAAACGCAGCCAAAGCAGGCCAGCTCAAGGCGCAGATGCCCGTGGAGGCCGCACCCGGCCAGCAAGCCGACCGCCGGCAGGTAACGCACCTGGAAGCGCTGGGCCGCACGCTGGCCGGCCTAGCTCCGTGGCTGGAACTAAAGGCCGTGCCCGCCGGTGAAGCCGCGCGCCAGGCCGAGGCCGCCCAAGCGGCCCGCCAGGCCATTACCCACGCGGTAAATCCACAAGACGCTGACTTCCTGAACTTCAACCAGGGTGGGCAGCCAGTGGTAGACGCCGCTTTTTTGGCGCATGCGCTGCTGCGGGCGCCTACCCAGCTCTGGGAGCAGCTGCCGGCCGCCACCCAGGCGCAGCTGGTGCAGGCCCTCGCAAGCACCCGCATTATCAAGCCGGTGTATAGCAACTGGCTGCTGTTCAGCGCCATCATTGAGGCCGCGCTGCTCAGGTTTACGGGCCGCGGCGACCTGATGCGCCTAGACTACGCCATTCGGGAGCACCAGACCTGGTACAAGGGCGACGGCACCTACGGCGATGGCCCTGATTTTCATTGGGATTACTACAACAGCTACGTCATTCAGCCCATGCTGCTCGATGTGGTGGGCACGCTGGTGGCGGCCGGCAAGGAGCGCCCCGAACTGCTAGAGGTGCTGCGCGCCCGCGCCCGGCGCTACGACGCGGTGCAAGAGCGGCTAGTGGGCCCCGATGGCTCATTTGCGGCGTTTGGGCGCTCGCTGGCTTACCGCTGCGGGGCGTTTCAGCACCTGGCGCAGTGCAGCTTGCAGGGTCTGCTGCCGCCCGAGCTGCCGGCCGGCCAGGCGCGTACGGCCCTCACAGCCGTTATTCGGCGCACGCTGGAGCCCAAGGGCACCTTCGACGCCCAGGGTTGGCTTCAGATTGGGCTGTGCGGCCACCAGCCGGGCATCGGCGAAGGGTACATTTCGACGGGTAGCCTCTACCTCTGCACCACGGCCTTTTTGCCGCTGGGCCTGGCCCCTACCCACCCCTTTTGGGCCGAGTCGGCGCAAGATTGGACGGCCCGCAAAATCTGGTCGGGACAGGACGTTAAGCCTGACCACGCCTTGTAAGTAGCGCGAACTGGAAAGTTGGCGCTACGTACCGCAGCCCCGGAAGCCGCCCATCAGCGGCCCTACCTTTAGCGCGTTCACCCGCAAATTCTTTTACTATGTCGCAACAACTTTTCGACCTCACGGGCAAAACGGCACTCGTGACGGGCTGCAACCGGGGCATTGGGCAAGGGCTGGCGCTGGGCCTGGCCGAGGCCGGTGCCGATATCATTGGCGTGTCGGCCACACTGGCGGCCGACGGCGGCGACACGGGCCGCCAGGTGCGGGCGCTGGGCCGGCAGTTTTTCGCCTATCAGGCCGATTTCAGCCAGCGCCCTTCGGCCGATGCCTTCACCCAGCAGGTGCTAGCCGACTTTCCGGCCATTGATATCTTGGTCAATAATGCCGGCACTATTCGCCGCGCACCGGCCGCTGAGCATTCGGACGAGGATTGGGACAACGTACTCAGCATCAACCTAGATGCGCCCTTTCGGCTGGCCCGCGCCGTGGGCAGTCAGATGCTGGCGCGCGGCCAGGGCAAAATCATCTTCACGGCGTCGCTGCTCACCTTCCAGGGCGGCATCAACGTGCCGGGCTACGCAGCTAGTAAGGGCGCTGTGGGCTCGCTGGTGAAAGCGCTGGCCAACGAGTGGGCCGGGCGCGGCGTGAACGTGAACGGCATTGCGCCGGGCTACATTGCCACCGACAACACCGAGGCGCTGCGCCAGGATGAGGCGCGCTCGGCAGCCATTCTGAGCCGCATTCCGGCCGGGCGCTGGGGCCAGCCCGCCGACTTTCAGGGTCCTGCCATATTCCTGGCCTCGGCCGCCAGCGACTACGTGCATGGCACCATCCTCACCGTCGACGGCGGCTGGATGGGGCGATGATTAGCGACTAATGATGAGTAAGTTATTAACCTACATGAAGTAAAAGGCGCGTAGCCAACCTGTGCAGCAGGTGTATCTGCGCCATCCGTTGAATCCATTAAATCTGCACTTTATGAATACTCGTTTTGCCATTGGCCCACGCGAAACGGCCAGCCTGAATACGGCTGGCCTGCGCGAGCACTTTTTGATTGAGAATATCTTCACGCCCGACGCTATCGAGCTAACCTACACCCACTACGACCGCATGATAGTGGGCGGGGCCATGCCCACCGCCGCGCCGCTAGCCCTACCCTGCCCCGAGGGACTAAAGGCTAACTACTTTTTGGAACGCCGCGAGCTGGGTGCGCTTAACGTGGGTGGGCCGGGGCGCGTGGTGGTCGATGGCATCGCCTACGAGCTAGGCAACCAGGACTGCCTCTACGTGGGGCGCGGCAGCCAGCAGGTAACGTTTGAGAGCGTGGACGCGGCCCAGCCGGCCAAGTTTTACTTGCTCTCAGCACCGGCGCACAAGGAGTACCTCACGGCCCGCCGCACCCAGGCCGAGGCCACGCCTGTGCAGATGGGCGCGCTCGAAACGGCCAACCAGCGCACCATCTACAAGTACATTTTTAACGAAGGCCTGCCCAGCTGCCAGCTCGTGATGGGCCTGACCCAGCTGCAAGAAGGCAGCGTGTGGAACACCATGCCCAGCCACGTGCACGACCGGCGCATGGAAGCCTACCTCTACTTCAACCTGCCCCAGGGCCAGCGTGTGCTGCACATGCTGGGCGAGCCCCAGGAAACGCGCCCGCTGTGGGTGAGCAACGAGCAGGCGATTCTTTCGCCGCCGTGGTCCATTCATACGGGTTGTGGCAGCAGCGCCTACGCCTTCATTTGGGGCATGGCTGGCGAAAACCTCGAATACACCGACATGGACGCCGTGCCGCTGGCCGACTTGCGCTAAGGCTCTTTGCTTGAATCGCTTATGAAACAGCTAACGCTGCTGCCGCTGGCGGTGCTGGGCCTGGGCGCCGCCCCTACCCCCCCGCCGGCGGCCAAAGCTCAGGCTATCCTCACGGTGCGCAACCAGCTGAACCTAGCCCGCCATGCCGAAACCATCAGCCTGCCGCTGGCCCGGCTGCCGGCGGCGGTGCGCCAGCTGGCGCCCACCAGCCTACGCGTGCGCGATGGCGCTACCAAACAGCTGCTGGTGAGCCAGCTGCTAGACCACGACGGCGACGGCCGGGCCGACGAGCTGCTGTTTCAGACCGATGTGACGGCTATGGGCACCAAAACGTTTACCGTAGCGGCCGGCGCCGAGGCAGTGCCGACTGGGCCCGTGACCACGTTTGCGCGGTTTGTGCCCGAGCGCACCGACGACTTTGCCTGGGAAAACGAGCGGGTGGCCTTCCGCACTTACGGCCCCAACGCCGAGCAGCTGTTTGATAAAAAAGACCCCAACGGCACGCTCAGTAGCGGCATGGACTGCTGGCTGAAACGCGTGCCCTACCCCATCATCGACAAGTGGTATGGGCGGCACGTGCACGAAAAGCCCTTTGCCTAACACACCGATACCGGCGAAGGCTACGACCCCTATCATGTGGGCACCAGCCGCGGCGTGGGCGGCACCGGCGTGCTGGATATTGATGGCGAGAAACTCTATGTCTCCAGGAACTTCGCTACGTATAGGGTGCTGGCTACCGGACCCATCCGCACGGTGTTTGAGTTGACCTACGCGCCCTGGGACGCGGCCGGCAGGGAGGTGACCGAGAAGAAAATCATCAGTCTCGACTTGGGCTCAAACCTGACGCGCTACGAGGTAATGATGACGGCCCCTACCCCCCGCCCAACTGCACCATCGGCCTGACGCTGCACGAGGCCAAGGGCACGGTGAAGGCCGACCGCGCCGCTGGCTGGTTTCGCTACTGGGAGGCCATCGATGACTCGTACTTGGGAACGGGCGTGGTGGTGGCGCCCGCCGTCATCATCGACTACGAAGACCACCGCAGCGCCGAAAAAGACGCCAACCAGCTCTACATCGTGACTAAGCCGCAGGATAATAAAGTCGTGTTCTACGCGGGCTTTGGCTGGGTGAAAAGTGGCCAATTTGCCTCGGCGGCCGACTGGGATGCCTACCTCGCAGAGTTTGCCCAGCGGCTGGCTTCGCCGCTAAAAGTGAACTGGTAACGGTGCGGGCGCCCCTGCCCCGCCAGCGGCGAGCGTTGCCAAATAATGACGCAATTGGCGGCGTAGCCAGTTCAGATTAGCCAAAGCAGATTTACCTTGCGGCCTGATTCGGACACTTCGCGTACCTCATGGACTACTGCCCTGCTTATCTGCGGGGGGTTTTTGCCCCAAAAGCCCCTGACCTCAGTAGTCCCGACCGAACACCGACGACCTTACTTTTTGAGTTGATGCAAGGCGCTGGCTTCTCCCATTTGGGGGCAAGCCGGCGCCTTTCGCTTTTTATTTCGCTCCAGCCAGCCGGCATTCGCCGGCCGGCTGGCAATCTCGCTTTTCGATTCACGTTCTGGCAAGCTAAAAGCTTACCCTACTACTTATGGACCCGCACGTTAAACTATTCGCCGGCAGCGCCTCGCAAGAGCTAGGCCACCACATTGCCGCCGCCTACGGCCAGCCGCTGGGCGAACTCACCCTTCAGCGCTTTGCCGACGATGAGCTCAGCCCGAGCTTCGATGAGAGTGTGCGCGGCTGCGAGGTGTTCCTTATCCAAAGCACCTTCCCGCCCTCCGAAAACCTAATGGAACTGATGCTGATGGTGGACGCCTGCAAGCGCGCCTCGGCCCACAAGGTCAACATCGTGATGCCCTATATGGGCTACGCCCGCCAAGACCGCAAAGACAAGCCCCGCGTGAGCATTGGGGCCAAGGTTGTGGCCAACATCATCCAGAGCGTGGGCACCGACCGCCTGATGACCTGCGACTTGCACGCGGGTCAGATTCAGGGTTTCTTCGATATTCCGGTCGACCACCTCGACGGCGCCACCGTCACGGCGCCCTACATCAAGTCCTTGAACCTGGAAAACCTCATCTTCGCGTCGCCCGACGTGGGGGGGGTAGTGCGCACCCGTGCCTTCGCCAAGAAGTTTGGGGCCGAGATTGTGGTTTGCGACAAAATGCGCCTGCGGGCCAACGAGATTGCCTCGATGCAGGTAATCGGCGATGTGAAGGGCATGGATGTGGTCTTTGTGGATGACATGGTGGACACGGCCGGCACCATCTGCAAGGCTGCCGAGCTCGTGATGGAGCGCGGCGCTAAGTCGGTGCGCGCCGTTATCACGCACCCGCTGCTCAGCGGCCCAGCCCACTCCCGCCTGCGGTCCTCGGTGCTCACCGAATTGATTACGACCGACACCATTCCGCAACGCGAAGAGAACGATAAGGTGCGCGTGATTTCACTGGCACCGCTCTTTGCGGCGGCTATTCGCAACGTGGTGACGCACGAGAGCATTAGCTCGCTGTTCAGCTAATAGCCAGGCACGGGCGCCGTGCCCTACCCCTTCTTTAGATGCCAAAGGCCGCTCAACTTCACGTTGAGCGGCCTTTTTGGTGATTCTGAAGAGCCCGGTTACTTGCCGGCCGGTAGCACTTCTACGTCCAGAAAGCTGTCGCTATATACGCTGTGGGTAGCTTTCACGTAGTCGCTTTCGCTGGCTTTGTAGGGGTTGGGCACGAAGGTTTGCGGGTTCCGGGCAATGAACGGGAACCATGTGCTTTGCACCTGCACCATGATGCGGTGGCCTTTTTTGAAGGTGTGCAGCACGTCTTGCAGCCGGAAGTTGACGTCGGTTTTCTGGTTGGCCACTAGGGCTTCGGGCTTCTCAAAGCTGTTGCGGAAGCGCGCGGGCATCACCTCCGAGCGCACCATCTGCCAGTAGTTGCTGAGGATGATGTTCTTGTTGGGCAGGTAGTCGTTGTCCTTCTCATCAGCCGGATATACGTCGATGAGCTTCACCACCCAGTCGGCATCGGTGCTGGTGCTGGCCACTTTCAGGTTGGCCATGATTTCGCCGCCTAGCGTCACGTCGTCGGTCAGCACGTCGGTCTGGTACACCAGCACATCGGGGCGGCGGCCGGCAAAGCGCTGGTCCTCACTCATGTAGTTGTGCGGCGTAAAGCCCATGGTCGTCGTGTTATCCTCGGTGTAGGGCACGGGTTTTAGCGGGTCGCTCACGAAGCTCATGGTGCCTGGCGCGGCGGCCTGCTGGTCGAGCTTGCCGTTGGCGCTCAGGTACAGCTTTTGGTGCGTGGCCGCGGCGGCGGGCCATTTCTCAAAGGTTTCCCACTGCTTGTTGCCGGTGTCGAAGAGGTAGGCTTCGGGCAGGCCCGAGTTTTTGTCGCCCGAGCCTTTCAGGAAGTGCTCGAAAAACTTCGCCTCAATATTGCGCTGGTAAAACGTGGCAATGCTGTCGCCAAAATACACGTTGCTATGCATGGTGTGGCCCGTTTCGCGCGACCAGCGGCCGTGCCCAAACGGCCCCATTACCAGCGTGTTGTAGGTGCCGGGGCTCTTCTTTTCAATGGTCTTGTAGATGGTGAGCGGGCCGCGCAGGTCCTCGGCGTCAAACCAGCCGCCCACCGTCATCACGGCGGGTTTCACACCTGCGGCGTAGTGAGGGGGTAGGGCGCGCTTTTGCCAAAAGTCGTCGTAGCTGGGGTGGTCGATGGTTTCCTGCCAGAAGAAGTTCTTGCTGTAGTATTTGTCCGCATTCTTCAGCGGCCCCATATCGAGCAAAAACTGGTAGCCATCGCGCGTGCCCGCCTTAATCATCTGCTCTCCGTACCACGCCTTGCTGGTCGTGTCCGTTTTCTGCACCCCAAACACCGGGAATGTGAACAGGTACGACTCCAGGAAAGCCCCGTTGTGGTGAAAATCATCGAAAAAGAAGTCGGACACCGGTGCCTGGGGCGACGATGCTTTCAGGGCCGGGTGGTTCGACAAGATGCCGGCGGCCGTGTAGAAGCCGGGGTAAGAAATGCCCCATTGCCCTACCCTACCGTTGTTGCTGGCTACTTTTTTCACCAGCCAGTCGATGGTGTCGTAGGTATCGGAACCTTCGTCCACGGCGGTTTTGCCCTTCTTTTTATCAATAATGGGCGTCATGTTGGTAAAGGTGCCCTGGCTTTTCCAGCGGCCGCGCACGTCCTGATACACAAAGATGTAGCCTTGCTTCATCATGGTTTCGGACGGCCCCAGGCGGGCGGGGTAGCTGCCGGGGCCATAGGGCGCCACGCTGTAGCAGGTGCGCTGCATCAGTATCGGGTATTTCTGCTTGGCGCCCGCGCCTTTGGGCGTGTAGATGGTCGTGAACAGCTTCACACCGTCGCGCATTGTCACGTACACTTCCTGCTTGGTGTAGTGCTGCGCCGCGTAGTTGGCGGCGGCTGGCGGCGGGGTCTGAGCGCATAGCTGGCCACTGCTCAGCAGAAGCAGGCAGCCGAAGATAACCTTTGTAGTCATAAGAGGGGAAGGGGGTAGGGCTAGTATAGGTAGCAAAAACAACCGGTACTGGCGGGCTCAAAACCAACCAAACGCAGCAGCACCTAGGCGTATTTGTGCGCGAGGGGTAGCAAATCTAGCTAAAAACTCCTACCTTTGCGGCCCGTTTGGCAAGGGTTGCCCGGCGGATAATTCATTCCAAATCAACTTCTTTTATGAAAAGCCTGGAGATTGTAGGGTTTAAAAGAGCGAATCTCGGCAAGACGGACGCTAAGGCGCTGCGCCTCGACGCGCAAGTGCCGTGCGTACTGTACGGTGGCGAAGACACGGTGCACTTCTCGGTGCCCGCCATCCTGTTCCGCGAATTGCTGTATACCCCCGAAGCCCACATTGTGGACCTGAACGTGGAAGGCACGCACTACCGCGCCATTGTGCAGGATGCCCAGTTTCACCCCGTAAACGAGATGTTGCTGCACGTTGACTTCCTGCAAATTCAGGACGGCAAAGAAGTGCGCATGGACATCCCCGTGAAGTACATCGGCGTTTCGCCGGGCGTACTGGCCGGTGGCAAGCTGGCCAGCAAAATCCGTAAGGTGAAGGTGAAGGCTATGCCCGAAAACCTGCCCGACTACGTAGAAGTTGACATCAGCACCCTCGAGCTAGGCAAGTCGGTAAAAGTAGGTGCGGTACAGCCCACCAACTACACCATCCTGACCAGCGCGCAGGCCCCGATTGCAACCGTAACCGTACCGCGCGCCCTGAAAGGCGAGCTGGCCGGCAACAAGTAATAAGCAAGGACTACGCGGACTTTAACGAATTTCACAAATTCTGTGGACAGCGTTGTTTTCGCCAGCAAAAAGCCACCCTTATGGGGTGGCTTTTTTGGTAAAGTAGAGCCCCGTACCAGGCTTAGCTCGCAGCAATGCCGCAAGGCAGCCGTTCCTGAACTTCGTTTAAATCCGCGCCAACCAGTGGTCTTTCTAATTCTTTGCCTCGGCAACATTGGCCCCGAGTACGTCGATACCCGGCACAACATCGGCTTTATGGTGGCCGATTATCTGGCCCAAAAGTTTGAGGCGCCGTGCTTCGAGCTGGGCCGCCACGCCTTCACCACTGAGTTCAAAAACAAAGGCCACCGCTACGTGCTAGTGAAGCCTACCACGTTTATGAACCTGAGCGGCAAAGCGGCCGCGCACTGGCTTAGCACGCTGAAAATTCAGGCAGAGAATATGCTCGTCGTGACCGACGACCTGGCCCTACCCTTCGGTAAGCTGCGCCTAAAAGGCCAGGGCTCGGCCGGTGGCCACAATGGCCTCAAAGACATTCAAGCCACGCTGGGCACCGACGTCTATGCCCGGCTGCGCTTTGGCGTCGATGCCAATTTTTCGAAGGGCAGGCAGGTCGATTACGTGCTCGACGCCTTCTCGGCTGATGAGCGCATCGACTTGCCGCTGCGCATCGAAAAAGCTGCCGACGCCGTGCTGGCCTTCGGTAGCATGGGTTTAGAGCGAGCCATGAATATCGTGAACGTGAAGTAGCGCCGAGAATTAAAAACAACCAAAAAGCCCGTCATGCTTCGCTTGTCGAAACATGACGGGCTTTTTTAGTGATGGACTATTTCTGCCGCTTACAAAATCGGGCTGCCATTGCGCACCGCGCTGCCGGGCTGCATCAGCGCCAGGCTGCCATCGGCATTTTCGGCCAGCAGCAGCATGCCCTGGCTTTGAATGCCTTTGATTTCGCGGGGGGCCAAGTTCAGCAGCACCATCGCCTGCTGGCCAATCAGGGCTTCGGGAATAAATGACTCGGCAATGCCGCTGACGATGGTGCGCTGCTCTAGCCCGACCTCAATGGTGAGCTTGAGCAATTTCTTGGTTTTGGCGACCTTCTCGGCGGCTACGATGGTACCCACGCGCAAGTCCATTTTACCAAACTCGTCGAAGCTCACATTTTCTTTGGCCGGTGCGACGGGGGTAGCAGCCAGGGCGTTGGCTTGCTTGGTATCGAGCAGCTTCTGTACCTGCGCTTGTACTACCGCATCGTCAATCTTGGCAAACAGCAGCGCGGGCTCCTGCAGCTGGTGGCCGGCGGGCAGCTGCTCGGCGCGGGCCGCGCTCTGCCAGTCGCCGGGCTCAAAGTTGAGCATAGTTGCCAGCTTCGCGGCCGACTCGGGCAAGAAGGGCGTGAGCAGCGGCACTAGTGCGGCCGCCACTTGCAGCGCCACGTGCAGAACCGTACCCGTGCGGGCCGCGTCGGTCTTGATGAGGTGCCAGGGCTGCGTATCGGCGAGGTATTTATTGCCGAGGCGCGCTAGGTTCATTAGCTCTGCCAGCGCGTCGCGGAAGCGGTAGTTTTCGATGAGGTCGCCGACGCGAGCTGGGAATTCAGCCAGCTGCCGAAACACCTCTTCGTCTACCTCCGTCAATTCGCCGCGCGCGGGCACTTTACCGTCAAAAAACTTCTGGGTGAGCACCGCCGCACGGTTCACAAAGTTGCCGAGCGTAGCCACCAGCTCGTTGTTGTTGCGCGCCTGGAAGTCCTTCCAGGTGAAGTCGTTATCCTTGGTTTCGGGGGCGTTGGCGCACAGCACGTAGCGCAATACATCGGCCTGGCCGGGGAAGTCGGCTAGGTACTCATGCAGCCACACGGCCCAATTGCGCGAGGTACTGATTTTATCGCCTTCGAGGTTCAAAAATTCGTTGGCCGGCACGTTGTCAGGCAGGATATAATCGCCGTGCGCCTTCAGCATTACCGGGAAAATAATGCAGTGGAAAACGATGTTATCCTTGCCAATAAAATGCACCAGCTTGGTGCCGGGGTCCTGCCAGTATTTCTGCCAGTCGTCGGGAAAGCCTTCCTTCGTAGCCGAGATGTAGCCGATGGGCGCATCAAACCAGACGTACAGCACTTTGCCATCGGCGCCGGGCACCGGCACGGGCACGCCCCAGTCGAGGTCGCGGGTTACGGCGCGGGCGTGCAGGCCCTGGTCAATCCAGGATTTGCACTGGCCGTACACGTTGGTTTTCCAGTCGCTTTTGTGGCCCTCGATTATCCATTCGCGCAGCCAGGGCTCGTACTCATTCAGGGGCAAAAACCAGTGGCGCGTGTCGCGCAGCACCGGCGTGTTGCCGCTGAGCATCGAGCGCGGATTAATCAACTCGGTAGGGCTAAGTGAGGTACCGCAACGCTCGCACTGGTCACCGTAGGCGTTTTCGTTGCCACAGTTGGGGCAGGTGCCTACCACGTAGCGGTCGGCCAAAAACTGGCCCGCTTGCTCGTCGTAGAGCTGCTGCGTGGTTTGCTCAATGAACTTGCCGTCGGTGTATAATTTTTTAAAAAACTCACTCGAAACCTCGGCGTGCGTCTTGGAAGAAGTGCGCGAATACACGTCGAACGACACGTTGAAATCGCGAAAGGAATCGCGAATAATAGCGTGGTACTTATCGACTACTTGCTGAGGCGTAACGCCCTCTTTTTGAGCCCGAATAGTGATGGGCACCCCGTGCTCGTCGGAGCCGCAGATAAATTTTACATCGCGGTTTTGGGCCCGTAGGTAGCGCACATAAATATCGGCGGGCAAATACACGCCGGCCAGGTGGCCAATATGCACGGGGCCATTGGCATAGGGCAAAGCGGCCGTAACCGTATAACGCTGAGGAAGTGAGGTCATTAGAAAATAAAACTGGCCGCTAAGTTGGCCGCAGAAGCAAGCAAAGTGCGAAAATTAGGGGTCGCGTGGCTTAAACTTGGGGAGTGGTAAAAATGTGGCCCCGCCACGAGCTGGTAGCAAAGGTGGCGGCAGGGTATGCTAACAAAATTTGCGCGCGGCCGTTTGTGGAGAAGCTACTTAATAGAGGACAGTAAGCCGCGCCAACTCTCACTCTTTCACCTCTTTTCACTTTTCGTTAATTTCTTTTACTCATGGCTAAAAAGAACGCCACGACTTCAACCGAAGCGCCTGCTGCCAAAATCAAACGTAGCCCGCAGGAAAAAGCGGAACGCAAATCTCAGAAAGCCAGCCACCGGGCAACTAAAAACTTGACCGATGACCGCGCCGAGAAGAAGTCCAACCAAAAGGAAAGCCTGAAGTCGGCCGCCAAGCAGCTGCAAAAGGAGCTGGACGTTCGTATGAATGAGGTGGTCGCGCGCATTCGCAAAGAAACGAAAGCCAAGCTGAAAGAAGTAGTGAAAGAGGCTACCCGCCGCCTCGATGTCGACACGGAGCGCATGTTTGAGCAGGCCCTGCACACCATCGTTCGCCACTACGACGCCATGGCGCCGGGTGCCCCTACCCCCCCCGATGCCACCGAAGAAGCTGTTGATACCGTCGCGACTGCGGCCAGCACCCCAGCCCCCGCCGCCAGTCCGGTGCGCAAAGCCAAGCTCGCGGCCCCTACCCCCGCCGCACCACGTAAAGGTGCTGGCCGGCCTACCGGCTCAACCACGGCAACCGGCAAACCGGCCAGCAGCTCAGGGCCGGGCCGCCCCAAGCGCCCAGCCGCTGCCTCAACCGCCGCACCTGACCTAAGCACGCCCGTGGCTACGGCCAACGACAGCGTAGCTGTCGACAACGTATAGAGTAGCGTAAGCCACTCAAAAAGCCGGCTCTTTTCCACCTTGGGAAGGAGCCGGCTTTTTGATTTTTAATCAAATTTCTATGCTCTTAGGGGCGGCGCATGGTGTCGGGTAACGACTGGTCGATGCGCTGCAGCCGGGTTTCGTTAGTCGTATTGTTGGCGTCGTTGGTGTTAAGCGTTTCAGGCCGCTTGAGGCGGTTAATATCGGAAGCCTGCTCGCCGAGGCGCATCGTGTTGGGGGTGGCATCAGGCACGGGCGTGCGGGCCGCAGTGCCAGCCGGTGCATTAGCGTTGTAAATAGCGCGGCGGTCGGCGTCGGTTGTTACCTGCGTGGGCACGGCGCGCGGCGCGGCATTTTCGGCGGTGCGCTCGGTGGCGGTGCACCCGGCCAGCAGCAGGGGTAAGCCCAGGGCCGCAGCGCGGCAAGAAAGGCGGAAGAACATGAGTATCAGCAAAAAGGCAGCCCAGTTTGGGCTGCCTTTTATCCATACGGATTATGTGCGGAGCAGTTGGCAATTATTTCTTTGGCTCGAATGTCAGCGCGTTTCCGTCCATGCAGTAGCGCTGGCCGGTGGGCTTAGGACCGTCGTCGAAGACGTGGCCGAGATGGCCGCCGCACTTGGCGCAAACAATTTCGTCGCGGCTCATGCCAAAACTTTTATCAGATTTTACCTTGAGGCTAGCGGCCGTAGCGGGCGCGTAGAAGCTGGGCCAGCCAGTTCCCGATTCAAACTTAGTATTGCTGGAAAACAGCAGGTTATGGTCAGCGGCGCAATAGTAAGTGCCGGCCGCGTGGTTATCGTGGTACTTGCCGGTGAAGGGACGTTCGGTGCCTTCTTCCCGCAGGATGTAGTACTGGTCGGGCGTGAGCTGTTTTTTCCACTCCGCATCGGTTTTAGTAACAGGATACTCGCCGAGCTTGCCCGTCACGGGCTGCGGCTGCGGGTACTTGGCGGTGGTCACCGAAGCGCCGTGGGGGCCGGCCGGCACAGCTGCCACCGTTTGGTCGGCGTGGCTTTGCGAGCAGGCGGGCGATAAAGCGGCTACGCTTAGCAGAAGAGAAAGCAAGGAAGGGCGCATGAGGTAGGGATAAGCAACGGAATTTGGTTGGTAGCTAAACAAACGAAAAAGCCTGGGCGTTCGGATGCGCCGCCAGCGGTAGCCACGGCACGGTAGCAGCCGCGCGGTGGGCACACTTATTGGGCAAGTCGGAACGTTTGGGAAGTTGCCTGTTGTTGATTTTCAGGATAATAAAAACACAACTCGGTTTTCTACTTGAAAATTCGTACCTTTGCGGCCGCAAAAACTTACGTATGACTCAGAACATTCGGAATATCGCCATCATTGCCCACGTTGACCACGGCAAGACGACTTTGGTGGATAAGATTATCCACGCCTCCAAGATTTTCGACGCTCACCAGCAGTTCGACGACCTTATCCTCGACGACAATCCCCTGGAGCGCGAGCGCGGCATTACTATCGTATCGAAGAACGTATCGGTACGCTACAATGGCGTGAAAATCAACATCATCGATACTCCTGGTCACGCCGACTTCGGCGGTGAGGTAGAGCGCGTGTTGAAGCTAGCCGACGGCGTATTGCTGCTTGTGGATGCCTTCGAGGGCGCCATGCCGCAGACCCGCTTCGTGCTGGGCAAAGCCATCGACCTGGGCCTGAAACCTATCGTGGTAGTGAACAAAGTGGACAAGGAAAACTGCCGCCCCGACGAGGTGCACGAGCAGGTTTTCGACCTCATGTTCAACCTAGGTGCCTCGGAAGACCAACTTGATTTCGTAACGCTGTACGGCTCGTCGAAACAGGGTTGGATGAGCACTGATTGGAAAGTAAAAACTGACAACCTCATTCCGCTGCTCGACGCGGTGGTAGCGTCCATCCCAGCCGCACCGGTGCTAGAGGGTACGCCTCAGATGCAGATTACGTCGCTTGACTACTCAGCGTTCGTAGGTCGTATCGCCATCGGCCGTGTGCACCGCGGCACGCTGAAGGAAGGCTCGAACATGAGCCTGATGAAAGCTGACGGTAGCATCAAAAAGGTAAAAGTTCGCGAGCTGCACGTATTTGAAGGCCTGGGCCGCGTAAAAGTGGACCAGGTAGGCAGCGGCGAAATCTGCGCCGTTTCGGGCATCGAAGGCTTCGACATCGGTGATACGCTGGCCGACGCCGACAACCCCGAGCAGCTCGAACGCATCAGCATCGACGAGCCGACGATGAACATGTTGTTCACCATCAACAACTCGCCGTTCTTCGGTAAAGAAGGTAAGTTCGTGACTTCACGCCACTTACGCGACCGCTTGTTCAAGGAAACTGAGAAAAACCTCGCTCTGCGCGTGGAGGCTACCGATAAGGAGGATACCTTCCTGGTGTTTGGCCGCGGTATCCTGCATTTGTCGGTACTCATCGAGACGATGCGCCGCGAAGGCTACGAGCTGCAAGTGGGCCAGCCCCAGGTGCTGTTCAAAGAAGACGAAAACGGCAAGCGCACCGAGCCTATCGAATTGCTCGTGGTGGACGTGCCCGAGGACTCGGCCGGTAAGGTGATTGAGCTGGTGAGCATGCGCAAAGGCGAAATGACCATCATGGAGCCGAAGGGCGACTTGCAGCACTTGGAATTCACCATTCCGTCGCGCGGCCTCATCGGCCTGCGTAACAACGTGCTGACGGCTACTGGTGGCGAAGCCATCATGAACCACCGCTTCATCGACTACGAAGAGCACAAGGGCCCAATTCCCGGCCGTATCGCGGGTTCGCTGATTTCGCTGGAAACCGGTCCTGGTACCGCCTACACCATCGACAAGATGCAGGACCGTGGTTCATTCTTCGTGGACCCAGGTGAGGAAGTGTACGCTGGCCAGGTTATCGGCGAGCATACCCGCCCCAACGACTTGACCATCAACATTCAGAAAGGCAAGAAACTGACCAACATGCGTGCTTCGGGCACGGATGACAACGCCAAGATTGTACCTAAGCGCCAGTTCTCGCTCGAAGAAGCCATGGAATACATCCAGAAGGATGAGTACCTGGAAGTAACGCCGAAGTCGGTACGTATGCGTAAGATTCTGCTCGACGAAAACGAGCGCTTGCGCTACGCCAAGACGGCCGAATAAATCGCAGATTTAACGGATTAAACAGATTTCGCAGATGCGAACGTAGGTTTAAGAGAAGGGCGCGGCGTTGGTCGCGCCCTTTTTCTTTGCATGTTGCCTAATATTTTGACTTATGAATCAAGCTAATCTGACTCAGTTTATCCAGCTTTTTACCTTAGGCGATATTGCTGCCGGCCAACGCATTAAGGAGCGGCTGGCGCTGGTGCTCCGCGACCCCGCTGCCTACCAAACGCAATATGCCTAGGAGCTAGCCGAGCGCGGTATGGAGGCGGCCCTACCCCCCCAGGAGCTGCGCGACGTGGCCCTTATCGACGCGCTGTTGAGCGAAGACCTGCTGTGGGAAAGCGGCTATCAAGACCCCGCCGCTGAAACGGCTGAGGGACTGAATGACATCCTGGAGCAACAGCAGCGGCCCGAGCGCCTGCGGCTAACGGCAGTAGGCAAAGGGCCCGAAGCGCTCGATGCCTTGCAGGAAGGGCTGGAACAGTTGGGCTTAGCGCTGGCACTGCTGACGCTGGACAGCGACGCGTACCCGCTGAGCGTGGTGGCCGAAGCCCAAGCGGAGGACGCCCGCCGACTAGCTCAGGAGCTGGGCTTCGGCGTAACGGTATATTGAGAAGCAGGTGCATCTTGCGGCCAGATAAGTAAGCCGAACTACTAAGCAGGCCACTACTTTTCATCCATCCCTACCCCCTAGCTAATGGACCGCGCCACCGTTACCCAAAAAATACTTACTGCCAAAGTGAAGCAAGGCCTGCGCTGGGCCGACATCGCCCAGGAAATCGGCCAGAGCAAGGAATGGTCCACCGCCGCCCTGCTCGGCCAAATGAGGCTCACTGCCGCGCAAGCAGCTGTAGCCAAGCGCCTGTTTGGCCTCGACGATGAAGAAACCGCGTGGCTGCAAATCGTGCCCTACAAAGGCTCGCTGCCCACGGCCGTGCCCACCGACCCACTCATCTATCGCTTCTACGAGCTAGTAAATGTGTACGGCCTCACGTTCAAGGAGTTGATTAACGAAGAGTTTGGGGATGGCATCATGAGCGCTACCGACTTTTCGATGGACCTCACCCGCGAGCCCCACGCCAACGGCGACCGCGTGAGCATCGTGATGAGCGGCAAGTTTTTGCCCTACAAATCGTATTAGCCAACTTAGCTACCGCGAGCGGGGGTAGGCAGCCCTACCCCCGCTCGCGCTGGCGCACGGCCTCGAAGGTGAGCACGGCGGCGGCCACACTCACGTTGAGCGAGTCGAGCACGCCGCGCATCGGGATGATGACGGTTTCGTCGCAAGCGGCGCGGGTAGCGGGCGTGAGGCCGTCGGCCTCGGTGCCAAGCACTAGCGCGGTGGGGCCGCTGAAGTTGGTAGCCGTGTAGCTTTTGGCGTCGTCGGCCAGGGCAGCGGCGAAGGTGCGAATGCCTTTTGCTTGCAGGAACGTCAGAATCTCGGCCATCGGCGCGGCCACGGTAGGCACCGTGAAAATACCGCCCAGGCTGGCCCGGATAACGTTGGGGTTGTAGAGGTCGGTGCGTGGGTCGCCGACCAGCACGGCGTGGGTGGGCGCGGCATCGGCGGTGCGCAGGATGGCGCCTAGGTTACCGGGCTTTTCTCCCGCTTCGAGCACTATTACCAGCGGGTTGGGGGGTAGGGCTAGGTCGGCAAGGGCGGAGCTTGGGGTATGCAGCACAGCCAGCACGCCATCGGAGCGCTCGCGCACGGCCAGCTTGGCAAACACGGCGGCGCTCACGGGCAAGTACTCGTAGGGGCGCGGCGCGAGCTGGGTAGGCGCAAATAGTAGCTGGGTAATGTCGGGCCCCGCTAACTCCTCGCACACCAGCAGCGTGGCTACGGCCCAGCCCGCTTGGCGAGCGTTGGTGAGCTCGCGGTAGCCCTCTACCAGCGTGAGGCCCTGGCGGCGGCGCTCGGCCGATTTATCCTGTAGGCGCAGCACGTCTTTAATGCGCGGATTGTGCAGGCTAGTAATGCGGTCGGGGGGGGTAGGGCGGGCAGCAAACATAGCGCGAAGGTACTGAGCCCAGCCGCCGGGGCCAGCCCCTAGCAGCGCATGGTGGCAGCCAGCCAGGGGCTAGCGTACCTTTGGGGTACATGAAAAGTGGCACTAGTTCACTTGTTCTTCATGCTCATCTCAACCTTTTATTTTGGCTATTCGCCTTAACACCAAGATCTTACTTGGATTTACCATTGCGCTTACGGTATTGATGGCTACGTCTGTTACTTCCTACGTAGTGATGCAGCAGCTGAGCCGCTACACGCGCCTGGTAGAGCACTCGTACCGCGTGCTGCAGCAAACTAGTGACTTGGGCCTCAGCGTGCGTGATGCACAGGGCGGCGTGCGCAACTATCTGCTGCTGGCCGACACGACGTTTTTAGATGTATATCGGCACAATGCACGCCTGATGCAGGTGGAGGTCGACGCGCTGCACGCGTTGGTGGATGACGATGCTGCCCAGCACGCCCGCGCCGACTCGCTGCGGCAGTTTGTGGCGGGGCAGTTGCGCGAGCTGGCCACCTACCGCGAATTTGCGCCTACCCCACCCGCTGCCCAGTCGCTGCTGCTACGCGAGCAGGGGCCGCTACGCACGCTCAAAGGAGTGCTATTGCGGTTGCGGCGGCACGAAGACGAGCTGCTGCGCACCCGCAATCGCCAGCAATCGCTGTTTCAGAAGCTGGCACCGTCGGCGGTAGTGCTGTCGGCTATTTTGGCGGTAATTATTGTGCTGTGGCTGTTTCGCAAAATAGCGGGCGAACTGCACGCCAACGACGACCTGCGCCTGCAACTCACGCGCACCAACCTCGACATGGCCCAGCGCATTCGGGCCATGGAGCACCTGGCCCGCCAGGTAGTGCAGGGCGATTACAAGGTAAAAATAACCGACCCTGGCCACCAGCACGACCGATTGGCCTCGCTGGCTACGCTGCTCAACCAGATGACCCAGGCCCTCGACACGGCGTTTGAAGCACTCGAAAACCGCAACAAGGAGCTCGATCAGTTTGCCTACGTAGCCTCGCACGACCTCAAGGCGCCCCTGCGCGGCCTGCGCACCATTGTGCAGTGGATGGAAGAAGAGCTGCCAGATGAGCTGTCGCCGCAGTTGCGCACGTATCTCGACCAGCTTAAGGGCCGCCTCACCCGCCTCGACGACCCCATCAATGGCCTGCTAGCCTATGCCCGCGCCAGCCGCACCGAGCGCCAGCTCGAGCCCGTAGACGTGGCCCAGCTGGTGCGCGAAGTGGCTGACCTGGTGGTACCGCCCGGTTTTGTCCTGGACCTGGCGCCCGGCCTGCCTACCTTTGTAGCCGACCGCCTGAGCCTGCAGCAGGTGTTCACCAACTTGTTCAGCAACGCCGTGAAGCACCACGCCAACGCCGGCCAGGGCCAGCTAGCCGTTTCGGCTCAAGACCTGGGGCCGCAGTACGAGTTTTCGGTGCACGACAACGGCCCGGGCATTGCGCCTGAGCATCACCACAAGATATTTCTGCTCTTCCAAACCCTGCGCGACCGCCACACGGCCGAAAGCACCGGCATTGGCCTAAGCATCGTAAAAAAGCTCATCGACGACCAGCATGGCAGCATTCGCGTCGAGTCGGCGCTGGGACAAGGCGCCACTTTTATTTTCACCTGGCCTAAAGCAGTCCAGTTGGTTGCAACCACCGAAGCCAATCTTTCCTAGTAGTTGATTCTGCGCGCTGGCGAGGCGCTGCTTCTTCGTTCACCTTTTCCTACCCCCTATGCGTTCTGTATTGCTAATAGAAGATGATGTTTTTGACACGATGACGGCGCAGAAGTCTTTCGAGCGCTTCAACGTGCCGCACGAGCTGCACACCGCTTTTAATGGCGAAGAAGCGCTGGATATGCTGCTAGGCCGCAACGGCGCCACCGCTCTGAACCCGCTACCCGAAGTCATTTTGCTCGACCTGAACATGCCCCGCATGAACGGCATTGAGTTTTTGGAAGTGCTGCGCAGCACGCCGCAGCTCGAGCACCTGCCGGTGTTTGTGACCACCACTTCGAGCATGGACATGGACCGCGCCGATGCCGCGCGCCTCGGTGTGAGTGGCTACATCCTGAAGCCTCTCGATTTTGCCTCGGGCGACGACCTGGCCGATAGCCTGAGCTTACTGGAAAAACTGCTGAAATAGCGCGTGCTGGCCGGCCAGCGCGGGGTGGCCCTCCCCCCCCTTAGCGGGCCAGCGGCTGGGCACTTTTGCAGCGGGTAGCGGCGTTAGGCGCGCAGTGGCCACAGTTGGCCAAAATCGCTTTTATTTGCCTGCATGAAACCATTGTTTGTTGCGGTGCTGGGCCTGGGGCTGAGCGCCGCCTGGGCGCCCACACTGGCGCAGGATGCACCGCGGCAATTGGGTGGCGCCCCTGTGGTGCCCGCCCCGGCACCGCGCCCAGCCGCCCCGGCGTCCCGGCAGCTTGAGGTAGCACCGGTGCCCACCGCCGCCACTCCAGCACCGCCCGACTCGGCCCGGGCCACGCAGCCGGCCCAGATGGCCACCAGCCCCGCCGCGCAGCCCCAGCCTGCGCCGGCCGCGCAGCCAGCCCCCGCGCCGGGCGGCACGTCGCCCTTCAACCGGCCCTACATTATGGGCGGCTCGACGCAGCCCGCCCGCTACCAGGTGGGCCTCAAGAGTGGCGCGGTGTACAATGCATACGATGTAGAGGTGAAGCAGCCGCTGTTTGGGCGCAACTTCTTGTTGCTCGACGGCCAGCGCCGCGTGGAGCTAAGCGAGGTGGGCTTTTATGAAAACGAGACGGGGCACTTTGTGCGCACCACCCTACCCGGCTCGTCGCGCGAGGCTACGCTGCGCCGCGAAAAAACTGGCCGCATCAGCCTCTACGCCACGTATAGCACCAGCTACGCGCCGGGCGGCTACGGCATGCCGGGCATGGGTTATGGGGGGTTTGGCTACGGCGGCTTTGGGGGCTACCCCTACGGCAGCGGCTACCGCACTACCAAAACAGAGTATTTCTCGAAAGACAACGGCCCGATTCAAAACCTGAACTCGCGCAACCTGGCCTTGGCCACTACCGACAATGCCGGCGCCCAGGAGCTGCTCGGCCAAGCTCGGCGCTACCAGACCTTCGTGGTGGGGGCCTACGTAGTGGGCGGCGGCCTGCTGGTAGCGGGCTTGCTACAGTCTTTGCAGCCCAATAATCCTGGCATTTCGTCACTGTTCTACGCGGCTATTCCGGTGCTTATCGTGCCGCTGGTACTGCAGGGCAAGCAGTCGTCGGCCCAGCGCCAAGCCATCGCACTTTATAACAGCACGGGCTACCGGTAAGGGGTAGGGCTGATAAACTACGTGCCCAGGCGCCACTACTTGTGGGGTACTGCCAACCTGAACCGAGGATTGGCAGTACCCCTTACTATGCCCGCTCCTGCCACTGCTTCTACCGCCGATTTTACTACACGCCAGGCGCTGGCGCTGCTGGCCCACCAGCGGCTGTGCGCCGAGTATGGCGCGCCCTTCCTGTTTTTCAGCGATAAAGACCCGCTGAGCGAGCTTATCAGTGCGCTGCTCTCGCACCGCACCAAAAACACCGACTCGCACCGCGCCTACCAACAGCTGCGCGCCACCTTTCCGACCTGGGAAGCCGTGCGCGACGCGCCCACTATCGATGTACAGCGGGCGCTCAGCGCCTGCACCTGGCCCGAGCAAAAGGCGCCGCGCATCCAGGCCGTACTACACGAGATAAGCCGCCGCTGCGGCGACGAAAACCTACCGCCTTGCTCGCTCGATTTTCTGGCCGCCCGGCCCATTCCGGAAGCTCGCGCCTGGTTGGAGAGTATTACGGGGGTAGGGCCCAAGACAAGCGCCGCCACGCTGCTGTTCAGCACCTTGCGCCTACCGGCAATGCCCGTCGATAGCCACCACCACCGGGTGGCGCAGCGCCTGGGCCTCATCGGCCCCAAGGTGGGCGAAGGGCCCGCGCACGCCCTGCTGGCCGCCCTCCTACCCCCTGGCTGGACGGCCCAGCAGGTATACGACCACCACGAAGCCCTCATGTTTCACGGCCAAAAATGCTGTTTTTACCACCGCCCGGCTTGCCAGCGCTGCGTCATGCTCGACGTGTGCCCGACCGGGCAAGCGGCGGTAAGCAACGGACAGTAACTTAACGGTTGAACTTTGCTAGCTACTGCCCCTTGATTCTTCACTTGCAAGCCAAGCCCAATGCGCGGCGCAACGAATTGCGGCCCGGCCCCGACGGCCGCTGGCTGGTACGCCTGGCGGCCCCGCCGCAAGACGGCCAGGCCAATGCCGCGCTGCTGGCTTTTCTGGCCGATATTTTTGGCGTGCCCAGGCGCGATGTGCACCTGCTGAGCGGCCACACGGCGCCCTTCAAGAAAGTAGAAATAAGCGGCGTGAGTGACGAGGCCGGGGCGGCAGTTCTGGCCCAGCTGAGTACGTGAGGGCTTATTTCTTGCGCTTCCAGCGGTAGTAGCGGCGGTACCAGGCCGACGTTTTTTTGAACAGACTACTCCCCGTTTCGTGCGGAAACATATTGATACGAAAAATCTGCATCCGGTCGTCTTCCAGGTGCATGCCGCCGCTGTCGGTAGCCACGGCGTAGGTGAAACCGGCTTCGGTTACCAGCTGCTTGGTGGCGGGGCTGAGGTCGCCGTAGGGATAGGCAAACGATAGGATGTCGATGCCCAAGCGGCGCTCCAGCTCGGCTTTGCTGGCAGCAATCTCGCTTGCGGCCTGGGCGGGGGGTAGGGCCGCTAGGCGCGGATGCGTCTGGGTGTGCGCGCCGATTTCCCAGCCAGCCGCCACAAACGCCTGCTTCTGCGCCTCGCTCATAATGTCGGCGCGGGGCTCGTTGGGGTCCACGGCCAGGTCCCATTGGTTGTAGCGCACCTCAAAATCGCCGAGCAGGTAAAGCACCCCGCGGTAGCCGTAGTGTTGCATGAGCGGCAGCAAGTTGGTGTAATTATCGAGGTAGCCGTCGTCGAACGTGAGCACGATGGGCCGCTTCGGAAACTCGGCCAGCAGGCGCCGGCCACTGGCAAAATCCTGGTAATCGCGGAAGGTTATTGGGGTAATAGCGTGGCTTTTGAAGTAAGCCAGGTGTTTGGCAAAATTCTCCTTCGTGACAAAAATCTGATGCTTGGTAGCAATAGGCGCGTCCGGAATTTTGTGGTACATGAGCACCGGCATAAAGCCCGGCGCGGCCAGCACCATACGCGCCGACTCGTACACGCCCAGCACCCGCGCCGCCACGCGGGTCAGGTCGTAGTCGTGGCGCACGCGCGCCGCTAGCGCAGGCGCTACCCGGTGCGGCCGCGCCAAAAAAGCCCGCGCATCGGCTAGTACCGGCGCAGGGTCGAACGCCCCTACCCCCCTCAGCTGGGCCGAAATATCGCCAAAATTGGAGGCCGCTGCTTCGGGATAATTTTCGGGCGTGACGGGCCCCACGTAGAGCGCCTCGCCTAGCGCCAGCACTGCGCGGCGCGCACCCAGGCCTTCCATGGCCACGCGCCCGGCCCCGATGATGAGGTCCGTTTTTTGAAGCCAGCCCGCCACATCGTCGGTGAAACCGATGACCTCGACGCGCTCGCCGTAGTGGCTTTGCAGCTGCGTGAGAGCCGTTTTGCCAGCTTCGGGCAATTGCTCCAATTCGCCGCCGATGAGGGCCACGCGCAGCTGCGGAAACTCGGCCAGCAGCGGCGGAAATACGTGGTGCAGCAGCTCGGCCGCCCGCTCGCCCTTGGGGCCATTGAAGCGGCCGATGAAGGCTAGGCGCAGAGAATCAAAAATTAGCTCTGATGAGGCTGCGGTTGTCTCATCGCGTTTAATTGTTAATTCTTCTTCGCCGAAGGCTACCCCATTGGGCACTACCACAATCTTGGCTGGCGCCATTTGCACTTCGGTTCGCAGGTGCTCGGCTAGGTTTTCGCAGATGGCGATGACCTTTTGGCCGTAAACGTCGAAGAGCGACGTGGATGTGTGCAGATGCTGGCGGCCGTGCACGGTGCTCACCAGTGGCACCGCCAAGCCCTTGAGCGCAAAGTAGCTAACCCAGCTTGCAGCTCGCGAATGAGCGTGCACCACGTCGATATTGTGCTGGCGCACCAGCTGACGCAGCGCGCGAATATTGCGCAGCCGCTGGCCATATTTGCGCTGGCTGATGGGCAGCTGCACCTGCGCCGCTACCGTAGGCAGGGCCGCCGCGTCGGAGGCCAGCCACACTTGGTGGCCTTCGCGGTGGTGGGCTTCGGCCAGAGCCACGGCATAGGCTACCGAACCCGCAAAAAAATTGGCAGATAGAACGTGCAGAATGCGCATGGCGCAAAGGTCCGTGATAATGATGAATGGGTAGTGACTACTGCCGTTCAGAAAGCCAGAACGACAGTAGTCACTACCCATTCGTCAGTACTTGCTAGGCCCAAGCGCGGCCGGCCACGTTGCTCATGTATTTTTGGCCGCTGCCGGTGTTGAGGAGCAGGATGCGCTCGTCGGCCTTTAGCCAGCCATCAGCCAGCAGCTTGCGGGCGGCCATCCATACGGCGGCGCCTTCAGGGGCCACAAACAGGCCTTCGTGGCGGCCCAGCTCACGCATGCCTTCCAGCATTCCTTCTTCGCTGATAGCCACCACTGTACCCTGCGACTCGCGCAGTACTTGCAGCATTAGCGGCTCGCCAAGGGGGCGCGGCACGGCCAGGCCGTTGGCCAGCGTGGGGCGGCCCTGGTAGTTGTGGCAGTTGGGCTGGCGGCCGAGGTAAGTTTCGAGTAGCGGGCAGCAGTTTTCGGCCTGCACGGCCACCATGCGGGGTAGGGCCACGTCGGGCGCCAACCAGCCCAGCGCCTTCATTTCCTGAAACGCTTTCCAAATGCCAATGAGGCCGGTGCCGCCGCCAGCGGGGTACAGCAGCACATCGGGCAGCTGCCAATTGAGCTGCTCGGCTATCTCGTAGCCCATGGTTTTCTTGCCTTCGAGGCGGTAGGGCTCCTTCAGAGTCGAGATGTCGAGCAGTTCGCCACCGGTGTTGAGCTGGCGCACGCGGGCCGCGCAGTCGTTGATGAGGCCATCGACCAGCTCTACTTGCGCGCCGTACCAGTAGCATTCTTCCTTAAACGCCTCGGGCGTATGGCGCGGCATGACCACGGTAGCCGCCAAACCGCCACGGGCGCAGTAGGCCGCCATGGCCACGCCCGCGTTGCCGGCAGTAGGAATGATGCAGCCCGTGACGCCCAGTTCCTTGGCCTTGGAGATGGCCATGCTCAGGCCCCGCGCCTTAAATGAACCAGTCGGGTTTTGGCCTTCGTCCTTGAGCAGCAAGGAATTGAAGCTGTAGCGGGCTGCCAGCTGGGGTAGGGCTAGCAGAGGCGTCATACCTTCGCCCAAGGTTACTTTATTGGCCTCGTCGAGCAGGGGTAGCAGCGGGCCGTAGCGCCACATCGAGCTGTCGGCCAGATTAATACCGTTTTCGCGGCTCAGGTGAAATTGCAGGTCGTAATCGGCTACCAGCGGCTGCTGGCAGCAGGGCGACACGGCTTGCAGCTCGAAAGGCGAATATGGAATGCCGCACTGGGCACAGTGCAGGGCGTGAACCCGCGAAACGGGCGTGGCTACTTGGTTCATAGGGCAAAGTTCTGGTGGCCCTATACGGGTTGCTATGCCCTAGCGAAATGAGATTTTGGCGTAGCCTATTCCTTGCCGGAATAGTAGCGCTGCATAAACCGTAGAAAATCCCGGTATGGCCCGTTGTTCTCGGTGCCGCGCCGCTGAATAAAGCTAAATTGCCTTTTCAGGTATAAATCCTTGATTTTTACTTCCTTTAACTCACCGCTCGCCAGTTCTTTCAACACTGCCTGGCGGGGTAGGAAAGCCAGACAGGTTGTTTCGACGCGCACAAAATTCTTGAGGGCTTCGGTGCCGCCCAGGCGCACCCGCACCGGCAAGGCGGCCAGCCGCAGGTGGTGCTGCGCCAGCGCCTCTTCGAGCACGGCCAGCGTGCCCGAGCCTACCTCACGCAGAGCCAGCGGAATACTCAGCAAGTCGCTGACTACTAGGGCGCGGCCAGCCAGTGGGTTATCGGTGGCGCACACGGCCACTACCTCATCGGTGAGCAGCGGCGTGTAGGTGACGTTGCTGACTTTGTGAATGCCCTCGATGATGCCTAGCTCGATTTCGTGGTCGAGTAGCGCCCGCAGGATGTTGTCGCTGTTGCGGTTTTTGAGGCTGAGCTGGTGCTGTGGGTGCTGCCGCAGGTACGCCGCCACTACGGCTGGCAGCACGTAGAGCGAGATAGTGGTGCTGGCCCCGATAAGCAAGTGCACAGCTGGCGCAAAGGCCGGGCTTAGCTCGGTCATCTCCTGCTGCAACTCTTGTTGCAACTGTTTGGCTTGCAGTAGCTTTTGATATAGTTTCTGGCCAGCGGGTGTAAGCTGCACGCTACTTCCCAGCCGCTCGAAAAGGCCCGTTTTGTAGTGCTCTTCGAGCGCTTTCACCTGCTTGCTCACCGCCGACTGGCTGATGAACAGCGCCTGCCCCGCCTTGGTGAAGCTCAGGCGCTGCGCCACTTCAAGAAAAACTTCGTGGGGGTGAGAAAGCATGGGGCAAAGGAACGGCGTAGGGCCTGCCCCTACCCCCTCTTTTTTGGCGCGGGGGCCAGAGGTAAGGGCCAGCCGTTGGCTAAGGCGCTGCTGCTGTTTTATAAATTTGCGTCAACTATGGCCACGCGGATGCCTAAATTATTGCTTCCCTACCCCCGTTTCGTCTGGCAAAACGACGCTTTGGCCGACTTTATCCGGCATTGCCGCAACTTCTGGTTCGGCACGGCGCTTGTATTCATAGCTAACACACAGCTATCCTACTAACTTGCGAAGCGGTTTCGGCTGCTCCCCTTTCTTTTCCCTCCCATGCGTCTTGCTACTCGTCTTTTATCCCTGGCTTTAGCCGCGCTGGCCTTGGTGCCGGCGGCCGTTGGGGCCACTGCCCACCCGGCCCAGCGCACGCCGG
>Ga0160428_1000890_pt1 | contig 27261 bp, 17 predicted proteins | sample SolpanmetagenomM_FD_108198 | JGI IMG/M metagenome (GOLD analysis project Ga0160428, IMG submission 108198) | Solar panel surface microbial communities from Lawrence Berkeley National Laboratory, California, USA - M | ecosystem: Engineered > Built environment > Solar panel > Unclassified ... | reverse complement strand
TTGCTTCAGCTCAACACAACGATGTCGCAGGGCTTCATAATCTGCTTGTTTGTAGGTAGCCATAACGAGCCAAAGCACAAATATTAACAGACTTACTCACTCAGCAATAACGCCTTTTCCATGCAGGCTTCATCGCTGTCGAATGGCAAACTGCCCACCAGTAAGGCCGAACGTCTGGGTTTAGCCGGAGTAGCACCTACGTAATTTTGTGTTCTTGTTGTCTCAATCATGGATGATAAAGATTTGACTCTAGCCGGGACAAAGCAGTTCCTCTGATTTCCCCGAAGAAGCAGTGTCAATTAAAAAAAACCAGTTAACTAGTTACCTAATTACGGGTCTAAACTGAAAAGCAAGTTGCTCTACTTTGCTATAAAATTCACGGTACGAGAGTGACACATTGTGCATGGCATCAATCACCGCGATTTCAGTTGGTCTTGATTCAACAAGCTGCTTTAACTTTTCCATCGTAACCGTAAATTTTGGGTTAGAAGTTGAGGTAAGATTACTGATAAGGGAATAAACCGGTCATCATAAATTCAGCCAACCTGAGTACACTCGCTGACGACGCAAACAGGCTTTGACTTAGCTGATTGGACGGCGTCTAGCCAACTATGTCTAAGCTACTTTCCAGATAGCATACAGGCAGGCCATCGCCATTGACCGCCGACATCTTGAATACGTAGGTCTGGTCGGTATGCCGCAGCAAGATCGATGAGAGGACTACCTCTTCACCCGAGAAAGCCAGTCGGGACGCTTTTACATCCGTATTACGATTGGCGTATCGAATTTCTTGATTACCACACAGGTGCCTTAGGTGAAAGCCTGCCAGGTCGGTAAGGGCCCCGCTTAACATAGCCACCGGTAAGGCTGGGTATTGATAGAAGTGCCCTACGCATTGCTCTGGACGAATAGGCCCCATCCGGGCCGTAACGCCGTCGGGTGTAATCTGGTACTGTTGCAGTGCAAGCGGCTGGGCGTATGGATTAGTCAACTGGGTCGGGGCCACTGCCTGGTACTGATTTCGGAAGATCTTTTCGAACAAATCAGCCCGTAGCACTTTATAGGCTACCGTTAAGGTGTAGAGCAACTGCCCCTGGGGAGCTAATAGCCTGGCACGGACCCGGCTGCTTTTAGGGCCAACCAGATCAAGTTCAGCCTGGCCAATGCACAGCGTATCGGCGGGGAGACCGAAAAGTAGTGAATCGTTTTCCGTCACCCGCTCCAGCAAGGCGTCAAAAGCCAGGTAGTAATGTTTGGTAAGTACAGGGTTGTGTTGAGCGACCAGACAGGACCCCAGAATAGCCAGATGACGGCCGACTTCGGCGGGGTCGAAGGGGGAAGCATCCGTAAAATAGCGATTTTCGAACCGTATCCGACATTGCATGCTCGTGTCACCTGTCGTTTCGAGAGCCTGTAATGCATAGTAAGGCGGAGAAGTACAGATGAGGTCGGCAAGGGGCCATTCGTGCGTAAGAAGCATGGGGCGGAGTTGAGTCAGGTTGGCGGCTTTGTCATGCAACCCGTAACGGGTTCGTGACGCTACCTGCGGATCGACAACCCTCAGTTGAGGATTGCCGATCCGCGGAGTAACACGCGACAGACAAGAAGCAGTTAGTTTGTACTAAGCACCTTCACCGTTTGGCTCTGCCCGGGCGTGCTAACCCGTAAGAGCAGGACACCGCTCTTCGATTTACGGATGGGCAGCGTTTGACGTTCCAGGGCTTCAGCTCGCTCTACCGACCGATCGCTAACCAGTTGCCCCGATTCGTCGATGAGCTGCATCTGTACGGACTGACCTTCGACTCCGGTTATGTCAAAGCTGACCTCGGCACCGGTTACCGGGTTACCCAATACCGTCACCCGTAATGGTGTGTCGGTCTCGGCAATTCCCGAACGAGCCCCCGCGCCGGGTTCGATACCGTATACCCGCTGACCGGCCAGGTACACGACTACCCGACTGTTCTCCGTCATGGATTGCGTGCCGTTCTGGTAGGAGTAGTCGTTGCTCTGGTTAAAGTTGCTCCAGTCCTGCTTGGCAATGCGGTACTGAATATTACCCGTGCTGCTACTTGGATTGAACGTTCCCAGCGACGCATCGAAACTCAGTTCGAGGTAGGTATCCGCGTTGGCCAGCGGTGGATTGGGGCGCACGAACTGACCCTTAATCTTTTGATTGCCCAACACCGCATAATCCAGGTAGACGTTGAGCGGCTGACTGCCTTCGCTGGTGAAGTAATAGCGCACCTTCAGGTCGCTGTAGTTAACGGCGACATTTCCCTCATTGCGCACCTGCAGGAACGTACTGATCGTATTGGTCGATGAGCCGTTTTTGTTTTCCGTATACGCCTTCACCGTCCGTTGACTGGCAATTTCTGCCGGTTCGACACCCCACGCCAGTTGGCCATTGAGATACGCCGTAATGCGGGTATTGGCCGTCAGACTCCGGGTATTGGCGTAAGAGTAGTCATCGGCTTCGTTGAAGGGGGTATAGTCCTGCTTGGCGATACCGGTCTGAATAAGGCCCGAGTTGGCACCGGCAGCCAGAGTACCCGCTGATCCATCGAAGCTGTACTCGACGTATCCGTAGGCCCCTTGCCGGGGCTTGTCCAGTGCCACGTATTTCATCGTTACCTTGGCGGTGCCCAGTTGAGCGTAATACACCGAGAGGTTGGTCAGGGGAGAAAACTGTTCCACCGTCAGCCAGTAGCGCAGCGTTAGCTGACCGTAGGCAATGGGAGCGGTACCTGTGTTCTCCAGTTGCAGATTCGGCTTGATAGCATTGTTGGTCGGGCTATTGTCCGCATCCAGGTGCAGCACCCGCAGGGCGGTGTTTGTCGCCGGAGCACTGACCGTCACACTGACCGTTTTAGCAATACTCTGGTTCGTCGGCGTGGCCGCATCGCTAACCACCACGGTAAAGGTCTGCACACCGGCGGGCAGGTTGCTCACCTGAGCCGTGTTGTTGCTCGGCACGATGGTACCCGGTCCGCTAAAGGTGTATCGGTACGATGGAGTCCCCCCCGATACAGTGGCCGATAAGCTGACAGTACCCGTCGTCAGCAGCGCCGTTGGGCTGGCCGTTAGCGTCAGGACCAGGGGCGTAACGACCACCGGTGCCGGTTGCACGGTGATACTGAAACTGGTGGTGGTGCTTAACCCAGCCGGGTCGGTGGCCGTCACCGTCACGCGGGATACGCCACTTAGGGAAGGAGTACCACTCAGGGTAGCCGGTGCGGTGAAGATTACTCCCTGCGGTAACCCGGCCACCGACAGACTGAGGCTGTTGGGCGTCTGGGCATCAGTAAACGTGCCAGCCGGAATCACATAGCGGAAGGACTGACCAACCGTCGCCGACTGGGATACGATGGCACTGGCTACTGTGGGGGCCGTATTGGCATCCGTCACGGTAACGCTGACAGTGGCCGAGGTAGTCTGGCGGGTGGGGGTGCCCGCATCACTGACCACGACGGTAAAGGTTTGTACACCCGCTGGCAAATTCGAGACCGTTATCTGCTCCGACCCGGAGGTTATAAACTCCCCTGGCCCTTTAAAATCGTACGTATACCCATTCGGCGGTGCCCCGAGAGTGCCGCCAGTCGCCGTAGCTCTGAGCACCGTCGAACCGCTGGTCAGTACCGTCTGGGGACTGGCCGTCAGCGTAACCCGTAAGGGTGTGCTGCTCACAATGCGCGGCCCTACGCTGATGCTGAAGCTGGTGCTGGCACTCAGTCCACCCGGATCCGTCGCCGTGATCGTAACACTGACCGGTTCCGGCTGGCTGGGCGTACCCGACAGACCCCGGGTAGTGGCGTCAAAACTTAACCCGTTCGCCGGGTTAATGCTGGCACTGTAAGTCAGGCTAGTGGGGGTTTGGGCATCGGTGAAGGCGTTGACGGTGTAGGAAAACGCGCGGCCCACCGTCGCCGTCTGGCTGGTGTTGGCCGTGGCCACCGGAGCTGTATTAGCCTGCGCACAGCCCCCCGTACCGGGCTGAGGTACCGTCAGCGTAACCAGGTCGGACTGAACGGCTCCGGCCCGACAGCCGTAGTTGATGTACACCTGATAGGTACCCGCATCGGCAGCCGTCACGGCCGAAAAGCTCAATACCGGTCCCGACTCGGCCAGCCGCTGAAACTCGCCCGGCCCCGGTCCGAATTTATACCACTGGTAGCTGCCCGCTCCCCGGGCTACCACCGAGAAGCTGAACGCACTGCCCGAACACGCCGTCCCTGAGCGGGGTCCCTGAACAACGACCAGCTCGCCACCGGTGCCATTGCTGCAAAAGGCGCCGAAGTCGCCCCCACCGGGTAGGTCGGGGTTATTGGCAAAGCTGATCGACGCCCGTCCGCACAGGGCAGTGTAGCTGGCCGGAAAGCAGCCGCTAAGCTGGTTGGTATAGAGTTGCAGGTTTTGCAGCTGAGCGAATGTACCCAGGCTAGCGGGGAGCGAGCCGGTGAGCTGGCTCTCATTGAGCAGCAAATTCTGGAGCCGGGTAAGCTGACCCAGGCTAGCGGGGATGGGGCCGCCCAGTTGGGTGCGGCTAAGATTGAGTGTTTGCAGTGCCGTCAGACTACCAATACCGGTGGGAATACCGCCCGTCAGGGCGTTGGCCCCTAACTCAAGGGACTGAAGACTAGTCAGGGCCGACAGGCTGGCGGGCAGTGTGCCGACGAGGTTGTTGCCAATCAGATTGATCGCCGTTACGCGGCCATTGGTGCAGGTAACCCCCTGCCAGCCACAGGGCGTGCAACCGGTTAACCAATTGGTTTTGCGCGTCCAGTTAGCCCCGCCCGTCGCATTATACAGGTCAACCAGCGGTTGGTAATCTGCGCTCGCCGGGGTAACGGTTAGGGTAAACGCGGTGGAGGTGACGCTGCTGGTCTGGCTGGTGACCACGACCCGGTACGCACCGGCATCTGCCGGCTGCACGTTGGTCAGCGTTAACGTACTGGTGGTTTGCCCGGGCACCGGCTGGCTACCCTTATTCCACTGGTAGGTCAGGGCGTTGCTCGTGGTGGCTACGGTTGCCACGACAGTTCCCCCTACACAGACGGTTGACTGGGACGGGGGTTGGGTCGTGATCGCTACCGGAGCCCCGCAATTGTTTTGCACGTCCGGGGGCGAGGAGCAACCGGCCGCATTGCCACTGATTGACACATACTGGGGTAAATTAGTCAGGTATTGACAGACTGGCGCAATGGCGCACTGGCTCAGTTGGGCATTGTTCCGAATGATTATGTATCGTTGGTACCCTATCTGGGTCAGGGCATTCAGGCCAGCGATACTCGACAGAACAGGATTATTCAACAGTACCAGGCTCCCCCCCAGTCGGGTCAGGGCATTCAGGCCATCGATACCCGATAGCGCAGCATTACTCTCGATATCCAGACTGCCCCCCAAACTGGCCAGGCTATTCAACCCCGTCAGCCTGGTAAACTGACCATTATTCGCGATCAGAAGATCGCCACCCGCCTGGGTTAAAGCACTCAGGCTGGCAATGCTTGTCAGCGTAACGTTGTCGCTGATGCGCAGGCTTCCCCCCACCCGGTTTATTTTTTCTAACCCCGTCAGGTTGGTCAGCCGAGGATTGTTCATTATTTCGAGATCCGCACCCGTTTGCGTCAGGGCACTCAGACCGGCGATGCTCGTCAGAGCCGGGTTGTTGGCTATGCGCTGCGACTTACCGACATTGGTCAGCCCGCCCAGACCCGTTAAGTTGGGTAACTGATTGTTGTTGATGATCTGCAAATTCCCGCCCGTTTGGGTTAAGGCACCCAGGGCGGTTAGGTCATTGAGAACCGGATTACCGTCAATAATTATGTCTGAATTTACGCTGGTCAGCTTATTTAAACCTGTCAGGTTGGTCAACTGGGCGTTGGTCCAGATATGGAGTGAAAAACCTACCTGGGTCACGCCACTCAGGCTGGCAATGCTGGTCAGGGTCGGGTTGCTAACGATGCGCAGGTTTCCACCTACCTGGGTCAGGTTATCCAACCCCCTCAGGTTGGTTAGCCGGTCATTATTATCGATAGCAACATCTCCTGCTGTTCGGGTCACACCACTCAGGCTGGCGATACTGGTCAGAAGAGGATTCCTGCCGATGAACAGGTTTGCCACCGTATTCACCTTTTCCAGACCCGTCAGATTGGGCAGTTGGGCATTGTCCGTAATCTGCAGTTGACTGGTTGACGTTAAGGCGCTCAGGCCAGCAATACTCGTCAGCAGGGGATTGCTTTTAATGACGACGTAGAGTGAGTTCTTCAGCCTTTCTAATCCTCTCAGGTCGGTTAGCGGGGTCTGCTCGATTAAAAGCGAATAGATGTCGGTCGGAAAGTTGGCACTTAGCTTGGCAATACTCGTCAGGAGTGGGTTTTTAGTGATGATTATCGTACTGGGCTGTTTCCATTGTGTTATGTTTTCCAGCCCCGTCAGGTCGGCAAGCTGCCCATTCTCTGCCAGAACGAGCGACTGTGCCTGGGTCAGAACGCTCAGGCTGGTGAGGTCCGTCAGGATGGGATTATAACTGATGTTCAGCGTTCCCACACTGGTCAGGCTACTCAACCCGGTGAGCGCGGTCAGGTTGGTGTTGCCGGTAATAATGAGGCCTGAGGTAACCGATTGCAACCCACTGAGCGGACTCAGGTCTACGATATCACTCGTCTCAAAAGCCGGTGGCTGAATAAATAGTGAGCCTGGAAACGTCGTACACCCCGGCGGAAAGGCATTGATCTCAGCCTGGCTGGTCAGATACGTAGACCGTTTCTCATCATAGGCCGGGCACTGGGCCTGGGCTAGCCGCGCTACTCCCAGCAGGAGGAAAAGTAGCCACACTACTGACTGACGGGTGAGTTTGACAGGAATAAATTGTAGCTGTGAAAGCATAGTCGCTCTATTGGGTTAGTTAGTCGCCGGAATAAGTCCTCGACGCCCGATGGATAGCGACAAAGGTCAGCCAGTGAGCCGCTCAAAGTCGAACACAATCGAACCATTATGCCCTGTATCGAACCAATTTAGGGTGCTACGGGGGTCTATGGCCTAAATGTGACGTCCCAAGGGGGGGGCTGCCGAGTGATCGAACTAGTTGACAAGGCGGGTGAATCAGGACGCGGTTCATCGATTTGCCTTGTCGCTTACCGGTAGCCAGCGATTGCGGCACTATTCACATGGAGTTGACAGGGCCGTGTCTGAATTGGTGGCGAAGCGGGGAAATGAAAAAATCGAGGGTAAGACCAATCGAACCAGTACAATCGCTATCGACTCACCGCCAGCCATAGACCCTACTTTTGTCGTTTGGGTTACCTGGGCGCGCTTGCTGCCAAACAAACGGGGGCTGTCCAGCGTAAACAAACCGGGGGGTAGGCAAGCTGACCAAACGGGTTTCTCGTATATCTGCCACCGGCCCCGCTCGCCCGGGCCGGTGGCAGCAAGAAATGACCTCGTTGACTAACCCTGGTGCCCCTCGCCACTCTGTAACCTGTCTACTGATGCCCTGGCCTGTCTTTCGGCGATTAGCCGCTTTTGGAATGCTCTTCGTTTGGTGTGCCGGGCCCAGTGAGGCTCAGTTACTGCTGCCCCGGTTGGTACACTGCTTTGATCAGAAGCCCGGGCTTAGTATGACCGGGCTCAGTATGACCCATGATGCGAAGGGACGACTATGGATGGCCTCTACCAACGGCATTACCTGTTACGATGGCCGGCGATTCCGCGTCTTCCACGACCCCGTATTCAAGGAGGGCGATTTCTACTACAATCTAGCCGCCTCGCCCGATGGTCGGATCTGGTTCAAGATGGGTTGGGGCTATTCGCTGTCCTACATCGATTCGCAGCAGGAGCGGATTATCCGGGTGTCGGATACCACCCGACTGGTGCGCCGTTATTTAGCCAGGTACGGATCGCACAGTTTGTACGCCGACGCGCAGGCCAACCTCTGGATCAGCCTGCAAAAACACGGGTTGCTCAAGGTTAACACCCGCACGCTGGCCGTTGAGCACATCGTTGACCAAGGGTTGAACATCGGGTTTATTACCCAGGATCGCCAGGGCCTTATTTACTTTACGACGGATAAGAAAGGCTTCTTTGCCTATAATCCCCAAACCCGGAAGCTGACCAATTATCAGCACCGTACCAATGACACCACGTCCCTGAGCAGTAATATCACGAGCGGGGTACAGGCCCGGCCCGACGGGAGCATCCTGGTGGGCCTCGCCGGTGAGGTTAACCTATTCCAGCCCGCTACCGGCCAGTTTACAAACCTGGCCCTCAACACCCAACGCACCGCTAGCTCTTCGGGACCAGCCTTCGTTAAAGAGTTTACCCTCGATAAGCAGGGGAATGCTTATTTCAGTTCGGGAACCCTCATCTTCCGGTATACAGCCCAGGGAATCCTCCAGCGGGTTGGGGTCAGCTCGCCTACGCACCACACCAACACGCTACACGTAAGTCCGGCCAATCGGTTGTGGATTAGCCTGGCAGACAAACTCTACGAATATGACCTGCATCAGGCACCCGTAGCCCCTTCGTTGTTATTCTTGGCGGTAACCGTTAATGGCACCGAATTGGGCAACAACACCAGTGCGACGCAGAATCTGGTGTACGATGGACAGGGACATCCCACCCTGACGGTACGCGAAAATGACCCCTTCACCCTACAGTTTACGCTGACAGCCAAACAATTGCTGACAACGCTGCGCTGGCGACTGGTTGGATACAATCAGGAGTGGATTGCCTCCCAGGATATACAGGGTGAAGCTGCCTATCAGCTGCCCGCCGGTAGCTATACATTTATCGTTAACCAGGGCTTCAGGGGCGGAGGCTGGGAACCAACCAGCTCGACGATGACCATTGTGGTGGTGGCTCCCTTCTGGAAAACACCCGCCTTTCTGGTATTTATGTTCCTGATCGTAGCGGGAGTGGGGTACTATCTGGTACGGACCTATATCCGGCGTCGACAACTGGCTCAGCAGTTAGCCCGCGAGCAGCAGCAAGCGGCCAGCCTACGGCAACTTGATGAGTTCAAAACCCGGTTCTTCAACAACGTTACCCATGAGTTTCGCACGCCCCTGACCATCATCCTCAACGCCACTGAGCAGTTAACGGCCAAAACCCTGGCTCACCACGAGCGTCCCGAGATAGAGACCATCCAACGCCACGCGCAGCAGCTGCTGCGGCTCATTACCGAAACCCTCGACATAGCCCGTCTGGATGCGGGTAAGCTGGAAGCCCACCCCCAACTGGGCGACCCCGTCTGGTTTACGGGGCAGGTTGTGGCGCAGTTTGCCAGCCTGGCCGCCCAGCGTGGCCTGAGGCTTACCTATAACAACCAGCCGGCTATCGATTGGTTGCCTGATGACAATAACCCGGCGAGGGGGGCGTTCGCCGGTGGGGCACTTTTCAGTTTCGACGGGGAAAAATGGGAGAAAATTACCTACAACCTGCTGGCTAATGCCCTGAAGTTTACCCCCCGGGGGGGCAGCGTGCAGGTTACGGGGCATGTTGTGCCGAGTGGCCACTTTTCGCTGGTCGTCCAGGACACCGGGATCGGGATTCCCACCGATCAGGTAGCGCGCATTTTTGACCGGTTTCATCAGGTGGACGACCGCTCGACGCGGGCTTACTCGGGCACGGGCATTGGGCTGGCCCTGGTCCGGGAGCTGGTGGGCTGGCTGGGTGGTGAGATCACCGTGGACAGCCAGCTCGATCAGGGTAGCCGCTTCACGGTGGCGCTGCCGTTACTTGGTCCGGACCACGCTACCTGGCCGACAACCGCTGTACCGGCTAAGACTAGCCAGACGCCCCCCCCGCCGACAGAGCAACTCCCCCCACAATCTAGTATTAAGCCGATCCTGACCCGCGTGGGGCCCCTGGGCGAGGCCGCCACGAGCGATCTGATCGGTAAGCCGTTGGTACTGGTGGTCGAAGATAACGACGACCTGCGGGCCCAGGTGGTCGATTATTTGTCGGGTGACTACCTAGTGCTCCCAGCCCAGCACGGCCGTTTGGGCTGGGAAGAGGCCCTGAATCAGGTGCCTGATCTGATCGTCAGCGACGTGATGATGCCCGAACTGGACGGCTATCAACTGCTGGACCGGCTAAAAAGGGACGAGCGCACCAGCCACATTCCGGTGATTTTACTCACCGCCCGTTCCTCCGCCGAAAGCCGGATGCAGGGCCTGCAGTTGGGGGCCGACGATTACCTAGTAAAACCCTTCAGCCTGGCCGAACTGGGGCTGCGCATTGCGAATGGGCTACGAACCCGGCAGCAGGCGCAAAAACGGTTGCTGACGCAGCTCAACCTACCGCCGGTCCCCGGGCCAACGACGCCCACACCGACCCGGGAAGAAACCTTCTTAAGCCAACTCCGACAGGCGATTCTGGCGCAACTCGACAATGAGCGCCTGGATGTCGACTGGCTGGCGGCCCAGGCCCAGATGAGCCGAACGCAGCTGAATCGCAAACTGTCGGCCCTGACGGGGCTCAGCCCCAATCGGTTCATCCAACGGATCCGTCTGGAGCGAGGGGCCGAGCTTCTGCGAAGCGGGACAATGAGCATTGTCGAAGTAGCGGACCAGATCGGCTACGATTCGCCGTCTTACTTTGCCAAAGTGTTTCAGGAGCAGTTTGGCTATCCCCCGTCCAAGTGGCGGGACCAGTAGCTGACTCATGGACCGGGTCGCCCGTTTGGGCGGATACGCGCGGGTCGGTACCCGTTTACTCGTGCTGCTTGGCCAGGACAGGCTGGGCGCAGCCCGCTACCAGGGGATGGAACCCAATCGATACTTCGATTTTGGTCGTCCCCCCTACACCCCCCCCAAATGGTTCGATAACGGGCATAATGGTTCGATTGTGTTCAATTTTGAGCGGCTACTGGCTGACCTTTGTCGCTATCCGTCGGGCGTCGAAGGCTTGTTACGACGGCGAACCAACTCAATGGTGTCTCTGGCACCTTTCTGTAGTTGAGCTCGTACCCATTACCAGTTGATCAGGTTGCGGTTTACCTACTAGTTAAGCATTCACAGTAAACTAGTCTATTTCCCCAAAACGCTACTACTATGTACGCACGTATTGTTCGCGCTTCGCTAACGGCCGAGACAGCCCAGGAAGCGGTTACCTATTTTCAGGACACCGTACTACCAGCCCTCAAGCAGCATGCCGGGTTTGCCTTCGGCTATTGCTTCTACGCGCCGGCGGATCATCATGCGCTGATGGTATCCGTTTGGGCGTCGGAGCAGGCCCGCCTTAGCGCGGAAACCAGTGGTTTACTCGGCCAGGCGGTCAGTCATCTGGGCGGTTACTTCGACGGTAAACCTACCGTGGACTATTATCAGGTAACAGCTTAGAGCGGCCCATATGACGCTTTAGCTTTTCGTAGCAGCTTAGCTCTTACGGCCCAGTTGAGCCGAACTCATGACTGAACCTGGTTAGGCCTAACAGTCATCTGGGCGAAGTAAGAAGCGTTTGTTTTAAGAGCTGACAGCATCGGTAGCCCGCTCTTAAAATAAACGCTTCATGAAGCCGATCCGTAAAACATTTAGTCTCCTCGTAAACGAGGCTATTTCTATACGTGGAGTGTAGTCAGTCCTGCCCTACCGCAACTGAACAGGAAAAGTATCCAACTCGCAATCTCGACATGTCGAATCTCACTAAATGCTTATTTAATGAAACACTATTCCTTGAAAAGGCCAAAGGAGGTCAAACGTGGGCCAATTCCCTATGGTAGGCTAAGACACTTTTTGTAAGTTCCCAAATTAATAAGCGGTAACGGTGACTGATTGGTTCTTTTGTTTAACCAATCGAATCGAGGCTGGAAATGTCAGACCGGGGTCATGGCGGCTGGCAATGGTTTGCTGTAACGTGCTGAGCGTGCGATTGACTTTTCGAGTAAAAACTGGTTTGCCAGCATATACGACAGTAACCGCCTTATCGAGGTCCATCATCTTATCGTTCAGCCGGATCAGTAGCGTGTCATAGTCCGCTTTCTCGATACGGATCGTATTGCCAGCGTAGGTTGCCACCACCTCGCGATTGGTTGTTGCCTGATCGGTGGGGACAGCCAGCCAGTAGAAGTCGGGGTGCGTTACATCATCCTGCTTCCAGACAATTTTGGCAGGAATAGGGTTGCGTCGAAACTTCATCATCCACGGCACCGCTACTGTATCTTCCCGCTGCATCCAGTGACTGCGGCCCTCGTGGAGCTGCACATGGTGTTTGTAGCCACCCGGATCGGCGGCTTGCAGACTGTCGAGCCACCGCCCCCAGTGCCCGGCGATTTTATTGCGGTCGTACGCCTTATCGAGCGCGCCCATGTGCAGGGCAAAGCCAATGTTCCTCAGGTTGACGGGCGTCACCTCGTTGGGGTGACCGGCCATCATGGAAGCAGCGGCCCAGCGGTCGGCCATGCGGGGTGCTAATTGGTAAACCCCATCACCCCCCGCCGAATAACCCATTATGTACACCTTGTCTGGACTGACCCCTTCGGTCAGTCCAGCCGTTCGGATCAGCTCATCGAATAGGCTGTCGATGTGGGCTTCGTGCCAGAGGTTCCAGGTGTCAGTCGGGGCGCGGGGGGCTACGTACACCCCTTCGGCGGGTTTATAGAGGCCGATTTGATTTTTCCACTGCTGGTCGTTGATGTTGGCCGGTGCGTTGCCACCGCCGTGCATCGAGATAAACAGACTACGCCCGTCGGCAGGTTTGGCCCCGAAAACGCGGTAATCAAATTTCAGTACATGGTTGCCCTGCGTGATGGCTTTATCGGTCCAGCTTTTACGGAACCGATCGGCCTGTTGACTTTGCTGATCGGCGAGTATCAATGTTGTCGCTTCGTCGGCCTCGCGCCGGGTCAGCGGTTTTTGAAACGCGACTGTCGTTAGGGCCGGGCGTTGGGCGGGGGGCTTCGCCAGCCAGCGTTTCAACTCGGCCACCGATTGTGCCTGCCCACCTGTTGCCGTAACGACTACGGTGAGTAGGGCGTATATGCTATTCTTCATGGATCAGGGTGGGTTAGTTAGCCGTGTCCGGCTGTTTGTTGACGATATAGTTAGTCGGTGTCAGTTTCCAGTCGTTGTCGAAGAAACCCGCCATACGAATGCCCTGACTACCGGTACGCACCATGTCCAGTCCGAAAATCATAAAATCGGGGAACCCGCTGGCGCCGGCAAAATATTGGTTGGCCGATGCTGCCCGCATACCCTTGACGCCAGTTCCACCAACGACGGCTACGGATGCTACAGCGGAGCCGTTGATGGGCCACACGAAGTAAGCCGCCAGATCGTCGCCCTGCCACCGCTGATCGCCCACCCGGATCTTGTTGCGCTCCAGTTGAATCGGGCAGTCGGCCAACAGCGATTTCCAGGCCGCGTTAGTCGTCGCGTTGCCAAACAGGACTACCCCCCGGTCGCTGTATTTCGCTGGTGAATATTTGGTATCGGCGATGATGTCGACGGCCCCATTGCCCCGGTAATACCAGGTTTCGGCGTCGTAGCGGGCCTTCTGTTGGGTCCAGTCGTTTTCTTCCTTCGTGCCCCGCGTACCGTACACGAACACCATTCGGTTGTTAAACGCATCTTTGAACGTACCATTCCGGTGCGGCCCTTTCTGGGCAAGGGTGGGCCGTTGCGTCAAGGTCCAGCGATCACCAGCGCGCCGGACGTACAGCGTGTCGTGGGTGCTGGCCGTTGTATGCGTCAGGGCGGGTTGGCCGTCCAACGTGATCGTTACGGGGGTGTTGGTCCCAAATTCGTCCAGCGCCAGTTTCAGCAGGGCAACATTGGTCGTGGTGCCGGAAACGGCTTTTCCATGTCGCATGAGCTGGATTCGGCTGTACACCAACGGCTGCGCCTGTTGCTCGATAGCCGCCCAGCGGAACGACGATGAGATGCCGGGGTTGGCCGTTGTGAAATCAATCGTGTTCACAGCAGAGTCGGCGGGGATGGTATGCCACCTGAAAAACTCGAACAGTGGCTTCCAGTCGACGCTATGGTCACCGAACCAGTGGCTACCGCCAGGGTATTCATAGTAGCTCATGTCGGGCTGCGACTCACCCAACAGTTTGCGCATCTGCCGGGCGTAGGTCACGGGTACGGTGCGGTCGGCGTCGCCGTGGAAAACGTAGACGCCCAGCGGTCTGTAGTTGTTCGTTAGCTTGAGTACGTCACTCTGGTTACCGGAACGTAACAGTATCTGCTCCAGTGGGTTGCTGCTACTGTCGGGAATAACGCCGTCGGCTGAACCGTATTCCTTCAGGGTTGGATACCCCGCACAGGGGGCAATGGCAGCCCATTTGTCAGGATAGGTTGCGCCAAGAAACCAGGTGCCGTGCCCGCCCATCGAATGACCGGTCAGGTACACGTGCTGCGGGTCGGGTTTGAACTGCTTTTTGGCAATGGCCAGAACTTCCAAGGCGTCGAGCCGCCCCCAGTCTTCCCAGTTGAACCCACGCGGCCGGCGGTTGGTAGCGGCTACCAAGTTGCCCCAGTCTTTGGGTTTGTAAGCCCGTGCCTGGCCGCTCGCTTCGACGCCCGCACCATGTACCGACAGAAACAGGGCCGACGGGCCCGTGCTGGCCGACGATTGGGGCGTAACGGCATAATACTGTACACTACCGTCGATCTGGCTAACGAACGTGCGGCTGTACGATTTTTCCGAAGCCACGCTCTCGACCGGCACACTACCCTGATCGAGCATTTTCCCGCGCTGGCTGAGCGTCAGTTCGCAGATTTGCGAACCGCTGACGCCAACGCCACTCCCGTCGAAACCAAACGCTACCTTACGACTCGCCAGCGCGGGAATGGTAGGCAATATGGTGGTCTGTTGCTTGCCCGACAGGCGACTGGTTAGTTGCAGTCCGGTCAGGGGTTTAGTTGATGTGTTGATGACAACCACCGCGCCCTGAAGTGAGGTGTTCGACTCACTGATGCGTATATTGGGTAGCGTTGGATCATCGGTGCGGAGCAGGGCCGGTTGAGTAGGGAAGGTCAGACTGGCCGTGACAGAGACGCCCCGGACGTACAGCTCGTTCGTTCCTTTTTTCAGGCTCACGGGAATGTGCATGTAACCCATGCTGTAGGCATCGCCCATGTGCAGTTCGCCGTTCACGTAGACATTGCTGTTGCCCCGAATGTTCATCAGCGCGACCTGTTGGCGGGGCGAATCGTAGGTCAGGTAGGTGTAGCCGCCACCGCCACCGCCCCGTAGACTACCTGCCACGACGCCCGGTCCGGCGGGTGCTCCCCCGTTACCTCGGGAATTGTCCTGAAAACGGAGTCGCTTCAGGCTATCGGCGGTTACGGCTATCCACCGGATTTCCCGCCCCTGCTCGTCGGTGCCGAATACGGTTCCGTCGGTGGGTTTTTTCAGCGTATTGGTGTACAACTGATACGCCAGCGGATCGGTGTAGATGGCTTCCCGGCCGTACCGGCTACCGGTCAGGGCTACCAGACCAGTAGTGAACTGATGCTGAGTCGATACACTCGCTGGTGAAGTTGTTTGCGCTGAAGCTGGTACCCTCAGACTGAGTACCAGCAATAGCGTTTTTACCGTCAGGTTGATTCGCATTGAGACTAGTAAGGTTTTGTTGAGTTGGTTCTGTTGAGTCAGGTGTGGTTTTGGTGGTAGAAAAACTACTTGTCCAGTGCTGCTTGCTCGTCTCCGGGCCGGTAAGCGGTGTAAATGAGCAGAAGCGTCATCATTTCGTGCCGGGAGTCCATATCCCCCAGCGAAAAAACCGTCTGGGGCGGATTGTTGGGATTATCCGGATTGGCGGACGTATTGTCGTAGGTGCAGTCCATGTGGATAATGGACCCGCGCGGGATTTTTACCAGGTGTTTAAATTTATAAAGCTCCTGCCAGCGAAAGTCCCACTGGGGTATGTGCACCAGACGAATGGTGTCGGAGTCGGGCGTTACAGCGTACGCCGTAAACGACTTACCCCATGCGTGCATGTGGGGCCAGGCGTACAGTACTGACTGGTCTTCCTGCGTTTTGATCTGTAGATGATGCGTGCTAATATCGTTGGGCGATATAATCAGCGGGGGTTTGATATCCCGTTCACCGATGCCGCCCGATCCCAGGCTGATGACGCGTACATCACGTTTGATGGGGTCTTTCCGAAAAAAGAGGTTCACGCCCACAACCGATTGCAGATCGATCGCACTGGCTGAATAATGCACGGTCATAATCATTACCCCCCGCCTGGGCAGTGTCCAGCCATAGTCGGCGGGGTAATTTTCGACGGATGTACCGGGTATCCACCCACTATAGTACACCATTCGGTTTTTGAACGGTTTATTGATAGCCAGTTTATCGGCGCTTTCCGGATCGTCGGTCGTATTGATGTAGCCGTAGCCACTGTTCAGGGCAAGTGCGGAATCGGGTACGGCGTAGAAACCGTAGTTGATATGGTGAATCGTCTTTTTGTTGTTGGTAACGAACTCGATAGCCTCGATCGACTTCGTTTCGGTTAGGTCAAAGGGCACTTTCAGCACGATAAAGCGTTCGGTGTTTGTGCCCTTTAACGTAAGTGTCGAATCAATTTTCAGTGTCAGATCCGGTAAGCGACTGTAAGCGGTACGCTGTAGCAGCTCCTGTTGCCGACGGTTTGTTTTTTCTTTGTAATTACCCTTAACCGCGCCCTGATCGATCCAGTTCAGGAGCGTCTTTTTGTCCGTGTCCGAAAGCGACCGATTATTGGCAAACTCCGTGTAGTGCGAGTCGGCCCGCCAGGGCGGCATGTAGTTGGTGGTAACCACTTTTTTGATGAACGACAACCGTTTCGTCACGTCTTCATACGTCGTCAGTGAGAAGGGAGCCGCATCGCCGGATCGGTGACACACCGCACATTTTGACAGAATAATCGGCTCTACATCCGAATACGTAATCGACTGAGCCTGGGCAGAAAAACGCAGTAATAGCAGCGCGCTCGTCAACAAAAAGTATCTCATACGGTAACACTCAATAATCATTGATTAAGCAGCCAATGGCATCTGTTCGGGCTACCGAGACAGGATAACCGCTTATGGAAGCCAGGATTGCATCGGCCAGATACGTTTTGTTGGCTTTGTTTCTGGTTTTGCCCAAGGTAACCACCCAATCGTCGATAGCCCCGGCGTACAGAACAGTACGCTGCTCATCAAACAGAAAGACCTCCGGCGTTGTCGTGGCACCCAGCGCGTTGCTAACTTGCCGGGGACGGTCCAGCAGCACCGTAAAGGCCAATTTGTAGTCCGATGTAAACTGCTCATACTCCGCCGATGAGTACGCTTTGCCCGGGAAAATACCGACGATCGTCAATTCGGTTGCGTATTGCGTCTGAAGCTGATTCAGCGTGCGGGTATACTGCTGGCAAAGCGGACAGTCGGGGGAAAGAAATACGACGGCCAGTAGTGGCCGGGCATAATTGCCCAGGGTTACCCTTTGCTGCGTGAGCGTCCGAAGCGGAATCGTATTTATCGAACGGGGCAACTGCCCATATACTATTGCAGCCAGGCAGTTACAGACCAGCAGATAAACCCATTTTCTATATCCCCGGCTCTTTTGCATATAGTACGGTTAAAAAACCAATCCGACGACCAGAAAACCGGTCGTCGGATTGGTACATGACTGACTAAATATACATAAATGATTACTGTTTATCCCACCAGACGCGCCCCGTTATATCGCTGGGGGCACCAAATCCTGCCTCTTTTTGCTGCTCGACAATGGCATTCTGAATATTCTGGTAGTTGATATTGGTTGCTGTCGGCAGGTTGATCGTAAATCGGCGGGGCATGGCCTGTGGCGTTCCGCTCTGACGAATTACTTCGAGTGGTAGAATCTTGCCGCTTGCACTCGGAAATCCCGTTCGCTTGATCACAGCCCAAGCCTCGTTCTGGTTCTTGAAATAGTTGATGTACTGCTGCACCAGAATCTGCTCCAGCGCGTTGGCCGCATCGTAGACAATGCCGCTTTTTGCTTTGTAAGCCGTGGCTTCGGCGGCTGTTAGGGCCACGTAGTTATTGAGCCCGGACGTTTTCGCCATGTCGTCATAATTGGCCAGTGAGGCATCGATTCCCTTGTAATACCAGACTTCAGCGTCAGTACCGGTGATGCCCCGCACGGCCAGTTCGGCCCGCATGAAACAAATATCGGCGTAGGTGATGATAGGAAACGTCGTCAGACCGTTGCCATTCTCAAAAGCACCGTAGAACAACCGACTCTGCACGAGCGAAGGAAGCCGCGCTTGAACAGGCGTAGTAGTACCACCGAATGAATACGAGATATTGGCGAAATAAACGGCTTTGTTCGGATCGCTACTGGCGTCTGGATCGGCGTACTGACCCCGGTAAAGCTGTCCGTCCCACGGCATGCTGGCCGGGATTTTACCCTGCGCCAAGGCGGCCTCGTACCGCTCTTTGGTGAAGGGCGACGGTTGATAAAACACACGGGTACGCGGATCGCCGGAACGCCACATGAAATCGACCATGTTTTTAGCCCCCGACACTTCCCCGTTGCTGACCGGGTTGTAGTTGCTTTGTCCGGCCCCGCCCGTAAAACCAACGCCACTCACAAATTTCCAGTCTTCAGCCGTTGAGTTGATAAGTCCGCCAGCTGCCGAGAGTACCTCCGTTGCGATGGTTTTCATCCGCTCCGGATTACGCTTCATCAGCCGGAACGCCATTTTCAGCCGCAGGCTGTTAGCCGCCTTAATCCATTTGGTGGCATCGCCCGCGTAGTAAATATCATTGGCTCCCAGCGCCACCTGCTCAACGGGTTGCGTGGCGCTCAGTGTCTGAACAATCTCCTTGAGCTGCGTATCCAGCGTCTGATACAGCGCTTCCTGCGTGTCATACGCTGGCGTCACCTGCGCCGGGATCGTGTACCGGGCTTTGAATGCTTCGGTATACGGGATGCTGCCATTCACGTCGGAGGTGTACCAGGCATAGTAGGCCAGCGGAATACCGGCTATAGCCCGCAGTTGCACGTAGCGGGCTTTCTGATCCGCCGGTAGCCGATCGATCAGCTGCTGTACGTCAACCAGCCGGTTGCCTACCGAACCGTAAAAATTGCCCAGTCGTTGGTTGAAGTTACCCGATCCTTCGTATACGTTCTGCCCGTTGCCAGCCCGGGTCACGAAGTTCTGGGTCCAGTAATAGATCGCCCGGTTATAGTCGTAATAATACTCGAAACTATTGTTGTGAATCGCCAGCGTAGCCGCCGTAAACTCGTATTCGGGGGGTACCGAAAGAACAGCGTCCGGATTGGTATTGATCGTGGCAAACTCGTTGCGGCAGGCTCCCGATGTGAGCAGGGTCACCACCAGCAAGGTATAGGTTAGTATTTTCGTATTTTTCATGATTCTTGCAGATCAACGCATCAATTAAAAGCTACCATTTACAGACACACCCACGCTACGGGTGTAGGGCATACCCGATGTTTCCTGGAAAGCACCCGACCCGCTGTCGTTCAGGTTGTTTGGGTTCACGCCGTCTTTGGCGCTGTTGTAGAGGTAAAACAGGTTATTACCAATCAGCGATACCCGCAGCCCGTTCAACGAAACCCGATTGGCTACCTTTTGCGGCAGGTCGTAGCTCAGATTGACCTGCTGCACCGATACCCACGAAGAGGTGAAGATGGCGTCTTCCCGGATACCGTTGCCCCAGCTGTGCCCGTTGGCGTAATAGCTGAGGGTACTGGTTGGCCGCACGATGCCTTTGTCGTACGCTTCCTGATGGGTCATACCCGACAGGTCATACGACTTGCCGTCCAGCCCGGTAACACGGGTTCCCTGCTGGTACACGCCATCCAGAATTATGCCGTCGGTACGGTCGGCACCCGCCGCGTTTTTGTAGGCCAGGCCCCCCAGCTCCGGCGTACGACCGGGCAACGTGCTTTTAAGACTACCCAGCCATTGGCCAAAGTCAGAAGTTGTCGAGAATATCTTGCCACCGATTTTGGAATCAAGCATTACATTCAACTGGATATTCTTGTAGTTGAACGAGTTACGCCAGCTACCCATGAATTTGGGTAGTATCGACCCAACGATCGGTGCTTTGTCGGTACCCTGCACATAGTTCTGCGCCCGCACAAACAGCGAGGTACTGTTGCTGGCGGCCCGGATTACCCGGCGGCCATTGAGGGGGCTATCGATCGGGCTACCGTCACCACTCGTGGCCTGGTATTTGGCGTAGCCGTACGGGGCTATAATGGTTCCGTAATCACCCCCCACCTGAGCCACGGCCTGGAACCCATCGCCACCGGCGATGGTGGTATACTCAAGGCCAAACGGCAGTGATAGAACCGTATTACGGTTCAGGGTATAGTTGACGTAGGTATCCCACGAGAAGTTTTTGGTCTTGACGGGTGTACCATACACTAATAACTCAATACCCCGGTTCCGAACAGCACCCCCGTTAATCAGCGCGGCACTAACGCCCGACGTGTTGGGTACACCGAAGTTGATAATCTGGTTTTTGGTATCCTGTGAATACACCGTGGCGTCGATACCAAATCGATTGCGGAACAGTTTCAGTTCAAGCCCCGTCTCAAACTTATAACTCCGCTCCGGCACCAGCGCCTGATTGGGCAGTACGTTACTGCCATACTGGTAGTTCAGCACGGAAGCTCCTGCACTGTTAATGTACGGATTGTTGGCTGCGTACGCGCCCGTGTTGGCCGTATACGGATCGGTTCCGTTGCCTGACTGCACGTAGGAAACCCGCAGCTTGGCATAATCGAGCGCGTTGGGCAGCTTGGTCCGGAAAGCGTCCGATAAAACCCAGGCGATGTCGGCACCGGGATAGAAATACGCGTAATTCCCTTGACCATTATTGTAGACTAGCGTTGAATTCCAGTCGTTGCGGCCGTATACGTTGACGGTCAGGTAGTCTTTAAACGCCACGCTGCCCTGATAGAAAGCCGATAAGCTACGCGACGAATTTGGCGTGAACTCATCCGTACTAACAGGATTGCGCGAATTACGCAGCCGATAAATGTCAGGTAGTATACCGCCATTGGTCCAGTAGCGAATGCCCTTTGTTACCGACGTATTGATCTCGCCCCCGGCCTGCACTAAAAAGTCAAAGTCGTTGACTCGCTTCGAGTAGTTCAGGTTGGCCCGGTACCGCCCCACCTGCGTATTACGAACAGATGACTCGTAGTAAGGATTGGCAAAGTTGGCATCCCGCCCCCGCACCTTGCGTTCGTAGTTCGACCCTACGTAGTTCAGACTAGCGTTACCCTGAAACTCCAGCCCTTTGACCAGTGGTGCCCGCAGATCGATACTACCCCGGATGTTATTGTCTGCCTGCGTCGTGTTGTCTTCGAAGAGGGAATACCAGACGCTCGTAAAGCCACTGGGATCATTCTGGTTTAGGCCGCCCGCAACGGGATCAATGTAATGGTTGCGCCAGTAGTCCGTATCGTAGTTACGAACACCGCCGTAGGCCAGGTTTCGGAAAATGCCACTCCCGCCCTGATTGGCCGGGTTCAAGGCGTTACTGCGTACGTACGTAACGTTTGCGTCGACCAAGACTTTGCCCAGCAGGCGTTGCGTCCCCCGGAAGTTGATGCTATTCCGGCTAAAATCATTCCGTGGTGTTACGCCCTGAGAGCTAAGCCGCGAATAGGACAACCGGAACGTACCCGTCTCATTACCACCCGATACACCAACGTTTGTGTTGCTGGTCAGCGCCGTCCGGAAAATGCTCAGAATATCGTTCGGGCGGGGGTTATTCTGCACAATCTGCCCCGTTACGTCGCGCACGGTTTGTCCCGCTAGCGGAGGGCCGAAGTTGTAGCCATACGTGGCCGGATTGATCTCCAGTACGCCATCTGCTCCCGTAACAAAGTCGCCCGTATAGCTACCGGAGCCAAACTGATTTTGGAAATCAGCGGTACGGTACGCTTTTTCCCATACCAGCGACTGGGACACGGTTACGCCCAGACCTTTCTGCGAAAAGCCTTTCTTGGTTTTGATCAGGATAACGCCATTGTTGGCCCGACTACCGTACAACGCAGTAACAGCCCCGCCCTTGAGGACGTTGACCGATTCGATATCGTCCGGGTTGATGTCCTTGAGAATATTACCAAAGTCCTGCTCGCCCCCCCCGGTTGGGCAGCACAACGTCCTGCTCCATCACGATATTGTCGATGACGATAAGCGGCTGGTTACGGTACGGGTCGAGCGACGCACTGCCCCGAATCAGAAACCGGGGTGTCGACTGCGGGCCGCCGATACCAGGCTGCACTTGAAGGCCGGGCACCAGCCCCTGAAGGGCAGCAATCGGGTTGACAGCCGCCTGCCGCCGGATGGCGTCGCCGTCAACCGATGTCGTAGCATAACCCACGTTCCGTTTTTCCCGGTCGCCGAAACCCGTTACGACCGTCTCGGCGAGCATCTGATGATCGGGTTTCAGGACCACGTTAATCTGCGTCCGATCGCCAACCGTAATCTCCTGTTTCAGGTAACCCACGAAGCTGACGACTAACGTAACTGACGAATTGGGCACCGAAATCTGAAAGTTACCTTCCTTGTCGGTTGCCGTCCCGCTGGTCAATCCCTTCACAACAATGTTTGCCCCCGGTATCCCCTCGTTCGTTTCGGCATCGGTCACCCGGCCACGCACCAGCATTACGGTAGCTGGTTTTACGCTGGTTTCGGCAGTAGCGAGCGTACCCGCAGTTGCAGGCTCAATGGCAAGCGCCGGCTGTAGTCGTGCCTGAGGGTCACCAGCCGGTTCGGGGGCTGCTGGCTTCTTTGCGATAACAAACCCCTGATTTTTAGCTTTGTAGGAACGTAGACCCAACGGCTGTAGGATAGCCTTCAGGTTCGTTTCCAGCGACACACTCCAGTCGATGCGCTCAGGGGAAACAAACTGTCCCTCTACCAATTGATCGAAGAAAAGGATGTCGACCCGGTAGTACGTTTTGAATTTTAGTAAAACTATTTTGAGGGCAAGCTGACTCTCCGTCGCCTGCTGACGGGGCGTCGGCTCGACTTTAGCCAGTAACTGTGCTGAGCCGGGCTGTCTGGCAGCCATAAGACCCATCAGCACTAAACCCGTAAGTAGTGGTCTTTTCATTTATTGTTTGGTTGTTAGTAAGGCTAATGTGACCGTTTTATCGTGTTGGCTATATGTCAGCCCCGACGCCTGCGACAACGCATCAAGTAATTCCTCGGCCGACTGCGCAGTAAAGGCTCCCGTTATCGTCCAGTTGGCCACGTCAGCATCCGTAATAACAAGTGTAAGACCGTACGTTTCCTGGAAGAACCGGGCAACTTCCGGCATCGTCGTCTGGTCAAATACGATGCGATGAGCGCGCCAAGCTGCATATTGTTCGGGCTGGCGAACGACGCGACTCTGAACGTGGCCCTTACGGTCGACATTGACCAGGTCACCCGGCTTCATCACTACCGACCGCGTAGCAACGCCCTGCGGGTACATAAGCCTTACCTGCCCCTTACGCAGTATGACGCGATCGCCCGGCTGGCGGCTGTACACCGTAAATTCGGTTCCCAGCACAACCACGTCGAGCCCGCGTTCGGTATGCACGATAAATTGCCGGTTATCGGTCGTGTGTGTTACCGTAAAGTCGGCCTCGCCGGTCAGTTGTACTGTACGGGCGCTCTGCCCAAAATCGAACCGGGGCTCTTTGAGGCTGGAATTTGCGTTGAGCGTTACTTTGCTACCATCCGACAGAACCAGATGACTGATTGTTCCATACGCCGTCGTGTAGGTCTTATACTGTAGCCAATCGCGCCCGATCCAGCCCGCTATCAGGATAATTGTAGCCGCAGCGAACACAATCCGCAGCCAGTTATGCCGGATCAGAAAACCAAACGTATCGGACGATACCGCTCCGGTGGCAGCATCGCTGCCGATATGACTAAGCAGTCGGCTCTGGTGGCGTTCGCGAGCCGCTTTTATATCGGCTATGTACTGGGGGTGCTGATTTTCCCAGCGTTCCAGTACAGCGTAAAAAAACTCCTGATTATCGGGCTCCCTGACCCAGTGATCAATCAACTGTTTCTGCAAAGCTGAAGCCCCTCCTGCAAAGTAGTTAAGTAGCAGAGCTTCCGTTACGACTGCATCCATGTTTCGATTCAATTAATGTTCGACTACAGCGCTTACACGGGTATGTCCAAGTGGACGACGATCAGAATCGTCGTCCACTTGGCGATCATGGCCTTACGCATCTGATTGATGGCCTGGGCCATGTGTCCCTCCACTGTTTTCACGGACAGGTTCAGGTCTTCAGCGATTTCGCTGTACTTCTTACCCTCGAAACGGTGCATGATATAAACGCGCCGTCGCTGTAGCGGCAGCAGATTCAGATTCTTCTCAATGTCGTGGTAAAGTTCTTCGAACTGCGTTACCGTGTCCGGGTGTTGCCCGACGGGAATTGGTACTGCCCCGGCCTGCTCGAGTGACGTACTACGACTCATTTCGAGTCGGACGTAATCAAAAGCCCTGTGCCGGACTGCCGTAAACAAAAAAGCTCTGAATGAAACGGTGATGGTTTTAAAAATTTCTTTGGACTGAAGCTCGTAGAACAGGTCCGAGACGATATCCTCCGCTACTTCTCTGGACGATACGTACCGAACTGCGTGGTTACACAAAGGCTGATAGTACCGCTCAAACAGCAGGGTTATTCCGTCATTTGTACTATTAGCGAAGGCACCACGGATAAACGATTCTGAATCAACCGGACGAGCTTTTTCAGATTCTCGTTGATTAATATCGTCGTCAGAAACTAGGGAAAAAGGCCTCAAACCAGCAGGGTTGATACCGGTTGTTAACGATTTGGTGCGACCCATATCTGGCGGAATAATGAGGAAGTATAATCGACTAAATTCAGTCGTTTATTCTATATAGACGCACTAGTAAGCAAAAACCCTTAGTCTGATGTACTAAAATTTCAAACTATTTTTCGTAAGGCAGCCGCTATAAGTATCCACATGCCAATTGTTACAAGAATTCGATGATTGAGCCAATGTGTTACAGCGCACTACATCATTATAACGCCTACGATTACCTGATTACAAATTTGCTTAAGAGCAGCTTCGCCAAGCCATGCAACGGGATGAGCTCTATCTGGACGCCGAGCTAACTGTCGAACGGGTTAGTAAGTACCTAGGGATGGCCCCTAAACTTATTTTGGCCACCATGAACCAGCACCTGGGCAAAAACTTTAATGCCTTCATCAATGAGTACCAGGTAGCGGCTGGACTTGCTAGTAATCTGAACCGATTTTATCACATCAATCTACCGTACCCGCATGCCTGCGGCCTGGTCCCAATGCAGCGGCTTGGCTTATCGAGGTAATGGTGACTCTTTAGTGACATCAATGCCTGTTCCATAAGGCCAGTCAGCAGGACAAATGGCTACAAACCGGGCATAACCGCCTGTACCTCCCCCGAACTTAGGGTAGCCGATGGCCACCAGTGCCCCTGTCGGGGGGCTTGGTCCAGATTGCATACGCCCTCGGCCTAGGTATAGCCCTGGCGTAACAGCCAAGTTTCACCGACTCGCTCAGTAATTGTGTCAGTCTCCAAGGGTTCATGGCCATGAAAGAGAATACGCCGTTGGCCGTGTAGCCATTGCAGCGCCTTTAGGCTGCCCCCCGCAAAGACTGGCTCCTGAGCTAACCTTGGATCAGCCCAGCGTTTAAACCAGTCCGAACGTACGAATACGACACTGCCTTCCGGTATGAGTCCATGCTGCTTCTCCTAGGCCTAGATGTCGGGTACCTGTGATGGTACCCGGCTGGCGCTGGAGTTGCTCAACGATGGAAATAACCACCAGTGGTCGCAGAGTAAACGTCGGCGGCAACTCATCAATGGCCGGGTAATCAGGCGGGTGGGTCGAGCTGCGTGCCCAGTTGATCGGTAGTTAAGGTATAACTGGTGATACCTACCCCTTCAGTCGGATAATCAAAGGGCTGTCGAGTAAAGGGGTTAGGGGTACGGGCGAACTGGATGGGCTCAAAGGCTATTCCACGAGGCAGGTTAGGGGTAATGGTATGAGTTAAGTCAACATATTTTGCCTGTCGAAGCCCCTGACTGTAGAGTGGCCGAAGTCCTGGCTGCTGGGATGTCGAAGAGTGGCAGTCACTGAGCAGACAAACCGTAAGCAGTAGCATCCCTACCAAATAGATGGTCCTCAATAAAGGTAGCGAACAGATGTATTTATTCATAAGCAGATAGGCTCTGGGAACTCCAATTCCCTCGGCCTGTGAAGATAATAAACCAATCACCGAGTGTTTACTTCTAACTGTAGGCTGAGTTGAAAAAGAGGTATGTAGCCGAGTGGCTTGGCGTGACCTCCCCCCAGTAAACTGGCTCTTACGGACTTTGTGTGGTTTAGCATCGATAAAGGACTCGTTGTCGCAGTAAGTCCAACTTGGCTCGCCCGTACATCTGCCGTTTAATGAGCTTGATCCTGGTTACTTGACCCTCGGTTTGCCCATTGCTCAATTCTGTAGATAGAGCCGCTCGTACGGCTGAATAGTCCTGTTGAAGCCGCAACCCAAACTGTCGCAGCAAGGCAATAGAAGAATGCTGACAACGAACCAACCAATCGTCTAATACCGTCACTTAACGCCCACGAATCATAGTAGAAAATTCCTTGGCAAGTTTATAAACTTGGTCAATAATCTGGTCCTGACAGATATGCGCCAGGAGTTGTCGATCACCCTCTTCTAATAAGGCGACCGGACGGACCAATAACCAGGCCAGTTGCTGAGTAGAAGGTAACCCAATCGGTGGCTCAGGTGGAGTAACAAGTGGCTGGTTAAATAATGGTTGTACTGGCAATGCCTTTTTTTGGCTAAGGGGACATCCTCAGCCCGGCGTCGGCTCAGCCATTTATTGGGTTGGCTGTCCGAACCAGGATAGCCTTGTTGACAAAGCTCGCGCCATAATTGTTGGGCATTATGAGGTGGTCCGGTTTAGCGGCGCACTGAATTTGTCAGATTTATAAAATACTCCTTTTCAAACTGTTCGGGGCTTTTATAACCGAGTGACGAATGCTTCCTGATTCGGTTATAATAAGCCTCAATGTAGTCGAAGATTTCAGTGTGGGCGTCTTCTGTACTCAGAAATACCCCGCCTTCCAATAACTCCGCTTTCAGGCGGCTCCACAACGACTCCGCAAAAGCGTTGTCGTAGGGATCGTCAGCCCGGCTCATGCTGGGCCTGATGTGCCATAATCGAATTAACTCTTTTAACTCCGTTGATACGTATTGACCGCCCCGATCAGAATGAATGATCAAGCCTACCGTAGGTTG
>Ga0160428_1000889_pt1 | contig 27276 bp, 21 predicted proteins | sample SolpanmetagenomM_FD_108198 | JGI IMG/M metagenome (GOLD analysis project Ga0160428, IMG submission 108198) | Solar panel surface microbial communities from Lawrence Berkeley National Laboratory, California, USA - M | ecosystem: Engineered > Built environment > Solar panel > Unclassified ... | reverse complement strand
TGCACCTTGCCCTTCAGGCTCTCGCGCTCGGACAGGCTGGCCATCACCTGCAGGCTGTCGCCCAGGATCATGCGGTTCGACCAATGCTGGTCGTGCTGGTAGAATTCGGCGCGCTGGTCGGGCTCGATGCCGTTGAAGTCGGCGAACAGGTCGGGCGCTTGCGTCGTCGCCTCGCGCGCCTTCGCGGTCTGGCGCTTCAGGTCGTCGATGATCGCCTTGGGGTGGATCTTCTCCTGGATGTAGAGCGGCGGCACGTTGACGACGAGGTCGGACCAGTCCTGCCGGTCCTTGCCGCGCCAGACGAGCTGCGCGTCGGACAGCGTCAGCGTGCCGGTTTTGGCCAGCTCCGCCTGCTGCGCCTCAGTGATCGTGATCCGCGCCCCGTTCCAGATAATCTCGGGCACGCTGACTTCCTCTTCGGTTCGTGTCTCGCCCTCAGCCAGCGGCCGGGCGCGGGGATAATGCTTGGGGGGCAGCGGCTGACGGTCTTCCTCGCGCCGGAAGAAGCTCTCCATCTCCGCCGTCGGGATGTTCCGCCGAGTCGCCTCGCCATGGCGCAGCGCGTCGATCTGCTTCGGGGTGCCGGGCTTGCGGGCCATCAGGCGGCCTGTGCCTGGGGTGCGAACATCGCGGCATCCTGCGCCTCGATCTCCGCCTCTTCCTCGGTGAATGCGTCGTCGGGATCGGGCGGTGCGACGTCCTCGCGAACCGCAGCTTTGCCCATCGCCGCTTCGATCAACTTCAGCAGGGCCTCGCGGCGCGCGGTCATGAAGCCGTCGAAATTGTCCGCCCGTAACAGCGGGGGCTCGATCTCGTGGCTAACCAAAACCTGGTCCAGATCGTCGCCGGCGATCGGCTGATGCCGCTCGCCGCCCTTCTCAAGCCGGGCGAGGTAGGCCGATGGAGCCGAACCGCCGATGATGCGATTTGTCCGGGCCGACAGCGGGGTCTTGTTGACGATCGAGTTATAAACCTCGGGCTTGATTCCGTTGGTCTTGCACCAGGCCTCCGGAAAGATGTGGTGGATATCCACGCTTTCGTCGAAGAACACGGTGTGGTCGTAGGGTTGACCGGATCGGAAATCACGGGCGCCAGATCGCATCAGCAACGCGTGGAAACCTTTGTAGGCGGCGGACAGGCGTGTCCGGAGCGTACGCAGCCGCTCCTCACGAAAGTCCGAGCGCTGGACGGTCTGCGGCAGTGGTCCGCCACCAAGCCAGGCGCTGAAATCACGAACGTCCAGAGCGAAGCGAGACTCGACCGCCGAGCCGTACAATTCGCCGAACACGCCGCACCAATACCATTGCGCCAAGTTCTTGCGGACGGCGACATTCTCCCACGCCGACCCCAGTTCGCCGAGGATCGCCGCGAGCGGAACGAGCTGAGTCTGATAGGGCAGATCGCGCGCCTTGAAGATGTTGAGCCCGTGCAGAAACTTAGCCGCATTGAGATACCCTTGCTCGACGAGCGGCGCGTATGTCTCATAGGCCGACAGCGGCAGTTGCAGCAGGCTGTTGCGCGTGGCGCTGATCGCCGGCGGCTCCTTGCCAGCGGCGACGGCATCAGCACGCACCGCCTTGGTGTGAAGCAGCGAGATTGCCTGCAGAAACTCGACCGGCTCGACGTTCGCTAGCAAGGGGAGCTTGGCGAACTTTTCCTTGCGCGCCTTCCAGTCATCGCGCAGCTGAAAGTCCTGTGCCGCATACATCGCGGTCACCAGCTCGAAGGCGTCGAGCGCCTTGCCGCCGGTGTTCACCTTCTCGAACACCAGGCAGACCGCCGCGCGGGTCGTGTCCTTGCCGAGCGTAATGAGTGGCACGTGGTATTCGGTGAAGTTGTTGATGACGAGGCGCGAGAAGTCGTTGATCCGCGCCATGTGATCCTTGCGCGCCTCCATGTCGGCAATCACCCAGGTGAGCGCATCCTGGATCCACAGCTGCGCCTCGAACACCTGATCGATCGGGAAGTGCAACGCCGCAAACTCGTTCTCGCGGGTCGAAAGGTCAAGCGCGATATCGCGACCGAAATTCTCGCGAAGGACGCGATCTTCCGGGATGGCAAGGATCGCATCACGGCGGGCTGTGTCAGGGTCGAGGGCGGCTCGGATGTCGAAATAGAAATGCAGCTTCACCGGGCGCTTCTTGGCCGTCTGGGTCGCCACCGGGAGCGTGGTGGAGGTCGATTGGTATAGCGACGTCATGCGCTGTTGCCCGTCGAGCAGATACCCCTCCAACGGCTTGATCGGGGGCGGCGCACCTTCGACCGGACGGACCGCGAATTGAACTGCCCCGCTGGCATCCAGCGTCATCAGCGCGCCGACGGGAAAACCTTCGGAAATCGAGGCGAGCAGATCGATGATGCGATCCTGATCCCATACCCAGCCGCGTTGGAAGTCAGGCAGCTGCAGCCGTCCCTCATGGCATTCGCGCATCAGATCCTTCAGCGAGACGGGGTGGGTCTTGAAGGAGGTGGTCATGCGGTGGTCCTTGCCGACGCGGTGCTGGCCTGGTCGATCAGCGTCGTGACCAGCGTCCTGAACTCGTCTTCAGTGGTATAGGGATCGGTGAATTCAGCGAACGCCCAGCGGCCGTAGCCGCCGAGCGCGTTAACGCCGGGCACCCACATTTCGCACGCGGTTTGCGCCTTGGCCTTGTCGCTCTCGTCGCGCTGGCCCTTCATCTCGAGCACCAAGTTGAGCGGTTCGGGTTCACCCACATCGAGACGGACGAGGAAATCGGGCAGGTAGCGCCGCATCGCGCCACCATCGAGATAGGGAATTTCGAACCCCAGCGCCTGGTTCTTGGCATAAGCGAGGACGCGGGAATGACCCTCTAACGCCTGCGCCAGCGCAACTTCCCAGCTTGAATCCTTAACGACGTGGCTGATCTGCGACCGCGGCGGCTGGGCGCCGGTCTTCCAGCATTCCTTCGTGGTGATGAAGTTGACGTGCCGGGTCGATCCGCTGGGATTGTAGGGATCGAGCACCGCGACGACGTGCCCGCCGCCACCGCGCGTGCAAGCGATGTCGATCTTCTCAGCGGCGCGGGCGAGCTGCTCTTGGTAAAGAATGGCGCCGATCGGCACGCCCTTCGTCACCAGATAGCCCTCGTCGATCCAGCGCCGCGCGAGCCGCTGAATCTGCGGGAACAGATGCTGCTTCGGGAAGCCGTCCTCGTCGCGGAAGTGCGTATAGAGCAGGTGCTTCGCGAGGTTAAAGCTGATCTCCGACGGGCGCAGCTGCGCCAGCACCTCGGGCGTGATGGTAACCCCGGCGCCGACGATGCCCTCCATCGTCACCGAGGTCGGGCCGATGTCCTCGGGCGTGATGACGAGCCGACTGTCCTCGGAGAATTCGGCGTTCAGCCGCTCGGACGGCAGCTCGCGGCGATAGCCGCTGACTCGCGGGAACCGGATTTCGAGATCGGCGCGCTCGGCGATCGCGTGGACGCGGGTGACTGGCTTGGGCGGCTTGGGATCGACCTTCTGGGCCACGCGCGCGAAGTCGAACGGGATGCCCATGATGTCAGCATATTCTACGTCGAACAGGCCGTCCTTGTTCAGCTCATAGGACTGGCGGCGAAGGCCTCGGCCGACTACCTGCTCACACAACAGCTGCGTGCCGAACGCGCGGACGCCCAGGATGTGCGTAACGGTGTTGGTGTCCCAGCCCTCGGTCAGCATCGACACCGACACGACGCAGCGGATCTGCTCGCCCAGGCGACCCGGTCGGCCGACGGTGTTCATCACCTCTCGCAGCAGGTCGCCCTCGCTCACGTCGCCCTTGACGCTGCCGGAGCCTTCGCGTGCAGCGAGCTCGCGTTTGAACTGCTCGATCTCGGCCGAGGCGGCATCCTTGAACGCCTTGTCGAGCGCTTCGCCCGCCTCCAGCTGGCGCGAATCGATAAGCAGCGTGCGCGGGCGGGGCAGGCGTCCACCATGCTCGTCATAGTTGCGGAACAGCTCGAGATGGCCGGCGTGAAACGCAGCGCGTTCGCCGGCTTCTGCGTCGCCGCGTTCGAACCCGGCGATCCACTCGAACACAAGTTTCGAAATGGCGGTATTCTGGCAGACGACGATAAACACCGGCGGCACGCCGATGCCCGCCCGCTGCCATCGCTCGAACTCGCCAGCATAATGACTGTAGAGCGAGTTGAGCGCGGTAAGTAGCAGCGGGTTCAGGTTGAACGGGCTGAGCTTGTTCGCGCCCGCGGTCGACTTCGGCATCGACTTGCCGATGTGCTTCCACAGGTCACGGTAGACGACGGTGTCGGTCTGGACGAGGTTATCGGTGACCGGCACGCGCGGCAGTTTGACAATGCCGCTCTCGATCGCGTCAATCAGGCTGAAATCGGACACGACCCATGGGAACAGCGTCCCCTCGTTGTAGCCAGAGCCGCGCAAGAAGAACGGGGTCGCTGACAGATCATATACCGCGCGGACGCCGCCGGTGCGCTTGCCCTTCTTCAGCTGTCGATCGAGCGCCTCGATGCCGTTGATCCAGAGGCGGGCGGCTTCCTCGTTCTGCTCGGCCTCCTTCTTCTCGTCGCCGGTCAGCGCGCTTTCGGTATCGCCGCCGACCTTGTGGCGGTAGCAATGATGCGCCTCGTCGTTGATGACGTTCACGCGCTCGAACCGCAGCAGCTTGTCGCATGCCCGTGCCAGCATCTGCGCGTCGGTCTCGATCGTCCTGACCGGTTCAGGGTCGTTACCCTGCAGGAAACTACGCGCCGCCTTGGGCATCGCCAGCGTCTCGCGGTGCTGAAAAGCGTGATAGTTCGTAATGACGATTTCGGCGCGCTTTATCTCGGACAGCATCTCCGGTGGCACGATCTCGCGCGCGTCGTAATAATTGCCGGGTTCGCTTGGCTGAAGAACACGCAGCCGGTCCTTGATCGTAATGCCCGGAGCGACGATCAGGAAGGCGCGGGAGAAATCCTTCGTTTCCCGGCGCGCGGCGTTGATCGTCTGCCAAGCGATCATCATCGCCATGACGGTGGTTTTGCCGCTGCCGGTCGCCATTTTCATGGCCAGTCGAAACAGCGCGGGATTGGCTTCCTCGTTATCCTTTGCGATCTGGTCGAGCAGACCGCGCGTGGCCGCCCGGCGGGGCGCGACCTCCGTCAGCCAAATCATCGTCTCAACCGCCTCGATCTGGCAGAAGAACGGGCGCGGGCCGGCCCATTCGGCTTTCGGTCGCCGCCAGTGTTCGAGCAGCCGCTGGGTTGCGGGCGTGACGCCCCAGTCGGCGGGTCTCGGGACAGCGCGCCATGTATCGACATAGCCGCGAATCTCGTTGATCTTGGCGTTCTCGGTGTAGGTTTCGAGGTCGAGCGATGCCTGTGCCGACGCAGCTTTCTTCCGTGACGCCGGCACGGGAACGATAAATTTGGACGGACGCCGCCCCTTGATTGGCTCGCCCTCGAGCGGCTGCCCATTGTCGTCCAGTTGATGGTAGAGCGACGGCGGGGCGTAGGGTGAATTAAGAATCGGTCGTTCGTAGAAACTGTTAGCCACTCAACACATCCCCCGCCTTGCTGTCATGCTTGACGCATACGCTCCTTGTCAAAGCCGTTTCACCGGGATGCCGGTGCTGAATGTGCCATCCGTCCGGCCTACGGTTCATTTCTCAGGTAACTACCGGCTGGATGATGTTCGGCAATCTGGAGGGGTGCCTTGGCCTTAGTCGATTCAAACGTTCAACCGAACCATGGATGGCGCCATACCTTCAAGACGCGCGCTATCGACGCAGGTATTGCTGAATGCGTTGCCAGTGCCATTCAAGGCCATGCTCCTGGGTCGGTTGATCCGGTCTATGGGACAGTCTCGTTCCGACGTGTCGGGGCGGGTCGTCGGGCGTCCAGGTCTACGTGCTGCGAAACCAGCTCGTTCACGGGCGCAACCTGCCCCAGCGATTTCAACCGGGTCCAAGTTTTGGACGGAGCTGCGGTGCTCGAGAATTCGGGCTTTCGCGTTCGCCACCATTGTTCCACACAACGGTAAAGCAGATCAGGGGCAAGGCGTTGGCGGAACAAGCATCTATCAATCCGTTGAACGCGGTGGTCGTCACCATTTTCGGGAATCCTTGGGCGGCGATCTGGATTTCGCTCGGCATCCTCATCTGGTGCGCGCTAATCATCGTGCGAAACCGGCATCGGTTTCACGTGCCGGTCACGCGCGCGTTAAACGTCCGCCTCTCCGCGCTGGCGCCGATCGATGGCGCAGACGGCGCGGATGCCTCCCAGCAGGCGTTTGTCGATAATTTCGGTGAAATCGACGTTGCTATGGGTACTGGTACCGGCGGAAGTCAAGAATTGCAGCTGGCGTGGAAAGAGTTCCGCGAGACGATTCTCGACGAGACCGAAATGCCGATGCGCGCTACCGCTCGGGCGGATGGGTATTTCCTGCACTTGGGAGACGACACCCGCATTCTTGCCTGGTGGGCGAACATATTCGTTGCGGTGGGACTTACCTTCACGTTCCTTGGCATCGTGGCGGCGCTGACCACCACTGTGATCGCCCTGCAGACTGGCCAAGGCAATAGCGCCATGACGGTCGCGCTCATCAAGCTACTCGAAATCACTTCAGTAAAGTTCTGGACCTCGATCGCGGGCGTGAGTGCGTCGATCTGGCTTCGTGCCGTCGATCGGCGCTGGCATGCCTCTACCCAAGGTAAACTCGAAAAGATCGTCGAACTGCTCGATCTCGGCACCCTATACCTGCCGACTCAGCGTATCGCTGCCCTGCAGCTCCACGAGGCGCGCGAGCAGACGTCCGCAATGAAGACGTTCAGCCACGATCTAGCGCTGGCGATTGGCGACAACTTGGAGCGTCAAATGGGACCGATGATTGGCGCGCTCGGCGGGATCCAGGCCAGCATCGACGATTTTAAGAGCGGCAGCTTCAACGAGATCGGGCGCGAGTTCGGCGAAGCGCTCAGTCGCCAGGCCGGTGGCGAAATGCAGGCGCTGGCCGGTGCTCTGACGACGATGACCGACCGGTTGGCCGGGGTGAACGACCGGCTGGAAGGTAGCAGCCAAGCCGCGAGCGACCAGATCGCCTCGGCGGCGCGAGACTTTCTCGCCGCTTCGAATAGCATCGGTCGGGCGTTCGCGACGCTCAATGAGCGCATAGAGGGTATGGCCGATCGGATCGTCGAACAATCCGAAGCCGCATCGACGCGCGCAGCGGCGCATGTGGCTGAGGAGCGTGCGGCGTATCAGGCAATCGCAGACGATCAGCGCGGCACAATGCGCGCGCTGGGCGAGGATATCCGGGCTGCGTCCACCACCGCTACAGGCGAACTAGTCGCGGCCGTCCGCGACGCCGTGCGACAGGCCACCGAAGAGAGTGGAGCCGGCGTTCGTGCTGCTCTTTCAAACTTCACTGACGCCAATGCAGGGATCCGCTCATCGTTCGACGAATTGCGTGGTCAGATCGCGGATATGGGCAGTGGTCTTCGCGATGGCGCGGCGGCTGCCGCCGAGAGAAATGCGGAAGTCCTCGCACGGGCCGCGGAGGCGTTGGAACAGGGTACGCTGCGCGCAGCTTCCGGTATGACGAACGCTATCGACACGGCCATCGGCAAGGCTTCCGAGGAAAGCACCCGCGTCATGACCAGGGCCTTCGCCGATTTCGGCGAGCGCTTCGAGGAGGCGAGTAGCGGGCTCGTCACGACGCTGCGGACGACCGCGGGGCGAATGGAAGAACTAGCCGCCAGCATCGAGCGATCGGCTCGCGCATCCGAGGACCACGCGACCCGTCTGACCCAGGTCGGTCAGGATACGCAGGGCGTTGCAGCAACGCTGACGCGCGCGGCGAACGATATGCAGGTCGCCGCTAATCCCATACGTCTCGCCAGCGAGATGATCGGCAACGCGACCGTGCGGACGGGAGAAGCTATTGAGTCGCACGCAAAGTCGGCGGAGGCGCACCGGCAGGCGATCGGTACGATCGGCGAACGGCTCGGAGAAACGACGGACAGCGCGACGAAGGCATGGTCCGACTATCGCGAGCGGTTCGAAGGGGTCGATCGTGCGCTAGCGACGACGCTGGAGCAGATCAAGTCGGCGTCGACCGAACATGCGACGCATCTCAACGAACAGGTTGGGAAGATCGATCTGGCGTTGGGCAACGCCGTCGATCGCTTGTCCGCTGCTCTCGAACCGTTGAACGAATTGGCCGGTCAGATCGACGACCTGATCGGTCGCATGCCGAAGGCATCTTGAGGTGAGCGACGCACGCGGCGTGCGCCGCACCCGCCGCGAGGAAGAAGAAGAGAGCTACTTCGTCTCGATGGCCGATATGATGGTCGGGCTGCTGTTCATATTCATCATCCTGCTACTGTATTTCGCGCTGCAGTTCCGGCAGACGACGGACACGCTGACGGGTGCCGGACAGACACGGACCGAGTTGCTTCGTACGTTGGAACGCGACCTGAAGGCGAAGGGGCTTAAAGTCACTGTGGACACGCGTACGGGCGTATTGCGGCTGCCCGACGATATCCTGTTTGAAACGGGCGCTTATGAACTGTCCCGTCAGGGGCAGCAGGCGGTCGCGGTCGTGGCCGGGGAACTAGCGTCGGTGCTGCCGTGCTACACTGACATCCTGCCCGGTGGGCCAAGATGCACGAGCAAGATGGCAGCGCACCGGGTCGATTCGATCTTCATCGAAGGGCATACTGATCGTGTACCGTTAACCGGCGGCGGCGCGGTGCGCAGCAACATCGACCTTTCCGCCCTGCGCGCAACGCGCACCTTCCAGGCGATGATGGCGGCTGGCCGGGGCCTGACTATGCTCGTTAGCGTCAACGACACCGAGCGCACACCGATCTTCGGGGTGTCCGGTTACGGCGATACCCGGCCTGTCCCCGATCGGTCCGGGAACGAAGCCGACGTCAACCGCCGCAATCGCCGGATCGATTTACGGTTTTTGATGGTGACACCGCAGGGCGAAGAGGACGCGGAGTTGAGCCGCAGCCTGGTGGCGCGGCGATGAGCTTCCTTAAGAACGTTTGCGATCCCGGCAAGGTCCGCCATGCTCATCTGCCGGAACGCAGCGCGACCGAACGCGCAGCCGAGCGAATGAACAATCGGCCTGCAACGAAGGCACGTGACGCCGAGCCATGGGGATCAGTGATTGCCCGCGTCGACTTATCCGCGCCCGCTTCGTTGTGCGCGCGGGATGCCAAACGCCTTCTGCGCGATATGTGGGTCGAGCAGGGGTGCGAAGGTGTCGAACGCAACCTGCTTGAGGATGGAGTCGGGCGGGATCGGACCAGCATCGACCGGGCGATCCTTGAGAGCTATCTCCTGCGCTTTCCTACCTTGCATCCGGCCTTCCCGGACCTGCGCGGGGCGAGCGAAATGGTTGCCCGGCGTCGCGACTGGCCTTGGCATGCCCGCGGTGAGGACTTTCGGTTGTGGGACGAACAGGCCGGGCCGCAGCGGCTGGCGACTGCGTTGCTGGCGACGGACCGCCCAATTGAGGTGCTGCGTCGGGCGGGCCTCGACGGCGATCTAGCGACCGGTGCCTTCGTTCGTCAGGCCGTTCGCTCCGCCTGCGCGGTGGCGGTAACACAGAAAGGGCCGACCGCTGTCGAGAGCGGCAACCGACTGATCGCACTTGCATCTACGATCAGGGGTGCTGAGGCGGTCGACGCCTTACTGGCGCTGGCTCTGCTGGCGCCTTGGGTGGGATCGAGCCCTCCAGCGGAACACCAACAGAAGGTCACGACGCTGCTGATCAGTCGCATCGGCGATCCACGGCTGGCGCCGGCGAAATGGTCGGCTTTAGCCGCTGAGTTGCAACTCCAAGGTATCGATTTCGCGATCGACGCCGTTTTTGCCGTGCTCCGTCGCTGGCTAGTGCAAGCGACAGTGCGCGAATTCTTCGCTGTCGTCGCCAAGACCACCGATCGCCGCGACCAGTGGAAAGATCGAACCGCCTTCTGGCTTGGTTACCTGGATGCCGGTTACATCACCGATGCATGGTTCGCATTCGGTAGTCAGGCGGAACGGGAAGCACGACGGTTCATGAAGGACCAGAGCATGGCCTTCGCGCGGATCGAAGGTGCGGGAGCCAGTGCCAACCAATCGGCGCTGCTGATGACGATCGGCGATGTGCGTGTTGCCGAATGGTCAGATAACGGATCGTGCCGCTTCTGGCGCGCGACTCGACCGAAGGCGCCGCCAATGTATCAGTCAGTCTATTATGGGCTAGTACTGCGATCGATGGACGCAGAGCGGGGCTTTGAGCCGCTCCCGCATATGGGCAGCACTTGGCAGAATCGGTTTGCCAAGCGGATCTATGAGCGGACAGGTGTCGTGCACCCGTCCTATGGGCAGGGCTGGTAATGGCGACCCTATCGGCATTTGAAGCGTCGCCGGACGGCGGCAGCGAGCGGATCACCCTCGTGATCTCGGCGCCTTCCCGCATGCCATTTTCAAAGCCAACGCGCGCGATCGTCCCGTTCGACGACTGGGCGATGACCGCACCAGATACGGCCCGCGGCGCGGTGGCACGCATATTTCAGGCGTGGGCCGATAACGAACAGGACGCCCATGGTAACCCTTTCGTCGTGCCGGAGGCGAATGCCGCACTGCTGCACCCCGCATTGATCGCGTCCCTAGCCGAACCCGACGCGCTGGCACTCGGTCTGCCACCCGTCGCCCGGCTATCGCTCAACATCCAGTCGATCGGCGTCGCGCATCAGCACGATTTCCGCGTCGAGACGCGTTGGACTCGGCCCAATGGTCTGCCGGCCGCAGTCCGGGTCGATGGTGCCCGCGTCAGGTCCGATGGCAAGGACTGGCGCGTCACCGAACCGATTTGGTCGACGCTCCAGGCCGCCGCGCTGTTGAACGCGACCACCGACGATGCCGCTAGGCAAAGCGCTTTGGCCGGCCTGCGACAGGCGATCGGTGACCAAGATCGTCGTCATGTCCGCGCCGATGGATTCATCGAACGGCTGCGGCTCAGCTATGCGTCGGGTTTTTCGCTTGCCTTGAAACCTGACGCCAACGGCTTCGATTTCGATCCCGTCCTGTTCAGCCCCGAACGGCTGCGCGAGGCCGAGGACGGCACGATCATCGACGAAGTTGCCGATGGTCTGCTTCCGCCCGCACAGCAGGCGTCGTTCGCGAAGCGCTTCCGGCGAAGCGACGGGAGCCGCCGCGCGTTCCTGCTGGAAGACGGATCGATCCTGTTCCTCGATCCGGCCTTGCAACGCGCCCTCGCGGTGGTGCGTGAAGCACAGGCCGGCGGCGCGGAAGCTAGGCGGGCGTTCGCCCGGTGCCCCCAGCGCCGTATAGCGGAAGTTCTCGCGCTGGAGGACAGTGACGCCGCCGCACCGCTGTTCATCGAGACGCAACAATTCTCCGAGCGCATCTCTGGGATCGACATCTGGCGCAAGCCGGTGCTTCCATGGGTTAAGCCCAAGCCGAACAGCTGGTTGCCTGAGGCATTCGGTCTTCGCATCGGTGATACACCCGATGCGACCATGCTTGAAATCCCGCCCGACCGCATCGAGGAAGCGTTGGACGCGGTCGAACAGGCCGTGCGTGAGGAGCGCGCGACGTTTACGTTCGACACGCAGGACGTTCCCGCGACCGAGCAGACACGAGCAGCGTTGAGCGATCTCAAAGGTTTGATCGACGCGGCACGCAGCTCGACTGACAACGAAACCGTACCAGAGGACATACCGCCGGATGGCCGACGCTATTTCCTGCAGGTGCGCGACAACCTTGAGGATGTCGCCTATGCGCCGCTCGCTGCGGCCGCGCCGGCCGCTGAAACCCCGCCGCCAGCCTTCCCCGGCTCCGTGCGATCGGGTCCCAAGCCGCATCAGGTTGAGGGATTCGCTTGGTTGGTCGCGTGCTGGCGCAGCGGGCTGCCCGGCGTGATGCTGGCTGATGATATGGGCCTTGGAAAGACCTTTCAGGCGCTGGCGTTCCTCGTGTGGCTGCGCGAACAACAGGACACGTCCAAACCCGTATTGATCGTTGCGCCGACCGGACTGCTCGCCAACTGGCGTGCCGAAATAGAGCGTCATCTCGCACCCGGTGCGCTTGGCGGGATCGTCAACGCCTATGGCGATACGTTGCGACGGATGCGCAGCGGCACGGGCCGCGATATCGAATCGGGCAACTCCGGTATCGATGTCGATGGATGGGGCAAGGCCGGCATAGTCCTGACGACGTTTGAGACGATGCGCGACTATCACCTGAGCTTCGCGCGGGTGCCGTTCGCAACGATCCTTTATGACGAGGTGCAGAAGCTCAAGAACCCAGCCAGCCAAATGACCCGCGCGGCGAAGACGCTGAACGCGCGCTTCCAGATCGCGATGACCGGTACACCAGTCGAGAACCGATTGCAGGATTTGTGGTCGGTGTTCGATGTCGTCCATCCCGGCCTGCTAGGATCAAGCAAGGCGTTCGAGGAGAGCTATCCGGCGACCGAACCCGACCGACTGCGTGCGCTGCATGGCATTCTCACCGACCCGCAGGACGGACGGCCACCGCTGCTGCTGCGGCGGATGAAGGACGACTGCCTCGAAGGGCTGCCGGCCAAGCACATCACGGCGCTGCCGTTGGCGATGCCGCCGGCCCAGGCCGCTGCATACGACGCCGTGATTCAGCGCGCGATGATCGCCAAGGGAACAGGCACACCCGGCCATATGCTGGAAATCCTGCACATGCTGCGCGGAGTGTCGCTGCATCCGATCGCGCCTGAAGCCGCAAGCCATAGCTACCTTGCCGAGTCGGCCCGGTTGCGTGCCACGCTCGATGTGCTGGATCGTGTTCACGCTGCCGGCGAGAAGGCGCTGGTCTTCTGCGAGAGCTTGGCAATGCAGGCGTTGCTCGCGGTGGAGTTTCGGCGTCGCTACAAGCTGGAGCACGACGTCGCGCGGATCCACGGCGGCGTTGCCGGCGACGCCCGGCAAAACGCCGTCGATGCTTTCCAGCGGCGGGCGCACGGTTTCGACGTGATGATCCTGTCGCCAAAGGCTGGCGGGGTGGGCATTACGCTGACGGCTGCCAATCACGTCATTCACCTGTCGCGCTGGTGGAACCCGGCCGTTGAGGATCAAGCGACCGACCGCGCTTATCGCATCGGTCAGACGCGTGACGTTCATGTCTACCTGCCGCAGTCGGTCCATCCCGATCCGGTGATCGGCCCGATGAGCTTCGACTTGAAGCTCGACGCGTTGATGCGCCAAAAGCGCGACCTGAGCCGTGGATTGCTGTTACCAGGCGAGAATGAGACTGATGCCTCGTCATTGTTCGATGCTGTGCTTGGTGAGGTAGAGGAACCCACCGATGTCCCAGCGGAAGTACCGGAAGCACCGCCTGGCTTAGCCACGGCAGTGGCACCCAAACCTGTTTCAGAGCTCGCTCCATTGCGACCGACTCTCTCACCTCGACTGATTGAACCCGCGCCAACCGCGCCTGTAATCAGTTTTCCGTCTCGGGTGTCGTTTCAACCCAACGTCCGGCGCACCTTCGAAATTTTCGAAAAGCCTGTCGCCGATCGACCGGTGGCTGAATTGTCTATCCGCGATCCTTATGGCTGCGCCGACGGACGTAATCGGCAATGCCTCGTCGATTTTATGGCGATGATCGTGCGGGCCGCGCGCCAAGTATCGGAGATCACCGTAGTCAGTTTCGACGCTGATAGTGTTGATCGCTACGCGAATGAAAATTCGCTGCAGCAGTACAATGATCTTCAACAACGCTGGAGGCGCGTGATGCCGGGCGGTCCGTCGCTACGCCACATCCAGCTCTCGCGGCGACAAAGCCGCAGTTTTCATGACCGGTCGGTAAAGGCTCGATCGACAAACGGCGCAGAGATCATCTGGGATGTGTCGAATGGCATCGACGGCGTGATGATGCCGGGCAAGGAATGTACCGTGCATGTGACCGTAACGTGACACCATGGAATACGTTCGGTCTCCGATGCCCATAAACATCATTTCTGGCCTTGATGCGGCGACACGACGGAGGAAATGGTCCCTTAAATGACCTGACAGGGTCTCGCTCTTGGATAAGAGTGAGGCATATGACTGAGCTTACAACCAGGCGTTACAACAACGGCGAGGTCATCTCCAGGGTTCAGCGCCGGAGGCGGTGGACCCCGGAGGAGAAGGTCCGGATCGTCGAGAAGACGTACCTGCCCGGTATGAGCGTGTCGCTGGTGGCTCGCCGCCACGGCATCGGTGCCGGGCAGCTCTTCACCCAGAGGCGATTGATGGCGCAGGGCGCGCTGACCGCGGCGGGTGCCGACGAGGAGGTGGTGCCGCGTCCGAGTACCGGGCGCTGCAGGCGCAGGTGAGCGAACTTCAGTACCTGCTCGGCAAGAAGACCATGGAAGCCGAGATCCTGCGGGCGGCCGTGTCCCGGGCCGCAGGCCCAAAAAATTGCGGTTGCGCTCAACCTCGTTGCCGGGGGACGACCGGTGACCCCGGTCGTCGAAGCGATCGGCATCAGCCGGCAGCATCTGTCCGCCATGCGCAACCGACCGCCACCCACCGGATCCAATACGTCAGCCGATGCGCTGCTTACGCTACGACTCAAGAGCAAGCGTCTTCTGTCGAAATCTGCGCACGGGGAACTCAATCCCCTTGCACCCTGTTTAGTTATGTCTTAACAAAGTGCGCGCATGACAAAACCGAATTGCGATCCTCTCCAGGCGATCGGTTGCGAACTGGTCGTCCGGGAAGGGCGATCGCAGGTCGTGATCCTGACGTCCGTCGCGCCCCATTACCGGGCGTTCGATGAGGTGCGGCAGGAGCGCCTGAATCGAGTGATGCGCCTGTGGTGCTTGAAGGAAGCGCTGACGAAGGAGATGTTCAACGGCAACGAAGGCAGGGCGCCGCTCACCAACGCTCAACTCAAGACGATGAAGACCTTCAAGCACAGGCTGTACGGCTTTGAGCGTGACGTAGGGGGACTCCGGACCTTCGTCATCGTCGACTACGATCCCGCGAAGAAGCGGAACGCAGCCGACCAGAACATACTGAAACGGGCCAAGGGCCGTGTTGACACCCTTGGTAGAGGAAAATGAACATGAGTGAGAACAACAGCGTGCAGCGTTCGGTCGTGGCGGTCGAGGAGGGCTTCGTCGTCGAGGTCCAGTCCTACCTACAGGAGCTGATGAACAACGCCGGCATCAGCCGGTCGGAGCTCGCGCGGCGTATGGGCGTGTCTCGCGCCCGCGTTACGCAGATCTTCTCGGACGAGTGCACCAACCTCACCATCCGCTTGCTTGCTAAGGCAGCGCACGCGATGGGCGAGGAGCCGAGGGTCGAGAGCGACCTGACGCGCCGCCTGCGGGCGGCGCGCGAAGACGAGGACCGCCAGGCTCTTATTCACCGCTCGGGCAACGTCGTGCCCATATGGCAGGACACCGACAGTACCAATCCCGCCGACGCAGACTGCGTCGGCAGCGATCCGCGCCTCGATCGCATCGTCGAGCGGCTGCGCGTCGCGGGCGGCGGCCGATGAGCGGCCCGCAACTGCCCGTCGAGGTGGAGGCCGCCGCCAAGCGCGAGGGCTTCAGCGGGGCGGAGTACAACCAGGTTGCGATGGGCGCGAAGGTGCGTACGATTCAGCTGATCAAGCTGGACTTTGACACGCATCCCGAGCGCATGGCCGACGACGCCGTCCTTAAGCTCGACTACGGCCGCAGCGTGCTGTCGTGCCGGTTCGACGAGGAGACAGGCACCGCCGCCGCCATCTTCCAGTTTCACGTGACGGCCAAGAACGGCCGCGCGAAGGCGTTTAGCTGCAGCGCCGATTACGCAGTCCTCTACTCGATGCCCGAGGGCGCGAGGGCTGAGGCCGCGACCAGCTTCTGCAAGCACGTCGGGTCGTTCGCGGCCTATCCCTACTTCCGCGCGGTCGCCGCGCAGATGGCGTGGAACGCCGGCGTCGACCTGCCGCCGCTGCCCACGATCGCGGCTATGCCTGTGGTCCCCAAGCCCAAGCTGGAGGACGCCCAGGCATGACCAGCACCAAGCGCCGCGACGCCGTCGCGGGTTGGAACGGCCTTCGAATAGGACGCACCCCGTAATCCCACGGGGTGCCTCCCTATCGAAGGAGTCACCTACAATGTCTGACGATCTGACGAAGCGCCGTCCCCAGGACGCCTCGCGCATCAACGTGCACGAGCCCTGGGAGGTGAACTGGTGGACCGACAAGTTCAGGGTCACCAAGGCCCAGCTGGAGGCCGCCGTGAAGGCGGTCGGCACCAGCGCCGCCGCCGTCGCGAAGCACCTGGGCAAGAGCCTGTAGCATCGCCGCGCCCCGCCGCGCGAGCGGCGGGGACGAGTCCGCCCGCGCCCCCGTGGCGCGGGCGCATCGGCGGCGCGCCCGCCGGCCTCGAAGGATCCAAGATATGTCCATCACCATCGATGCGCTCGTCGGCTACACCAAGGCCGAGTTCGCCAAGGCGTCCAAGTGGCGCCTCATCCTGCTCATCGTCCAGTTCCTTGCCGTCGTTCCGGCCGCCCTCTCGGTGGTCGTGTCGAACGAGAAGCTCCTCTACGTCCTCGCCGTGTTCGGCCCCATCCTGCTCATCGCGTGGTGGCTGGCCCGCAACGTCTACCGCCGGTCGCGCTCCGCGGCGCACGGCGCCCGCCGCGCCGCCCTGATCGGCGGCGGGCTCGGCATCGCGATCTCCCCCGAGGACCACCAGCGGCTGCGCCAGCGCTTCACCGTCGACGAGCCGACCGCGCTCGCCAAGGTCGACCCGGACTACTACGCCACCCGCCAGCCGCCCGGCCTGCAGCGGCTCGGCGAGATGCTCGAGGAGAGCGCCTTCTACTCGAAGGAGGTGCACCGGGTCAGCGCGAACGTCATGTTCGTGATCCTCGTGGCGTTCATCGCGCTCGCCCTCGGCGCCGCGCTGCTGAGCGTGCCCTACGCGAGCCGCGTCACCGCGATCACCGCGATCAAGGTCATCCTGGCCGTGTCCGTGTTCGCGCTCTCCTCCGACGTGATCGGCGCCATCTCCGAACACCGCGAGGCGGCCCGCGGCGCCGAGTCCGTCCAGCACCGCATGTCGGCGGCCTACGCTAAGGGCTATCCCGAGGGCGACGTGCTGCTCGCCATGGGCGACTACAACGAGGCCATGGAGGGCGCGCCCGAGGCGGTGCCCGGCGTGTTCAACTCGATGGTCGGTCGACTCAACCAGCGCTGGTCTGAATACAAGGCCGACCGCGACCAGGCCCGCGCGGGCCAGGGAGGCCAGCCGTGAAGCACGTCGGCCTCTTCAAGACGTTCCTCAGCGACGTCGTCGAGCTCAACGCCACCCGGCTCGACCAACTCGAGGCGAGCGTGGACGCCATCAAGTCCTTTATCCGCGGTTCCGACTGGGAGCCGAAGGTGAAGGGGTTCCTCAGCCAAGGCTCGTGGGCGCAGAAGACGATCATCAAACCGATCGCGGGCAGCCCTTTCGACGCCGACATCCTCGTGCACGTCGCGCACGTCGAAGGATGGGAGGCGAAGGACTACATTAACTCACTCAAGCGCGTGTTCAGCGCCAGCAGCATCTACAAGGACAAGGTGTCGAGCTTCTCGCACTGCGTTACCATCACCTACGCCGGCGAGCGCAAGATCGACATCGCCCCGCTGGTGATCGACCGCGCGGGCGGCACCACGTCCGAGGTCTGCAACCGGACGACCAACGCATTCGAGGAGACCGCGCCGGCCGCCTACACGCAGTGGTTCAACGAGAGGAACGGCTATTCGGGCGGGAACAGCTTCCGAAAGGTGACCCGCCTGCTGAAATACCTGCGGGGGATCAAGAAGACCTTCAGCTGCCCCTCGGTCCTCCTGACCACGCTGCTCGGCGAGCGTATCACCTGGCTCGACAAGGACCTGACCAGGTTCGAGGACGTGCCGTCGGCGCTGCAAACCATCATGGGCAGGCTCGACGACCACCTCCAGGCCAACACGACGTGTCCCGTCGTGGCCAACCCGTCGCGGCCCGCCGAGGACTTCGGCAAGCTGCTGTCCGAGACCGCCTACACGAACTTCCGCAGCTTCGTGAACAAGTATCGCGGCTGGATCGACGAGGCGATCAACGAGGAGGACTTCGAGAAGAGCATCGCCGCGTGGCAGCGGGTGTTCGGCGACGAGTTCGGGAAGGGCGCCGTCCAACGCCTGGCCAAGGCCAGCCTCTCGGAGGACATCTCGGTCGCCGCGAACCTGCTCAGCAGCGCCGCCCAGCATCACGACAACCTGGTCGACCTGGTCCGCGACCTCGGCACCCGCATCCTGCCGGCCTGGTTCTACAGGCCGCCGCACCTCCACCAGCCCACGTGGCCGAGGACCGCGGGCACGCCCGTCGAGGTCTACGTCACGGCGGCCCACGTCATGGGTAAGAACGACGCGAGCGGGACGCGGGTCGTCTCGGGCGACCCGGTGCCCGGCCGGGGCGGTCTGTGGTTCGAGGCGCGGCTGTGGGGCGGTGCCCAGATCGCCGACACCCACCGGGTCGAGTGGCGGGTCACGAACACGGGGATGGCCGCGTTCGCCCAAGGCCAGCGCCGAGGCGACTTCTACGGCTCCTCCAACGGGAACCGCCGCTACGAGAGCCTCGCCTGGCGCGGGGTTCACTTCGTCGAAGCGTTCCTGGTGCGCCGTTCGGACGGCGTGCTGGTCGGGCAGAGCGTGCCGTTCGACGTGGTCATCGAGTGACTGCCGACGGACGCGGCGGCGGGCTTTACACCCCGCCGCCGGTGGCTACTCTGCCCGGCGGTAGGGGACGCGAGATGCTGAGACCACGGGCGGCGGCGCCACCGATCATCCGCTCGATCTCGAGCGTCGCGTTCGCCATCGCCGGCGACCGCGCGTTCGAGCGCGCCCTCGGGCACTCGGTGGACTGGCTGCGCCGCATCAACCCTGCCGTTCCGACGGACGCGAAATCGGGGGAGGCTTTTGAGATCGGCGGCGGCGGCGACCATCCGGCGCGCTCGACGCTCGTCGAGTTCGATGGCGGGCGGATGTGGTCGGCGATCGTCGACAACCCGGATTCGAGTGTGCTCGGTCGGACCTGGGTCACCGAGATCATGGTCGGGGAGAGCGCGACCGGGGTGCATTTCGGCACCCGCCTGCTCAACGTCACGCGCGGCGAAGACGAGCCGTTCAGCGGCAGCATCCCTGGGATCGTGCGGCAGGTGGTCGCGGACCTGCCGTGCGGCGCCGACGGCATCGGCCTCGACGAGTGCCCGTCGTCGGTGAACACGGCCGAGGCGCTCGACGCGCTGGTGCGATTGCTCGAGAGCCCGGCGCGGCGGTTGCCCGTCGTGGTGGTCGCGCAGGCCGGCAACCACCCCCAATACGCGCCGCCCCGCATGCTCGCCCGCCGCCTCGCCGGCGCCGCTCACGTGTTCGAGATCGACGAGCAGCAGGGCTGGGGGCTCACCGCGATCGTGGGCCGCCAGCTGTCGACGTTCGACGGCGCCGCGCGGATCTACGCGCCCGGCTTCACCGCCGACGCAGACCCCTACGAGCACCCACTCTGGATTACGTGGCCGAACCGGACGGCGGCGGCGACGGGCGCCGCGGTCATTGACCGGGTGCTTGCGATGGGCCTCAGCCGCGGTACCGCCGGACACCCCCGCTTCGAGGCGGTCAGGCAGGCCGCGGCGGCGCACCGCCTCGACCTCGCGCGTCCGGACGCCACCCACGTCGAGATGATGGGGCTCTACGAGGAGGAGAACAGCCGACTGGTCGCCCAGCTCGAGGAACTGAGGACCGAGCAGAACCAGTGGCTTGAGGACGCCGAGCGCGAACGCGCATCGGCGGCGCGGATCGAGGCCGAGCTGCGCGCCGACGTCGCGCGCCACCGGATGCAGAATGACGCGCTCAGGACGGCGCTCAAGAGCGGGACGCCCGTCCCGTCGCGCGAGCCGCTCACCGACCTCGCCTCGTTCGGCGAATGGGCCGAGCGCAACCTCAGTCCGGGCCTGTGGTTCGCGCCCAAGGCGCTCAAGGTCGCGGAGCGCGGCCAATACCGCGAGCCGACCGAGATCGGCGAGGCACTCTACCTGCTCGACGAGCTCTTCGTCTCGATGAAGCGCGAGCCCGGAGCGGCGCGGCGCGAGGCGTTCGACGACCGGCTTCTCCAACTTGGCCTCGAGAACACCCCGTGTTTCACGCAGCGGGGCGACATCCAACGCTTCCCCGCATACGGTGTAACCTACCGTGGGCAAAAGCTCTGGTGCGACTGGCACATCAAGTCGGGTGGGGGGGGGGGCGACCCAAGGCAGATGTTCCGCATTTATTACCACTGGCACGAGGAGGACCAGGTAGTTCTCATCGGCCACTTGCCGTCGCACTTGGCAAACAACCAGACCAACTGAGTGCACGAGGCCAACTATGTTGCCTTGGTATGAAGTAGGACACCTCACCGACGAGGCAGCAAAATTCTCCAATAATCTGAGTGCCCAGATTTGTCCCTTGTGGGGCACCACAAGTTTCAACAAGCAACTGATCAGGCTGTCCTCACGGACGGCCTTTTTGTGTTCGTGGTGGTTCGGTTTGATGCATTACCGTTCAGCAAGAGGAATCCCGATCAACCAATGGGTTCGGTCAGGCAGCCATGCCTACAGAAGCTCACTCTGATTGTTGCTTTAGTATCACACGTCAAAAAAAGATTGGTCCAGCATTTGCTGCGAACAAGCAGTTGAATTTAACCGAAATTATCGAACGTTTTCCAGCGATAAAAGTCCTCACAATTTGCGTTTTAATGCAGTTCCTTTACAGCGGCTGATGAGGCGATTGTGTCTCAAATTAAACGTGAAAAGGAACTGAATAATATGAATAACAAATATGCTAAACATTGCTACTTCAACACAGGAATGGTTTTATCAGTACCAGTTAACAACGTGTCGTATCGTTTCCGTGTGCGTTTGGATGGAAATCATTCCGAAGTTCAAATTTTTACTATGGACCTTGGACCGGCAAAACGACTTCTCAAACTATCAAGTGATCAATTTGAGAAGCGTATCAAGACACTGACCAAGGAAGATCGTCTTTTGCGTCGTGGCGAAGAAAAGCTACTTACATTCCGTACATGGAATAATGGCGTTCCTCACCTCCACACCAGCGGATTAGCTCTCGACGCTGATTTATCAGTGACTGTCGAAGACGATAATGGAGGGATGATCACCGATTTCACGGCGGCCTTCAAAGGTCAATCTCCACGATCGTTCTCGAACGATAATGAGCAACTCGTCATTTGCCCGGCCGATCATATCGACGGCCTAGTCTGTGAGGGCGAGGAGACTGACGACGATGTAGAAGTCGGTCTGATCCAGGCGGTATCGAACAGCTACGGGACGTATGAGGCCACCTTCCATTCGGAAAAGCCATTCGACCCCAAACTCCTCAACATCTCCATCGATCAAATTGGCTCTAAAAACCTGACCGGAGAAATTCGATATGATGGGGAAAAGCCGTTCGATCTCGAACTGGGTCGGATCCAAAAATCACCACCAACTGCATCCATTAAGATCGCAAAACTATAAAAAATAAAGACCGGGACTAATAATCCCGGTCTTTCTTATATAAATATACTATCTTCCCCTAACATCATGTTTTTACTCATGGCTTCAAATTATCTCCGTCTTCAATCGTCGTTTAGATCATTCATTTCCACTGAGGGATGGGCTAATCCACACGCTATTACGCTGACGATGAAGCAGGGGCGATGGATCGAACGGCCAACAGCCCGATCATACCAATTACTTGATAACCGTGAAGCTTCCAACAACCTCAGGCAGTTCCTTAATCGATTAAACACCCACATCTATGGCAAATCGGCTCGTAGATACGGAAAACATGTTCCTATCATTCCAATTTTGGAAGGCGGTAACTCTAAGCGGCTCCACTATCATTGCATGATAGATTGTCCACGGAACGAAGCCCTTGAGGCCTTTCCAAGCCTTATATCTGATTTCTGGCAGAAAACCCCGTGGGGATACCATGAAATCGACATCCAGTCCTCGGCAAACGACGGATGGCTGGAATACATTAGCAAGATCCGTGATAAACCAAACTTCGGCGATGCCATAGATTGGGACAACTATCACCTAATCGACCGCCGGGCTTAAGCTCCCTTCGAAAATCCTGCCTTCATACTTGCGCCCTCGGTTCAAAAAACAGCAATTGAACCTTGGTCTATAACTATGTCTAAAATAGATCTAACCAATGATACTATCTGTACGATATATAGACAATCACAGTCAGATATCGCCGAAGGCGAGCTCACGAAGTGAGCCATTTAAATATGTGCTTTCGAACCTATAGAGATTGTTAGAAGCATAAATATGGCATCTATAACAAAGAGCTATAATCATGCTGAACCAGTCCGATAAAATTCTTATAAATTTCAGAGCGTTTTCAAGTCTCGTTGAATCGTTCGATAACGTTTGTTTTCTCTCAGGAAAGACCCGTACGCAGGTTTTAACGGAGATGATGAAGCAGCGGATAGCGACCGCAGGTCGTAAAATGGTTTTGGAGATTGAGAAGGAAGCTGCGTTGAATGACCGGCTAAAAACGGCCGTAGAACGCCAAACCGCTGCCGACGTGGCGGAGCAACCGAGACAGTGGTCATTGGCCGTCAGAAACCGTCTAAAGCCGTTCTCATCGTTCGAGCCTTCTGGTCGATGATGCTGACGAAATCGGTGAGCCCGAAGACGAAGGCCGAACTGATCCGCGCCCTTCAAACCGCTTCTTTTTCAAAGGTCGAGGTTTTTGAAGGCGAGCGGTTGAGCCAGCTGCCGACGTTTGATCGGCTGAAGAGGGCAGGGGGCGTTGTCGTCGTTCTATCGTGAGCCTCGTTCGATGTTCGCATTCGCCCACTAGCGGACATTCGTGGACGCAGGCACGATGCGCGGCATGGCAATCCGCGATCCCGAGCGATTGAAGAAGGCGCTATTGGAGAGCCGACGGCAAAAGCGCGCTGGCGCTCTGGTCGAGCAGTGGGCATCGCATGACGTGTCCGCTTCACCTATAGCGCAAAGCAAATATGCGCTGTTGGCGGACAGGCTGCGCGCAGGTCGGTCGTGGCCGCTGCGATGGACGGACGACCTGCCAAGCGAGGTTCGCGCCTTCGTTGCCGCCGATGATGCGATAGCAATCCTCGGCTGGGACGTGGAGGAGGAGCCAGCCCTCCTAGTCAGTGCCGCTAGATTGAGGGCGAACGTAGCGGTTCTTGATCGCATCTACCCGGACGGTTTCGTGCTCATCAGCGACGTGGCCGGGCAGGTTCTGCTTGTCGATTTCAATGGGGATGAGGGAACTCACGTCAACATCGTTGAGCTGCCAGCAGCATCTCGCTGAACGTCCGCTTTCCCCCATGAGCGGACATTCCGCTTGCGCCCAATAGCGGAGACTCCTTGCACCTTGGGATTGCGTTGAGCCGCTTGGGTTGTCAGTTTGCGCGGGTGCCTCAATCAGATCACCGCGTCCGCGATGCAATAGAAGCGGTCTACCGCACTTTCGATGTGCCAAGACCTTCGACAATCGAAGGTTGCCCATGCTGCATGTTCACTCGCGGCACTGACGTTCTGCTAACTACTACACTACGACAGATTACCGGGCAGGCACTTTGGCGGTATGTGTCCGGAGTGTTTTTGACGATTGGCGACAAACAGGACTTTCGCTACCTGCTGCCCCGCATTCTAGACGTGTCCACGTCTGATCCGGGAAACGCCAACGATCCCGAAATCGTGTTGGGAAAGCTCTCGCTCGCAGGATGGCGATCTTGGACACTGGCCGAACAGCGCGTGATCGAAAGCTTTGTGGATGCTTGGCTCGAACAGGCCCTTACGAGTGATCTGTCTAGGGTAGACGAGGGCTGGATTGGAACTGACGCGGAAAGCGTGCTGTGTGGTGCATCGCGGGCTGGAATGGCACTGCGACCATGGCTTTTCAGATTGTCCGCGCCAGATGCGATGCCGGTGCTGCTCGATATGCAACAGCGCTTTCCGGGAGATATGTCAGGGTTCTGGGAGTTCGCGCCTGACGGCCTTCGAGAGCTTTCTACGATCCTGACGCGGGGAAGTGCTTAGGTCCGCTTTCCCCCACTCCCGGCCGTTCCGCTTCCGCCCAATAGCGGACATTCACAGTGCGGTCGGGGGCACCCTTCGCTGCTGCCCGGTTTTAAAGTCGGGGATGGAAGCCGGGTAAATCGAACCTCGATACTTCGCGTCACGATCAGGAACGAGCGCCGATGCGAAAATAAGAGCACTTAAGGCAACAGCTAGAATCACTCCCACCACGAGCTGTTGACGCACAGCACGCTGGTGCTCATCGGCTACCGGATACGAGGCCGCCCGGGCTGCCGTAAAAACCGTTGCGTCCGGCAGCGCGAACATCAGGATCTCTCCCCGTGATGCAGGCCGATCGAACAGAGGCGTCAGGAAGAGCCCGCAATTGATCATCATCGCGGATAGCAGAGCAATCAAAGGCCATTTTTGGCCAGGATACTCCGATACTGCTTTGGCCATGAGGAAGAGGCATGCAGCTGCGCAGGCAATCCGATAGGTAGTGTCCATCGGAAACCCGGTCTCGTTCTCCAAAATGATGCCGAAGGCAGCGAATGCAGCGATGCCCAGCAGCGCTAAGACTGCTTTGAAAATCCTTGACCTCAATCTGGGCCTACCCCTCTGTCGACTTTGGGCTCGGGATCACCTAACACGAATGTCCGCTTTCCACCCAGAAGCGGACATTCCGCTCTGGCCAGATCGCCAACCCACGTAGGCAAATCATGAATGTGATCTCTGCCAAACAGTGGCTTGACGCTCATCGCATGTCCGTCGATCATCAAAAAATATGAAAATGAGATGTGCCTGTGGAGCGGGATCCCGTTGGCTGGAAGAAGCGCCGCAGAGCACCCATGCTTACCGTGTAGAATGTCTGAAATGTCGCACGTTTGCAAAATGGGGCGCGCAGTCGGAATTGGACGCGCTTATCGGTAATGAAGAGATCGGTGAGGTCGTCACGTATGAAGAGCGCATGGCGATCCCGCCCGACCCGTTCGCCCCGCTCAGCGTTGATTAGCCAAGGTGTTTTGACCCTCTACTCTCCACTGATAGCGTCGGTACGTCTCATCGTTGAATTTTGAGGTGAACGCCCCGATCCGTCCACGACAAACCAAGGTTTGCCTTTGACGGAGCCGGCGAATGACGAGGTACGTGGCCTATTATCGAGTATCGACAGCAGCGCAGGGACGATCAGGCTTAGGGCTAGCCGCACAAAAGGCGCTCGTGGGACGATTCCTAGGTGACAATGATCAGCTTCTAGGGGAGCATATAGAGGTTCAGTCCGGGAAGTCGGACACACGGGATGTGCTCTGGCAGGCGATAGCTGCCGCCAAGCGGCTCAACGCAAAGGTCCTGATCGCAAAGCTCGATCGGTTCTCCCGCAAGGTCAGCTTCATCGCTGGTATCATGGAGCAGGGCGTCGGCTTGGCCGTCGCCGACATGCCACATGCGTCCGACTTCCAGCTGCATATCTTTGCCGCTTTGGCTCAGGAAGAGCGGCGGATGATCTCTGAACGAACCCGTCTCGCTTTGGCCGAAGCGAAGAAGCGAGGCGTGCGTCTCGGTTCGAACGCCACGGTTCTTGCAGCCAAGCACCGCCAACAGGCCGTCGACCACGCCAGATCGCTAGCGTCCGTTGTCCAGCCGCTCGTTGACGAAGGACGGTCGTATTCGGCGATTGCTCGCCACCTCAACACGCTCGGCATCCCCACGAAAAAGGGAGGCCGGTTTTATGCCGAGACGGTCAAGAACGTCGTCCGGCGCTTACCACACGGAGAAATTCACTCATGCTCACAGAAAGGATCGGAAATGTCACACTGACGCAGACCGTCGGATCACCTTACTACTACGCCCGTTACTGCCAAGACGGACGCCAGATCGCCCGTTCGCTGAAAACGGAAGATATTGCGAAAGCCCGCATCGATGCACAGGCGTTGTCCGATAAGCTAGGCACGCCTGCCAAGGTTGTCCGTGGCGACAATTCGTTCCGCAAATTCGCTCAGGAGGTAATAGCGGCGGATGAGAAGCGGGTCGCTCGCGGCGAGAAGAATGCTCGCCTTGCCGACGACCAGCGCCGTATCCTCCGTTGCCACTGCGATGCGCCGCTAGGCGACCTCGATGTTCGTCGGATCAAGTCGCCCACGCTTGACGAATTCGTTGAGGAGCTGCAGGATAAGGACCTGTCGCCAGCTACGATCAAGATGATCCTCGTGCTCGTCAGCAAGACGTTACAGGCCGCCGCCCGTGCTGGTGCGATCGATCACGTTCCGCTGATGCCGAAGGTCAGTCTGAAGCAGCAGGTGAGGGGGTGGTTCTCCCTGAAGGAGTACCAAGACCTGCTGAAGGCGTGCAAACGCCATGAGGACGAAGGGACGAAGGTCTATGGCTACCAGATCACCGACGAACTACGCCGGTTCTGCACTTTTTCCGTCAATACATTCCTGCGCCCGTCGGATGCCAAGCAGCTTCGTCATCGTCATGTCGAGATCGTCCGCACCAAGGACACGCAGTACCTGCGGATTTCGACCGATTTCAGCAAGACGGTCAACACGCCGGTCGTTTCGATGCCAAACGCCGTGCCAGTGTACGAGAAGCTGCTGAAGGTCGGCAAGGATGCCGGGTTCGGCAAGCCCGACGACTTTGTGTTCATGCCAAAATACAAGAACCGCACGTTCGTCATCCGGAACCTCGGTCGTCAGCTGAGGGTCGTCCTGCGCACCGCTGGGCTGTACGAGTCCACCTCGGGCGAAACCCGGACGCTGTACTCGATTCGCCATTCAGCGATCATGTTCCGCCTCATCAAGGGTAAGGACATGTGCCTGCTGACGCTTGCACGAAATGCCCGAACCAGCGTCGAGATGATCGACCGCTTTTATGCAAAGCACCTTACCGCCGAGATGAACGTCGATGTGCTGCAAAGCATGCGATAATGTCCATATTGAACATAGTATCGCGGTCGTTTTGCAATGGGGTATGTCAATGAGAAAACACGAGAAATTGAAAACTCACGACATCTCCGGTAACTCGGTGTTCCGTGACGTGTGTAGCCGCTGCTTATAGAAGCTCGCCGAACAGGTATCCCTAGTCCCGGTGCAAAGCTGTGTTGTTGCCCCCTAAAGGCCTGACGGGGCCTCGCTGGTTTGCGCGATGTACTCGCGGGGTGAACGATAGGCCAGAGCGCGATGCGGATGCACCTCATTGTAGTGGGCGAGCCAGCCTGGCAG
>Ga0160428_1000888_pt1 | contig 27323 bp, 30 predicted proteins | sample SolpanmetagenomM_FD_108198 | JGI IMG/M metagenome (GOLD analysis project Ga0160428, IMG submission 108198) | Solar panel surface microbial communities from Lawrence Berkeley National Laboratory, California, USA - M | ecosystem: Engineered > Built environment > Solar panel > Unclassified ... | reverse complement strand
GTAGGAGCTCAATCTGCCCTATGAGGAGGTCATCATTGATCTTGACAAGCCTCGCGAGCCATGGTATTTGGGAGTCAACCCTGTAAGTGTGGATTGAGACCAAAGAAGCCACTGCTTCTTTATTAACAAGACGTAGCGAGGTCTGGTTCCTACCATCAAATACTCCAATGGCGTACTCAAGGACGAAATTATCACTGAGTCCGGTATTGTATCTCAATTCTTAGCTGATGAACGCCCATCGCATTTGCTTCCCGGGTCACACAGCTCTCCCGAGGCACCACTCGTGAGAGCAAGGATCAATTTCTTCGTGGATGCCTGGTTCAGCAAGTGCAGCAGCTTCATGTATCCAGTATACAAGATGGATTCCCTCGAGGAGAAGCAAGAAGAGTGCAAGAAGTGGTCGGCGGTCATTGAGAAGGAGATTGAGCCATTGTTGAAGGATGCAAAGCCATACTTTGGTGGTAACGACAAGATGACTCTTGCTGAGGTGAGCAGTATCAGTCACAACATGAAAGGTGCCGCTGACATTGTTTCCAGGCCCTAACAGCACCTTTCATACTTCGAATTCTTGCCTCTTGCGATGACGAGCTCTTACCAAAGTCTTTCAAGGAATCCCTCAACAAGCTGCCAAACTTCTCGAAGTGGGCCAACAACGTGATCAAACAAGAAAGCGTCACTTACATCTGGAATGAGGAGGAAACTATGAAGTCCACAAAAGCTCGTGTTCAGAAGATGAAGGAGGCGGCGAAGTAAGAACCCGATTATTATGTTGTGATAACCACCTGACATGGTTTCTATTTTCTACGACTATTAGGGCTATGCTATGAATAATGAATGATGCGTATAGAGCTCAGCGACCATGCTGTATCTCCCCAAGAATGTTTTGTCCGAACGTGCATATATGTCTTTCTGCATCTTTTCTTGCAGATCTCGAAAATTGAGCCAAACCATTAATCCTCGGCTCACTCTACCTCCTCGCGGATTTGGACCCGTCATCCATGCTCAGCTGCACCAGCCAATATGCAGCCTTGGTGTCGTCCTCGGTACTGGTGGTCTGTTTGCGACGTTTCTGCGACACAGGGATGTGCGAAGATGTGGTCGACAGCGACTCCTGGTCATCAACATCAGAGAAGGTGCGCTTGGCTTTGGGACTTCCATGCACGTTCGAACTCGTTGTGGAGGATGATATACCAACGGAATGAGATGGAGACGGACTGAAGCGGTCGTGGTCTCTTGGAGACAAAAAGCGCTCAAGCATGAAATTCGGCTGTGGTAGACGATGAACTGGCGTGAGCTCATAAGCTGGAACGAGCGGAGCTTGATCATGCGCAGGCCTCGCGCGAAGTGTTCTTTGTGACCAGTCTTCAGTCTGGGCAAAGGACATGGCTGGACGAGGAGTTGCAAAAGATGTCATGGAATGCTCAGTCGAAGCTTGAGCTGTTGCATTCTTCCAGCCGTTAACCTCCTTCTGGCAGCGCTTGATGATGTCGGCGTTGATACTGTGACGCTTGTATGAAGGATGATCTGGACGCAGGCATACATCGACGAATCGCCTGCCGAATAGAGGTACAAGAGCATAACGGATATCGTAGCAAAGGTTGGCAGCCAAGGCTTTCGCGGCCTCGAAGGGCATCCAGTAACCTTTCAGTATGTTAGTGGACGTTGTGCAGGACAAACACACGACATGACTGACCTTGTGCTGCAAGAGCACCGCCAGTAATACTGTAGCACAGATCCTTCAGACCCGGAGTTGCACCAATGGCTTTTGCTGGAACTGTCTGCGTGATAGTGTCAGTAAGTGTGGTCCCGAACATCAGCTTGACGACATACCTTGGCATAACCCAGACACTTGAAGAACGGTGTGATCCTGACAAGACCAGTGTTGTAATCCCACATGACAGTCCACTCCTTGTCATTGCCCCGAACTCGAAAGGTATACTGGAAGACTAAGCAAAATTAGCACAGGCATTTATAAGCGGAACAAATGCAAAACCAACATACCTTCAAAGCTGTCTCTTCCAGTCTTTGTTAAGAAGTCCTTTTTATCCGAGCTGTACGGAATGTGGCGAGGATATGCTGCTATACCAGAGCTGGGAAAGATCTTGAAGTCCTTGAGGTGTCTTGCCAAGTCTGCATCACTTGTTTCATATGGTGGATAGTTCACCACGCCCACAGTCTCGCCTCTTTCGAACTTGGGAGCATCCTTGGACTGCTTGGTCTTGGATTTGCGGTGTAGTGACTGATCAGGGAAGTAGTCCGAGGCATCGTCGTTGGGGCTGACCTCGTTGGTGTAACGTCTTGCACGAAGGCTGCGGCGTCGGTCAGAGAGTTCTGGAGTTGGTGATGGATTGAGGAGGGCTGAGATCTTCATGGTGGCTCGGTTCGTGATGTGATCGTCTGACGAGGCTTTCGGAGATGGTACAAACAAGGAAGGTAAGGGCAGAATGTTAGAGGTTGATAAGCAAGATATCAGACGACAATGCTGGAAGAGGAAGTAAGGCCGTAAGATGTAGACGATTCTGTGCCACAGTCGAGCGAAAGCAGTAAGAAGTCCTTGGATACCCTCGAGTACTTGAACGAAGCGAGTACAGCGCTCGAGCCAGGTCTCACCTGAAAAGCCCCGCTCGACGGACAAGAGGCTGCAAAGAGCTAGCTACACTAACCTACTTCGGGAGTGTCGGTGTGCGAAAGAGTTTCGCTTCTCTGCAGTATGCAGATGTAAGGATGTGTAGATTCTAAGACATTGGCAGATGTGCCACTCGGAACGATGAGTATACGTAATGGCTGATCGAGCTTGACCGCTTCTTCCTCAAGTCAGATGTATGTCTCAGATAGAGCAGGCAGGCAGCCGAGTCCAGTCCTGATCTCGACGGTAAGTTGGTCAGCGAGTCTCACAAAATGTTCACAATTGAGCGTCCGAGCCGAGGATAGCTCAAGCCTCAAGCCGAGACAGAGGCAGCAAGACGGTCTGTGAATCTGAAGGACTAAGGATGTGAAGCTAAATGGTAAGATTGAGTACGAAGCTGTGGCAAATATATCACTGACTCTTCTCGTGAAGCTACTGAGCTTGTGGCCAGCTATCCAGGACGTCAGAAGGCTATCCTGAGTGCGTCCAGTACGTGTCAATACACGAAAAATTACAGAGATGTAATGCGCAATAATCGCAAGACAAAACGACGTAACATGCTTTCCCCAAAACACTCTAGCTCACCGGTTGAAAATGCCTCGCTTCATGTCTGATTATCATCACACGCGCTAAGCAAAGCAACCAGACGGCTGGATAAGACAAGGTTCTCTAGCTCACGTCGTTTGCACCATGTTGAGCTCGAGCCACTCCTCTGAAAAGGTCAGGCACGAACCCCACCATAGCAAAGCGCTCTCGCTAGCAACACATGTTTTGTTGTAGTGCATCTCATGACTGGATGTACTAGATGTATCATACACTACACCAATACCGCACTCGCATTGCATATGCATGCAAGATGTGCAGCTTACAGCTTACATGTAAGTGGGGCGGGCTGTCCCGTTTGCAAACGCTGGCGCACCTTATTCCAGCGTTTCGTTGTACCCCTGTCTGTCTCATCACGGCGAAGGCACTGTTTGCGTCGATCAGTATCTTGTATTTGTGGGTCAAGAAAAGACCTTAAGATTATTGTGTTTGTGTCCTGTATACTCAAAGCCATGCCTGGTGAGGCGCGGCCCTGCTATATCTGCATAGTGAAGGCAATAATGTCAACGACGTCATGTGAGTATGCTTATCTGACGTTCGATCGTCCTGTACTCTCTTCCTCTTTCTGCCTTTTCACAACGGTGATCCGACAATCGACTTCTTCAACTCCACCGATGTCGTACCTGGTTCTTACAGCTATTGCTTGGCAAGCATGTCCACTAGGCTACCACCTGGACGATCAGTTCCTGGAGTTTGTGCTCCATGCCTCGCGGCTAAGTCGTTGGAAGAGCCGACCATGACTGCTCACGAGTTAGAACGCTGCGAACATTCTACTGTTGATTGTCGCTGAAGCCATCATGCTCACTTTGTGCTGAGAAGCGTAGCAACCAACACACAGCTACCTCCACTGTATTCGACTACGTCAGATCGTCCAGACATGATTGGAGATATCCGAATCACAGGTCTAGTATTGCTTCCGCAAACAAGCGCAAGGACCACAACGAAAAACTCTGGTTCGCTTCCTCTTGCTTGCTTCACCACAAATGACAACGCTTGTGGTCTCCACCTGAAGCTTAATGAAGCTCTTGTTATGCGTGTCAGGCCAGACCTGGTCATTAGACATGAGCCATGAGCTAGTTGTCTCAAATCCCGAGCACTTATCGGCTTTCGTCCACCCTTGCTCAGCACAATCGTACTGCGAGGTTATCAATCACTTCTTCATTCGTCAATGCTAAATTTAAGCTCACACTCATCTCTCAGCCCCACTCAACCTCCAATCTAAACACAAGTATCTCTTGTCCTGCTTAAAACCAGTTCATCCCCCATTCCCCACCCCACCTCAATTTATCATCTGACAATTCTCTTTGTCTTCCCTTCCAAGACTACTGCAGCCTTCCTTCCTCTGCTCACTCACTAAATCTCCGCTTATCAGCTACACTGCATATCCTGGTGGCTCGAACTCTATTTTCTTTGTCTCAACACTTTCAGATAGCGGCGGCGGATTGGGGAGGCGCTAGCGAGAATCATGCCTGGGTGAGACAACCACGAGAACGACGGACAGATCGCTAGTATTGCTGGAATCTGCTCTGCACACGAACGCGAGTTCGCAACGATTACGTCTTGCTCATCATCTCAAATTGCAGAAGTTGAGGAGTCAAGTCCTGGCAACCAAATCAAGCAATCAAAATAGCTCACTCCAGCGCAATTCTCATACAGGCTAAGCAGCGAGTCCTACTCGGGACACTCAATTTGCTGCTCTCAATCACTGATCGACGCCCGTGCATCAGCTCAACGCAACATTTAATCTCTAAAGCCTGCATTCAAGACCTTTGCGGCTGGTCAAACACCAGCAAAAACCTGTTTTCACCGCTTCGTTCCCACATATGCGGACCGTCACAAGCTCATGTGTCTCACCAAATCGCAACATCAGCCATGGCAGCCAAAACACTACTGCACTTCGCCTGAAATCGGTGGTCTCGCTTCTGTCACTAGTCACCAGCCATTCAAGCCGCTGATCTGATGGCGTGCTTTGCTCACTCGGTGAAACATCACACCACTTCAAGCTACGCTGTCACTGTAACAAGGCTAGTGATCAGCATGCGTATGGCAAGCCAGTGTTTGCTCTCACGCCCACCGCCTGCCTCGTCATGCAGATCTGGAGCACAAGCCATTCACCCAGGCCGAATGTCCCACAAAGATGCTGTCACACTGCTCCTCGACATGGTGCGTGCAGGGAAAGAGGCAAATAGCAAGCAAGATGGCACGACATGTCGAAGAGACCCACCCTTGCTCTTGCACGTTATCCTCCATCGTCGCTACATCGTCTAAATCACCAATCAAGCTTATGACGCTTCGATCTGTGTCACAGAGGAGAGTGCTTCTAGTCCAAAAACGTTGCGAGTAAGGCCGCCCGGCACGCTCGAAATTCTGGAGGGAGCAAGGTGATGGAGAAGACATGGGCACTCGATTGCCAGGAAGAAGGTTCCAGAATATCAGTCTCAAGTCGAAACAACATTCAAGTCAAGTGCCTGAAGCTGGATGAATCCAAGTGGACCCCTGCATCTATGTGTTGTGAACAGGAGTTAGTCGTGAAAGCATGTTCGCAATGACAATGCGGTATCATTCCTTATTTCCTGATGGGGTGATGCATCATGCTTTCGCATTTCATCACACGATTCTCGGAATTGGAGGCGTGAAAGTGCTCGATTCATAGACTTTGGAGCAATTCTATGTATAATCCAATATGATCCTCGCCTTTATCCAAAGACTAATCCACGCTACCCAATCCCATTCTCATTACCAAATCTATCTGTATCCATGTTCTCTTCTCCCTTAAGCATTCGGTCTAAACGTCCATCCACCTTCCCTATCCATCCTCTCCCTAGCCTCTTTATCCCTCCTCACCTCATCAGCCGTAAGCTGATCTCTAGTCCACACCGCACTGCTCGTCCTCGCTCGGAATCTAGCTTGCCTCTCCTTATTGCCACCCTTGAACACCTCCTCCATAACCAATGGCGCAATCGGACCAAAGACTTGTAGCGGATCGACAAGTTGTTGTTGGCGAAGCAGATCGCGAAGCACAGGTGAATTGGCCCAGGACGGGGGCACGAAGCTCTTGCCATCATCGTCATCGTCGTCAGAATCTTCAGAGTCAGTGTGTATTGCAGGAAGCTCTATACTGTCACCATTGGGATATTGTGACGGAGATGGTCTGCCTGGATCCTTGAGAGGAACCTTCTGTGTCGTTGTGTTGGGTGCTGCTGTTCCGGGAGGGTTTTGGATTTCTCCACATGGGACTTTGCCATTAGTATATTTCGCATAGTCGTTGTAGTGGGGTGTCTTGGGTTGATGTTGGAGATTGTGTTGAGCCGTGACAGTAGCTTTGAACATTGATGGCGCTGTGGATGTGGTTGTTGTTGTAAAGGTGTGTCCCTTGGAGCTGATTAGCAGGTCACAAGACGCACGTACAGGGACAAACTACTTACTTTGTGCATATTCGATGGACGAATTGGTGGCGCCATTACTGGACGTGATGGGCCCTCGTTCGAATCAGCTATTTGACTAGTCCTGCGCCTCTTCGGCTCTTGCTTGAGAGTCTGGCGGCTAGAATCATCGTCGGCATCAACTGCTAGTGGCCGCTTCACAGCTTTAGCAGTGTTCGCAGCAGGAGCTACAGTCCTAACATCCTCCACTGTGTTGGTTCGTGTCAGCGGCCTTTTGGTAAGTGGTTCGGCCTTTGCGGCACGTTCTCGCAACTGCTCATTACGTCGAATAGCATCAGCTCGTCGTTGCTCCGCTGCTTGCCGTTGAGCAGCGTTCTTCGCTTCGAGTGCCCTCTTTTGTTCGGCTTCTTGAGCCAGACGACGTTCCTCTTCAGCCTTGGCAGCACGCTTTCGTTCCAGTTCTTTCTTCTGCTCGGCTCGTCGCTGAGTTTCTCGCTCTTCCTGCTCTTTCTTCCTGGCTGCAGCCTCTAATGCTTTCGGTCGTGCGGTAGAAGAAGCGGTCTTCCAGCTTTGTGTTGAAGACAGAGTTTGTATGGAGGATGTGCTCGCCTTTTTGGACAATGTAGGTGGTCTCAAGGAAGAGGATGGAAGTGGTATCGAATCCTGTGCAGGAGCATGATGACCAATCTAAAGCTGTCAGCGTAGCACTTATAAGGTTGAAGCGGTGGAAGACAAACCCGTTGTGAGGCGAGCTTGATCGACACTGGGGCAGGACGCATTCCAGCTCTCAGTGGTCGCCGCAGCTCACCAGGCTTCTGGAGTTGTGAAGTCGGTAGCATGGACTTCGTTGCTTGTGGTGGGACCATATCCAGTATTGGCTCATCGAACTCTTCTAAGGGTGAACTCTCGGCTTCTGCTTCTTCTTGCGGTACTGCTGCCGCGGGCCTGGTGGTGCTTGAGTTCAGCATAATGTTGCTGTCGTCCTTTTCGTTCACCGAAGACTTGAGTTTACGCAAACGATCAGAAGAGCGCCGCGAGGCAGTCGTCTTTAGCGAAACGTGCGGTGCTGCTTCTTGTTCTCTTTCTGAATTAAGCCTCGTAATGTGCTCGACTTCTTGCTCACTAGGTACTCTTTGTACAGTGGGTCGCTGCTTCGGCGACAGAGGCTGCTTCGTTTCGGGGGCTGGTTGAGGCGCGACATTGCCTGCAAAGAGACCTTTGGCTGATTTCAAGACCGAGAAGAGCTTGTTCTTCGACGCACTCATCGCGCCTTCATGTACCTTAGATCTGACCGGAGAACCTGCTGGCGTGGTACTCTCAGTATGAGCATGTAGTTTCGGATAAGTAACCACAGGTAGTTTGCTTGTTGGTGACAGTATAGGCATATTGCGGGTCGCCGTACCCGGGGTGAGAGTGGGAATCGTTGCGTGCTCGAGTACTGTGGCTTGTATCGCTGCTTCTCTTTGTGAACTAGCGAGTCCGACGTCGAACTTCGACGCAGCCTCTGAGAAACCGAGTGGTGATTTGTGCTCGCCTTGTGAATGCGTCTGGCCTGATATAGGTCCGATCCAGTCATCGTCATTCTCGTCCTGTTCAGTTACGAGTTTCTGAGAAGCGGACTTCTCCTGAGCTTGCGCCTGTGCAACAAATGAGGGAATGGACTTCGAGAGACGGGATGGTCCAGTCTTGCCGAGCATTGCAAATTGCTCATGTAGTCTTTGTGTGGAAGTCTTGCTTTGCTCAACCGCTCCAGTATTCGACTCTGTTTGCAAGTCATCCAAATCCATATTGTCGTCATCTATATTCTCGGCTGGCTCTACTTGGTGGGTGCCTACATGACTTTCTCTTATTCCTCCGTTAAGTCGTAATTGATCATACTGGCTGAGTCGTGACATTCGTGGTCCAAGACTTTTCTTGATTGTGATAGGGTCTCGTGCTGGTAGTGATGCAAAGTTCAAACTGCTCTTCTTCCTCAGGACTGAAGTTGCGGGTAAAGACACCTCGGATGGAGATGAAGGTTGAGCATCTTCCTGTCTAAGTGTATCGGCTTCTGCATCCTCGGGCTCGTCATCAAGCACGATATCCTCTGCGTCTGCCTCCTGATCCGAATCGCTTTGGTGCGACATGTTCTCTTCCAGTAACTGGTCGAACGGTAGGGCCTCTTCCGAGTTGAGCACGTTGTCCGGTCTCCTTGATGCTGCTTCGTCCTCCATTTCAGCGTCCTCGTCTTCTATCTGTGGTTGTGCAGTTGAAGCCTGCGGCTGAATTGGGCTGCTGGCACTGGACTGGGGAGGACTGATCTTGTTAAGCTTGATAGGTGAGGTGTCCTGTGCAATCGTCTGAACAGGATTGAAGATGCCAGCATGAGAGTTTTCCTTTCCCAAGTCGACGGAGTAACGCATTCGAGGGGGCGATTCGATGTGTTCATCGTTGATATCTTCCGCGACCTCAATGGTGTTCACTTTCTTACTTATTGTAGGACTGGGTAATCTGAAGACGGGCGGTGGTTGTGCGAAAACTATTGCGGGATTTTGCTACCAGACATGTCAGCAAGCTCCAACAAATAGGACACCCTCACTTACTCCTTGCTCGTCCAGTAGATTTACTCTGCGCGCCGTCCTAGGTGTCTTCCCTCGAAGCTTTCCAGGCGTTTTGAAGGCTTCGACTACATCACTGGGAGACTGTCAATTGCTGCATTATCGACGGCCGGACAGCTTGACCGGGCTACTCACAATTGACCTCTGCTAAACACTTCCAACATGTGCTCATTCAGCCATTCGATCTCATTTCGGACAGAGTAGGTGAATTCTTCCACTTCTTGATCGATATACTGCTCAGCGAGGCTGCTCTCTTCCTCTACCCACGGCGCTGAGCCGATTGGCGCTTGTTGCGATGTTCTAGAGGAAGACATTGTCGATAGAGATGCAGAAGTTCCTTTGTTTACACCTGGGTTTGGGTGGTCGTCTAGTGGTTATCCAGTAAATTGAAGTTCCAAGGTCAGGTTTTCGTGGTCATATCGTCATAAGCCTAGCGAGATAATGCTCTATAAGCATCAGCCTGTCGTGAAGGCGGTCGTCGGTAATGGTGTCACACTGAATTTACAACACCCAAAGCGCCAGACGACGGTCTGTTTTGATTTCAGCCCTATGGTCTTGGCGCGTCCTTGAAACCATGATTACTGATCACGCTAGCTCTCCTCCTCGGTCAGCTGTTTGTGAGGCTGCTTGAAGATAATCTGTCTCTTCTTGCATTGTGCAAAAACCTTATGCTATAGCGAGTGATGAAATGCGTGCTTCCAATGTCCACCTCCTTCTACGTGCAAGCCGGATATACTCCTTACCTAGCCTAAGATTGTCTAATCATGTACGCTACTTCGGCTCTTCTCGAAGGAGGCCGATCATGGAGATGACCGGCTTTACTGAAGAGCAATTGACAGTTCGCGAAGCTATTCAAAAAGTGTGCGCTGGTTTTCCAGAGGAATACTGGGCAAAGGCCGACGAGGAGCAGAAATATCCGCATGACTTTCATGCAGCTCTAGCCAAGGATGGTTGGATAGGCATAGCTCTGCCCGAAGACATTGGAGGTGGCGGTCTGGGTATCTCGGAAGCCACTATGATGCTTCATACAATATCAGAGAGTGGAGCGGGTATGGCGGGTGCACAATCGATACATGCAAATGTGTACGCAACACAGCCCATCTCACACTTTGGTACAGAAGAGCAGCGTAAGGAGATGTTGCCTCCGTTGTTGACTGGAAAGGCTAGAACCTGCTTTGGCGTGTATGCTGTGCTGCCTCAGTATGATGTAGCACAAACTGAACGAGCTCTAGGACAGAGCCCAACGCTGGTCTCGATACCTTGAGCCTAAGTACTACTGCAAGAAGAGAAGGTGACAGCTATGTCATATCGGGACAGAAGATGTAAGTAAATCTGCTTGCGATATTCAAGAGGTCATCGGATGTCATCATGCACCAGACCGCCGTGCTATCCATTATCTTTCAATGAATCACATCTGTTCCGTTCCAACCAGTCTCTACACATGTTGATGTTACAGTTCTTTGCACTATTGTTCGTCTCTGGCCTATCGCTTTTTCTCGTGCTTACGCTACCATCTCTGATACTTGTGATCCAGATGGACGTCTTCCGCACAGGTTGCGACCACAATGGTCCTATTAGCGCGCACGACTCCCCTCAATGATGTACAGAAGAGATCAGACGGCTTGTCGCTCTTCTTCATACCTTTCAACAAGGATGCGAATGGTATCGAGCTCAAAAAGATCAAGAAAATGGGAAGTAGAGCTATTGATGCTAACGAGGTCTTTTTCGATGAATATCGTGTTCCTGCCAATTGTCTAATAGGGAAAGAGGGCCAAGGGTTCAAGATCGTACTCCATGGCATGAATGCCGAGCGTTGTCTACTATCAGGAGAAGCACTTGGATTGGGATATGCAGCACTCAAAAGAGCAGCAAATTATGCTCGACAACGAAAGGTATTCGGTCGACCTATCGGCCAAAACCAAGCAATTCAACACCCTCTTGCCGCCGCATACATGCAGCTCGAATCTGCCAAGCTTGCCACTTATCATGCGGCCAGATTGTATGATGCGAGCAGGAAAGATTCTTCAATAACGCAACATGCTGTGGGTGTCGCTGCAAACTCTGCCAAATACTGCGCGGCAGAAGCAGCTTATACTGCTTGTGAGCGTTCAGTGAGTAACTCCAATATGGACTCGTTGAGCATCACAAGGGTAAGCTAACATATGCTAGTTGATGGCGCATGGAGGAATGGGGTGAGTATAATATAAACATGCAGCTGGAGAACAAGGATACTGACCAAGACAGATACGCAAGCGAATACCACGTGGAACGCTACCTAAGAGAGTGTTTCATACCCAGGATAGCTCCAGTGAGCAGGGTTTGTGTCTCTCGCATCACATAGCTTTACGATGCTCCTTCTGACAGCTTCACAACAGGAAATGATCATGTCATATGTCGCAGAGAAAGTACTAGATCTTCCAAGAAGCTATTGATAGCATATACCAGGACCATGGTATGATCTATCTTCAGGTACAGGGGCTATACCATACTGAGTAACTCTGCCAGAGAATGCTCACTAGATATGTGCTCTTTGTGCAAGCAGCTGAGTGATTTGATCAAGACAACACCTGGGGGTTAAAGTCTGTGATCGCACATTTGACGACCGTAAGAAGGATTAATATAGCAAATAGTCTTGGCCTTGTATTTGCGATAGAGCTATCTATGCATGGCATTTTCTGCGATGACGTGGTGGCTCTCACACTCTCACATGCTGTCGCGTGCTTTCCTTGTTTGAGCTTTCACCTCATCCCATCCCACAACTTTGTTCAACCTTCACACATACCAACTAAAACACCTGTCCTTGCCATCAGCGCTATCTTTACAGCTGACAGTCATTTCATCTTCCTTTACTTTCTCCTCTACATCTCATCCTGATACTGTTTCGAGCCTAGCTATTACAGCAAATTTTCAACAATGTCCGCACAAATGTCTCACGAGGAGCTTCTGAGAACAACTGGTGACGATCACCTTGCCAACACCACCATCCCTGCCCCTAGCGACTCTCAGGCCACTGCTCAAGACAAGCTCGTCAACGCAAAGGATGCTATGATTAGCTGTGAGGTAAAGAGACACGATATTGCCGACCTACAAACACCTTGAACCCAACTGACGAGTTACCATTGCAGTCTTCGCGCCTAGAAACACTCGCCGATAACACTTTCTGATAAACTGCAGCTGCTCAATCGACCTTCGACTCCGTCCAGAACCACCCTACTGTTCAGTCAATCGTCAATGGTTAGGTAAGCGCGTACAAATATATCACCATTGGTCTCGGATAGTGCTAATTTCATGTAGTACTAGCAAATATCTTCTTTGCAGAATTCAGCTCACCTCATTAGGTCCCGTTGCTCAGAACATGAAGGATCAGGCTTCCTTGACTCAATCCGAGTTCCGCAACATCGCCAACTCAAAGACTGACCAGCAGACTGCAACTGGCCAGAGTTTGACCCGTGAGGACAAGAGTGGACTATGTTACTTAAGCATGACTAACCCGTGACAGACTACCACTCTATGTTCTACAACTTGCTCAGCGTAAGTCGAAACCCGCTGAACCAGTCTGCTCCGGCCAGCTAACTTTTCGTAGTGGCAGAATCCTCGTGCCACTGGCATCGTTTTCAGCTCGGCCCTTGTCTTCATCTTCATGACCCGCTTCTTGAACGTCCTTCACTATTTCTTCAGATTCTCCTACTTCGTTCTAGGCAGTGAGTATCCTCAATCGCGAGTCTTCCACATCCTTGTTTTACTAACTTTCGTCCTTAGTAACTGCTGGTCTCGAAGTCATTGGTAAGGTTCTCTTCGACGACGGTTTGACCTCTAAGATGCGCCCCAAGAAGTACTGGACCGTGCCCAAGGAGTCCATCGCGGCAAGCGTCGACGAGATTGAGCAACTCCTCAACTTCTTCGTCATTGAGGCTCAGCGCATTGTCTACGCGGAGAACATTTACGCTACCATCGCTGTAAGTCATGTCGTGTGAGGACGGCATGCGCATCTCTGACAAGTACTCTCAGGTCTTCCTTGCAGCCCTCTTCTCCTACGGTCTCATCAAGCTCGTTCCTTTCTGGGGCTTGTCTTTGATCTTCACCTGCATCACCTTCATCGCACCCTTGATCTACGTTCAGAACCAGGAGATGATTGACAACCAGGTCGAGAATGTTACACACATCGTCGAGACACAGGCTTCTCAACTCAGGGACGTCACGGTTAAGCAGACCAACAGCGCTATGTCCACTGCTAAGGCTTACGCCGATGAGTACACTCAGAAGGCACAGGAGTACATGGGCAGAAGGCAGTCCACTGTTCCTACTTCTGGCAGCGGCTCATCGACTGGCTCAAGCACTGGCATTTCTACTCAGAGCTCTTCCACCACCGCACACACTTCTGCTGCCGAACCCGCCTATCTCACCAAGACCAATGCTGTGGAGCATGGACCCGAGTTTCCTGTTGCACCCAAGCAGGACCCTTACCCCAGTGCGCCTGCTACGGACCCTGCTGCTACTTCGTTCTCTTCTCAGCTCGCCGCAGAGCGTGAGCCTCTCATCAACCACTAGAGAATAATAATCAAGTGATCATGCGAGACGAACGAGACAACGAATACTCAGGAAGCGATAATGCACACAGTAATGCAAGCGAAACGCACGACGATCAATGATTCGAAGAAAGAAGTGGTGTCGATTGATATGGCAAAATGGTATGGCGAACAAATAATGGAGGAAAGCAGACACGAGCACGCTGTAAATGCAGCACCGTAAAAGCGAGACAAGCAGGGTGATCAGGGTGACCTAATAAGCAATTGTACATCATACTCCAAATAATGCATCGTTTTACAAAATAAAGCATCGTCCGAAGTCTGTGTTTACACTGTGACGCGGGTCGTCTGAAACGCGTGAACATGAAACCGTTGACCCCGCATCACCTCCCTAAAATCAACATCTGAAACAGCCATTCAAAAACAATTGCCTAAATTTTGCCTATCTGTTTGTTCATGCTGCATTTATTCTACGACATGCCTTTGTTTTGCTACAAGTGATTATCAAGCGCTTTCCTTACTGTTTGCGCATTTGCGACGTTCTCTTGTTCCAAAACGACAACAACCTCGTATTAGCACTAAGCCACATCGGTCACTACGAAGCAGGTCTCTCGTATACTCCACGATTGCATTGGCATTCAACCCGCTTCCACAGCTAGCCAGGCCTTCAAGTTCGCTTCTGTTGCGGCTTTCCACCCACCGCGTATTACCTCATCGCTACCTTTTCATCAACATCTTGAGCATGGCTGCTGTCCAGTCACACATCCCCGTCACAGATCATCCTTCAGATTCGCCTGCTAGGAGCAGCATACATTCAGTCACACCGCCAGAGATATACATACACTCGGAAGCAGACGACGAAGGAGACGGTGCTAGTATGGGAATGGTGTCGGTGGACTTTAGTGACGAGCCGGTCTCGATACCACTCAGGGTAGAGCATGCTGCTGAAGACCATCAAAACCAGAAAGCAGTATTGACGACGACAGACCCCGCACTGCCCAGGCTGGTGACGGTCAGTCCACTAGATCTGATGACAGGACTTGGACTACATCTGCGGTCGTGTACACTGGAACAAGATGTCTCATACAATGAATGGAATACTGTGTCGAGAGAATCAAGTGCAGTGGAGCAGACCAAGAAGGCACAGATGCCAAGGTATAGGAAAGGGAGCTCGAGTTCAGAAGATTCATATGATAGCCAGGATGTAAATTGGTCAGCACTGGAAAGAACAGAGGAATCTCAACCTCGAGATGATCATGCAGACGAGGTGAGTTTGAGAAGCGTGCATCATTTGATCATAGGCTAATAAGATACAGTCTGAAGCACTTCTTTTAGCTCGCCTGGAGCAACAAAACGATGCACTAGCAACAGATCCACGTTTCGGGCATTCTTCCAAATCAGCCAAACTAACACGAACGCGGACGAAGAAACAAGGTCGACCGCCGTCACTACAGATGCTGAAGCAGCTCATTGACGACTCTGCTGCATACACATTTGAACAAGCACCCCCTTCCACACCACCACCCATGACTGAGCTAGAGTTCTGGACTGCACTAGTGCAAGATCATAATCGTGTCATACATAAATTGCCATCCCTAACCATGAACAAGATTAAAGCAGGTGTTCCACCGCCATTACGAGGAGTGGTATGGGTCAGCATGGTTGGAGCAAGAGATGAAGATTTGGCAAAGGACTTTGACCGGCTGGTATTGGAACCAAGTCCGTACGAGACACTGATTGGGAAAGACGTCGGCAGGAGTTTCCCTGGTGTAGAGATGTTCAAGGACCCGAATGGTCAAGGTCAAAAGATGCTCGGACGTGTGCTGAAGTGCTTCAGTCTGTACGACAAAGAGATTGGGTACTGTCAGGGATTAGGATTCCTTGTTGGGCCTCTACTTATGCATATGGGAGATAGGGACGCCTTCTGCGTCTTGGTTAAGTAAGTGGAAGTATCAGGAAAGAGAACGATCAGTACTGACTTCAAACTTAGGTTGATGGACAACTATGGATTACGGTCTTGTTTCCTACCCAACCTAGCAGGACTACACCTCAGGATATACCAATTTCAACGTTACCTTGCCCAAGAAATGCCAACGCTGGCTGCACATCTCGCCTCGCTCCAGGTTGAAGCTGCTTACTTGTCACAATGGTTCCTCTCCTTCTTCGCGGTCACCTGTCCCTTGAACATGCTCTTCCGAATATACGACGTCATCTTTGCAGAAGGAGCTTCCGAGACGATTATGCGCGTTGCACTGGCCTTGATGAAGCGGAACGAGCAGCAGATCATGGAATCGGAAGAGTTTGAGCAGATTATGCATCTGCTTCTATCAAGGGCTCTCTGGTCGCCGTACGAGGACCACGCCGATGTACGAGATCCGGCAGACGAGCTGGTCAATGATTTCATGGACATGACTGGTATTGTCAACCGCGAGAGTATGCAGAACTTCGAGACTGCATTTAAGGAACTACAGAGCGACGATCCTACTACTTGGTCCACAGTCATGCCCGTTGAGACAACAACTGCAGCATCAAGATTCCTGGGGCGGTCTTGGTTTTCAAAGGGAGGTTCAGCGGCAAGCTTGACTCCCTTACAAACGCACTCGCGGGTTGGAAGTATTCTGAAGAGGTCACCCTCCAAACAGAGCGTCTCCACACTGAACTCGGCTGATGCCAGTGTTTTTGACTCCAGTAGTTCCACCACAAATGCCTCACATGACACTTCTTTATCCCGAGACTCGGACAGTACCTCTCTGATGATGAAAGGTCTTATATCAATGCCTGCTGCTGGCGGCATGACGAGGGAAGACAACCATTTACACCAACAGATTGAGGATCTCCTTATGGCAATGTCTGATTTACAAAGACAGCAAGCTATACTCATGACGCAATTGCAAAGAGAGAGAGAAGAACGGTCTGACGATCAACGAGCGTTCGAAAGTCTTCTAAAACATCTTCGTCTCCCTTCAAGTCCTGCTGTTAGTGATCTTAGCACGAAGGAAGAACGACGACAAACACTACCGCATAGACTCGCACCAATCACTGCCTCCACCACACCAATAACGCAACCTACGGATCCCACCTTCGGTACTGCACTAGCTTCAGCGACAGCTCGTGTTGCACAATATCAGGCATCACTGAATCGTCCGCCTGAATCACCTTCTTCTGGGCAATACGAAACAAAGCAGCGTCTGAGAGATTCACTCATGCGATCGAGAACACTAGTAAGCACAGAAGCGTCCCGCTCTGCTGCCTTAGGCCGCCAGCTAGACAAGGCAGAGCACGAAACATTACAAGTACGAGAGGACCTTCGTGCGACACAGATTCGCTTGCAGGAGGTGATCGTCGAGAGGAACCGCCTGGAAAGCAGATTACACGAACCACAACGGCCTAAAGCATCAAGAGCAGACAGTATAGCATGGTCCGAGGTATCTACGCCAGTCGAGACATCGCGCCCGGCCTTCTGGCGTAGTGATACTATGGAGAGCACGGCATCCAGCACTCGCAGTAACAGTGTCAGCAGTATAGCGTCAAACGCCACTACCACCAGTACGAAAGGTCTCCGCGAGCTGAAGCTTTCTGCTTCGGTAACACCAAGATCAACAACGCCATCGAACATACCGCCACGCCGCATAGCCAGTCTCGCAACACAGCGGATACTTTCTACACCTGATCACGCACCAGCGAGAGAAGAGGAGATGCTCGTCGAGCTTGTTAATGCTAAGACAGCAGAGGCACTAGCACGTCAGGAACTAGACGCAAACAAAGCCGAGCTCGAACGGCTCCGTAAGCTGCTGAATATACCGCCAGGCCCAGGCATCCCACTGTCTGCACTGGCAATACCCAGGTCTGTACTGGAAAAGCAGAATGGGGTGGTGCACAAACCAACGCCAAGTGATGGCACATTGGCGGCAATGATGCCACCGGCAGTTGGAGGACTCACTCCGCAAGCAAGCCCAGCAAGGCCGACGAGTCCAGCGAGGACACCAACACAAGCGAGCGTCAATCAAGGAGCAGGAGGATGGGGTTGGGGTTGGGGAAGAAGGACTGCAAGTGTAAGTGCTGAGAAGGATAAGGCTTAATTTGGATGGGATGTGATTGAATATCATCGCATTTGGGAGTAACGGAAGAGAGGCCTCGCGCTTTGAGAGGAGCTGTACATTTGGACACGATTTCACGACCAATATATTTGTATTTGTATTATACAAGCAGGAAGGAGATACTACTTGGCACGTGCTTGGCTACCCCACATGTCGGGACCACTTCCGTCAAAATAAATTTATTAGAAACACCCCCAATGACCTACGGAGAGGAGGTGGTTTGGTTGATCAAAACTACGTGTATCCTTCTTGTGTCGCTACAATGCCCTCAGCACCTCGCCGCCCATCGTACTCCTCTTCCTCGGACGACAGCGAGGACGATACCCAGCAAGTCGACCTAACAGTGGACGAAGAATGGCAAGACATCGAGGCAGATGAAGAGTCTATTACTGCCAAGAGCTTGTTCGAGGACAAGCTGTTCTTCGGCACAGATGCTGTGAAGCAGGTGGTAGATCACGATACGAAACATCATGGAGTGGATGTCCGCGAACTAGTGAGACGCTTTGGTATGTATGCCTCAACTGTCTCAACGAAGATCTGTAAATGTGCTAACGACACTTCTTTGTCACTAGACCTCGATACCATCAGCACTATCAAGCTCATAAACTACGTTCGCACATCTGTTCAATCTGGGAATGGGACACCGGCTCTCAAATCTGTGGAAGAGTTCGCGAACGAAGACAAGTACTTTCGACCTGTATTAGAAGACGATGCTCTCCTCTTCTCAGTGGACGACATCCTGGAAATGGCACAAGCGACGGAGAATGGAAAGTCTTCGACAGGCTCTACGCCCGAGCATTCCAATATCGCGAAGATCAAGGAATTAGAGGAAGATCTTGCGCGGTTACAAGCACAGTTTGCAGACTATCGAAATGCTGTTTCAACGACTTTGGAAGAACGATGGAATGAGAGAGGTTCAAGCGCTGGACAGGCAGGCTCTTCTGGCGCTGCAGGACAAATATCAACAACATCCACAGAGCCAGCGAAGCCAGCAAGAGACGACGATACGCATTACTTCGACTCGTACTCTTACAATGGTATGTTCATGATGCGCTGCTGATACCACTGTTACTCTATTGACCGATACCATCATAGATATCCACGAAACCATGCTCAAAGACACCATCCGTACAGATGCCTACCGCGACTTCATCTACGCCAACAAGCCCCTCTTCTCCGACTCCACCGTCCTTGATATCGGCTGCGGAACCGGCATTCTCTCCATGTTCGCCGCCAAGGCAGGTGCAAAGCAAGTATTTGCCGTAGACAATAGCAACATTATCACACGAGCGCAAGAAAACGTTGCTGTGAATGGCCTGAACGGCACGATCAAGCTCGTAAGAGGAAAAGTCGAGGAAGTCAAGTTACCTTGGGCTGCGGGTGCTCCGCGAGTGCGCGAGCATGCCAGCTCCCCGAGCAATGGTAAGGATGTTGCAAATGGAGAAGTAGACGAGAACAATGGCAAGAAAGTCGACATCATCATCTCTGAATGGATGGGTTACGGCTTGTTGTACGAATCAATGCTCGACTCTGTCATATCAGCACGCAATCGCTTGCTCAACCCAAACACTGGTGTTATGGTGCCATCTCACTGCACTTTACACATCGCGCCACTAAGCTGTACAGACTATATCGCGGACAGTATAGGTTTCTGGGACGATGTGTATGGCTTCGATATGCGACCCATGACCGAAAAGATCACGAACGACGTAATAGCAAGGAGTTTCGCCAAAGAGGACGTCATCAGTGAAGAAAGCGCGCGTTTTCGCACGCTAGTCCTGCGGACTGTAGAAGTCAATGAGCTGGAGTGGGAAGCAGAAGGTGGCAAATTTGAGGTCACTATCGGTAAAGATGTCGAAGACGGGCTTGATGCCTGGGGAATCTGGTTTGATACGTTTTTCTTGCCGACGAGAGACGCGCAACTACCGACGGCAGCAAGAGCGGAGACGTGGCCTGGTCAGGATGAGAGGAAAGGCAATGCGTTCACTACTGGTCCGGGTGGAAAACCGACGCATTGGCAGGCGGCGATGTTGATTTTGGATAGGGATACTAAGAAGAAGAAGGGCTTGCAGAAGCTGAGCAAGGGTGAGAAGGTTGTTGGGAGCGTGGCGTATCGCAAGGCGAAAGATAATTCGAGAGCGCTGGAGATTGAGGTTGGTTGGAAGGTGGTGGGGAGGGAGGAAGAGACGAGAGGAAAGCAGGTGTGGTTCCTCAGATGATGCATGATTGAATCTCTTGACGACATCTTCCAAACCTCGTCGACAGCCCATTGGCTATCATTCATTGCTCGACAAGCGAGCTTCCGCTGCGGCAACTATAATACTGAAACATTCCTCCACGTCAGAGGACATTTGCGCACCATCAGATCCTATTGCGTCGCACAATCAGTCAAGACACCTCCATTGCGGCTGGAACCTCTCACTTACCGCAGCATGCTCGATATCAACCAAAAACATTACCTCGATGTATTCGATATTCTCCAAACTGCAGACTATCAAGCTACTAAGGAAGCGTACACGAGAGAGGCGAACTAGCTACACCATTCAAGATTAGGTGTTGTGATGGGATGTTCGTCACATATCCCAAAATTTTGATCGAAATGAGGTCTCGAAGGAATCGAGATTGATACGAGCAATGTATACGAAGTCGCTATAGACTGAAGATTGGCACCAACTTCATCCTGCTTTCAAAGGAATCTGGACTGAGTTATAGCATTCAACTAACCGGTAGACAACTATCCCCTCACAGCAGTCCCTGCACTCCCTCATCCTCATCACCTCCAAGATGGGGCGAGGAGTTTGTGAAACAGTGCGTGCATTTGGATCCACTCATTGTTTGACTTCTCATTACAGTTTCAATCTTGGCAAATCAGGCCAAACAAAGAAAGAAGCATGCAGTTTGTGAAACAGTACAGGAATAGATTCAATCTTGTTTCACTTCTTGGTCGGTGCTGCATAAAGCCATCAGGTTCTCCATTTCCTTTCGGTCCTTTCGTCTTCTTTTTTTCTCACATTCAACGCAACTCTTCACCAAACGACTAAAGTTTCTCTCGGATATTGCGTTTCATACTACATCTTCAAACCCACATCCTACTGCATCATCTTATCTCGTCCTTTTATTAACAGCTTGCTGGACAAGTATTCTCCTCGACATCTTCATCTCACCGCATCTCGGATAGGGCCAATTTGGATAGATCAGCAGTCCTTGGAGACGCCCTCAGCACCCTACACATCCTCCTTTCACTCATCTTTTTACTCAAGCCTTCCTGCAACCTCACCACTCACCCTGTCCGCCTCTGGCCGCATTAACACTACAACCATGGACGCAATTCAACTACACTACTTTGCCGTCCTTGGTCTGCAGCCTACCTCAGACCTCCACAACATCAAAGAAGCGTACATGAAAAAAGCGAAGGAGCTTCATCCTGATAAGACTGGGTCTCGTGCTAGTACACCGGCGATGCAGGGCGTACAAGATGCGTGGAAAGCACTGCTCGGTAGGTGCCCGACTGCTTGCCAGATCGACGACTATCATTGCAAGTCCAAGACTCACACTGAAGGTCAAACCGAACCCAAAAATGCCATGGCAATCAAAGGAGCGTCCTCGCCTTGGGGATACATGGTCAGAATGACAGCAATCAGCCTTCTTATTGCCATTCTGTTTGAGTGTCTCACCGAACCCAAAAATGCCACGGCAATCAAAGGAGCATCCTCGCCTTGGCAATACATGGTCATGACGATAGCAATCAGCCTCCTTGTTGCCATTCTGTTTGAGTGTCTCGATCTGCTCAGATCCTCGTGTGGATGCCATTGATTTGGGCTTTACACGGTTGCGTTATTCTGCTCATGTTCCGCTTTACCATACAGGATGATCTACCAATCAGGAAGCAGCTGAATAGTTTAGGAGACTTAAGCTCGGATGGCCTCGTCGAGCTTCTGTGTAAGGTGTTGATCTATACCCTGTATGGCTGTCCAACTCTGCTCATTCTTTCGTCTTTCTTCCCCGGATTCTTATTCCGAGTCGTGGTGCCATCAGTCATCAGCGGCACCTCGGGTTTCTTCCACTGGTCCCGAGCTGCTTACACCGTTGCTAATCAGGGCTTCTGGTTAAGAACGTCCGCATTGTTCCGAGCACTAGCAAACCTGTGTACACCCGCGCAGTAATGCACGACACGACGCACCGCTTCCGACACTTTGGGTGATAACAGCATGATTCAACACTTCGGTCTCTCGCTTTTGACTCTCGGACTACAACGATCAATTCTCTTCTCGGTTCATGAATAAGCTGGTATTTTGCGGCTGGAATATTGACGGTCGTTCGGTGTGCTCGTCATTAATGCTCATCTGGTTGGAGACAAGAAGACTCGGGGGTGATTGGATGCACCATCGTTGCTGGCAGGTCCACAATGGTCGCGCGGAACGTATGAAGGTCTGGAAAACATAGAGCGAGGGATATCATTGGTTTGGGTCTGGGCCGACGTTCCTGTTTTCTTTTCATAGTATGGGATGGTGAATGTGCTATGAGTCTTTCCAATGCGTCGAGCGTATGATGCACGAAAGGAGGAAGAAGTCGTGGCCGGGATATTGAGCATGCAACTGATAGATCCGAACAATATGAACATTACGACATCAAAGTACATTATATAGCATGGACACAGAATTACATTACCAACCATAGCCCCACATCCCCCATTCGTACATTGTCCCTCTCTCTCAACTCCAATTTATACTTACTTTCCCACCTTCTCATCCTCCACCAATCCAATCACCTCGAGCTCAAGCAGATGCAGAAGCAGGCACAACCCTAACATCAACAACAACACACCCCGGGCTCCTCCCCTGGCCCTCCTCAACCCACGGCTCCATCTGCGCCTCATACATACTCAATCCGCTCCGAGTGCCATGAAACACAGCACCAGCATAGCAAACCGCCCAGATCACCTCGGCTTCACTACTCACACCACCATAAGCACACTCTAAAAGTCCACCCTCCCCAATCATACAACACTCCGACGCCCCAATCACACTTCTTTGCGTGCCAATCAACTCCTGCTGATAAAAGTCCTCTCCATCATCGAAATCACTCAACTCGTATCCTGCATACTCCTGCTGCGCTCCGGGCACGTTCGCAATCATCAGGGCACCGGTGCTGGTGTTAAACGTCCAGAGGGTAGCTGGACTTGCTGGTGTTAGGCCTGGTAGGATGCCGTTGGGACAGTCAGGGCAGACTGGACTCAGCGCTGGGGCTGGGATGGGGTTGATGTTGTTGGAGGAGGGAGGGGATATCAGGGTGGCGCTCCAGACGAGCGTGTTTGGTTGTGAGAGTGGTGGGATGGAGGATTTCATGTAGCAGATTGTTGTGCTAGGGACGTAGGAGACGTCTAGACACCCATCCGTATGGGAGCAGAGGGTCAAACAATTCGAGAAGGATGTTGTGGAGGCGGAGGAAAGGTCGCCGCCGAAGTGGTCGAGGGAGCATTGGATGCTGTAGATTGCGCCGGTGGTGGTGGTGTAGTTTGTGTTGGAAGATAAGGGACAGGTAGGGGGTGGTTGTTGGCTTGAGGGAGGACTCCCAGGGTCTTTTGAACTGGCGATGGAGGAGAGGACGAGGTCGTAGCCGCCGATGTTGGCGGAGATGTAGCCGTTTAGTGGGTCTGTGAGGAGGTAGAAGAGGGAGGGTGTGGCGTAGGGGACTGTTGTTGTGGTGGTTAGGAGGACGCTTGTTGTTGCTGAAGAGGGCTGTAGTGGTGTTAGTTTTGTGATGGGAATGGTTTGATTGGTGTAGTAAGTATAGACTTACCGAGAGTGAGGCGCCTACAAGTCTGACTGCCGTCGATGAGATGATTGTCGTTGACCCAATGACCTTTGATCTTGTGACGATTAATGTTTCAACCGCGTTCGGGGCATTTCGTGATGGAGCTACGGCTGCGATAGTGACAGTGGGTATGGGCAGTGATAGACAGCTACACCCTGCAATAATGTTTCTGATGGCGAATGCTTCTAATGCCGCTGGTCGAGCAACATTGATTGCCGGAGCTGCCATAGCTGGAGCAGGAGATCTTTTGAATTTGGCAAGATCATGGTCATCCATAGACCGCTTTCGATTTGGTGTTACTGCTGTCCCAACAGTACACGAGGACGGTATTGGGCCAGGTCTGGAGGTCTTGTGTCAATCATTGTGGTCGATAATGAGCATTGCTGGCAGAAATTGGGGTTACACTCAAACTCACGTCTTGACGGTAAGAGTCGTCCACATCGTCCTCGTCGCCCGCGCTACACCCATATTGGATGGGTTTGCCACAGTCCTGAGTCTCAGTTAGTATTGATGTAAATTCCAAACAGCGCAAAAAGGTTGCCAATTTACTGTGGAACGACATTTGTCGATGTGCTACGATGACAGTCAGCTTGAATACATGTAGTCCGAATCTTCAAGACGGACATGATACTCGTCACCACCACCACGTTCGTACTCGTTGTCGTTGATATCCCGGTTTTGATTCCTTTATCAGGAGGTTTCGCCGTCCTGTTTGGCCTCTGTATAAGCTTTTGACTTTGCAGTATCTTAAAGCATACCTACAACGTGACTGTCCTTGTCTTGAGCATTGAAGCGCACAACGCCGTTGGGTTCGGCAGTGACATCAACGCCGAGTAGATCTTCTGATGGGCAGGACATGCTGACGGATCTATTGCCCTGGCGTTCAGCAATCGTGATCGTGAATCAGTGCTCAAGTCGTGTGGTATATTCAGCGGGCTTGCTATTGTGAAAGTACTGGCCACCAGCAATAAGAAGAGAAAAGATAGCATTATTGAAGTATGTCACGATTATGAGATAAAGAGGTGGTAGATTTCCAATACAACAGGCATTAATTTGCAACATGCAGAGACAAGCAGGCATCGCAGCTTATACTACATTGCATGCACATGACGTGGGTAGGTCTTGCGAGGCAGGAAAGGCAGAGACGTGAATATGCACACCGACGTCGACGCGATACTATAGATGCCTGCTTCACGAAAGTGGCCTTGATACTATAGGTCACGTAAAAACACGCTTCAGGTAATACTGGGCGTCGAGCACGCGTTGCACGAGCTTGGAAAATTTGGAGGCACTTGGGAAAGTCTGCACGAGGCTAGGGAAACAGGTGTAACAATGCTATGTCGTTTGGTGGTGGTGGTTGGTGATACGAGGTCCCAAAGTCTTGGCGGGTGGCGTTGGATCGTCAAATCGGTTGGGGTGCTCGTGCTCCAGATATAAGACGAAGCATCATGACGAGGAAATTCATCTCAGCAGGCAGTCAAAGGTTTTGAGAATGAGATCGATGATTTGAGACATACACACATCTACATAAAGTTGGACTAAATCATATCATGCAAAAACACCATCTTGAAAAACAAAACCCAATCAATTTTCAATTACCTCTTTTAAACGCCAATCTGTTGAAAGCGCTTTTTTGCTGGGGTATCATGCATGCCGTCGTTACGTTGAATAAACTTTTATGCCCTTTTGTCTTCATCCCACCGCCAAATCATTAATTAAGTGTTGAAAACTTATTAGCGAGCTATGCTGTTGAAACATGTTGCTCGAATGTAAAGCACGTGTTGTAGTGTGCTTGACATATACTGCGATAAGCAGTCTATGCCTTTTGCTGGGAGCGGTAGTACTTGGCCGCATCAACCATGTGGGTGAGTGCAGGCTTAGTCTCCTTCCAGGTACGGGTCTTCAGTCCACAGTCGGGGTTGATCCAGAGCTGCTCAGGCTTGAGGTACTGAAGCATCTCTTGGATGCGGGTCTTGATCTCCTGCTCGCTGGGGATACGAGGAGAGTGGATGTCGTAGACACCAGGTCCAATGTGGCGAGGGTAGGCCTCATCGATGAAGACCTTGAGGAGCTTGGCGTCAGACTTGCTGTTCTCGATACTGAGGACATCAGCGTCAAGAGCGGCAATGGCGTGGAAGAAGTCCTGGAACTCGGAGTAGCAGAAGTGGGAGTGGATCTGAGTAGAGTCCTTGACACCACAGACAGACAACTTGAAAGAGTCGACGGCCCACTTGAGGTAGTTGTCGCGCTCCTCACCTTTGCGAAGGGGAAGACCCTCACGCAAGGCAGGCTCATCGACCTGGATAACGTAGATACCAGCAGCCTCAAGGTCAACAACCTCGTCACGAAGAGCGAGAGCAAGTTGCTGAGCCTGGACGGACTGGTGAACATCATCACGAGGGAAAGACCACCTCAAACAAGTGATCGGTCCAGTAAGCATACCCTTCATGGGCTTCTTGGAGACAGAGGCAGCGTACTTGGACTCCTTGACAGTCATGGGAGCAGGGCGAGAGATGTCACCAACGATGATTGGTGGTCTGACGCAGCGAGAACCGTATGACTGGACCCAACCATTGGTGGTGAAGGCGTAACCGTCCATGCGCTCACCAAAGTATTGCACCATGTCGTTACGCTCGGGCTCACCGTGAACATAGACGTCAAGGTCAAGCTCGTCCTGGATCTTGACAACATCGTCAATCTCCTTGTTGATGAAGTCTTCGTACTCCTTCTCAGAGATCTCACCCTTGGTGAACTTATTCCTCTGAATTCGGATCTCCTTGGTTTGAGGGAAAGAACCGATGGTGGTTGTGGGGAAGTCGGGCAGGGAAAGGTGCTTCTTCTGTTGAGCGTAGCGGGTGTCGAAAGTGCTCTGGCGGTCGTGCATCTCCTTGGTGACCTTGGATTGACGCTCTTTGACGGCCTGGTCGTTGGTGCGCTTAGACTCGGCACGAGCCTTCATGGAGGCAGCGTTGGCTTCCATCTGCTCGCGCACAGAGGCAGGACCCTCGGTGACAGCCTTGGCAATGACGGCAACCTCAACAACCTTTTGGCATGCGAAGGAGAACCAGTCTGCGACCTCGGAGGGCAGGTTCTTCTCGCTGTCAAGAGTGTGGGGAACGTGAAGGAGAGAGCTGGAAGTTGCCACAATGACACGGTCCTTGCCGAGAGCATCGATGGCTTTTTGGACAATCTCAACAGCGTTCTTGAAGTTGGTCTTCCAGATGTTACGTCCACCAACAACACCAAGGGAGAGAACCTGCTCAGAACCGAGGTGCTTGATAACAGTCTCCAATTGCTCGGGGTTGCGGACGAGATCGACGTGGAGAGCGTAGGTCTTAGAGAAAGCAGACAAGATGTCGACGTTGTGGACGATGTCGCCGAAGTAAGTGGCGACAACGATCTTAGGACCCTCGCTACCAAGGCCAGTCAAAGCCTCGTATGCAGGCTTGAAAGCCTTCTTAACCTTGTCCTCGAGATCAAAGACAAGCACAGGCTCGTCAATCTGAACAGTATCGGCACCAGCCTCTTTAAGCTTCTTCAGGAGTTCAACGTAGACGGGGAGGAGCTTCTCAAGAAGTGTGATGGGGTCGACGTTCTGGTCACGGTCGGCCTTTCCAAGAGCGAGGAAGGAAACAGGTCCAACGAGGACAGGACGAGTGTGGATGCCGGCCTCTTTG